>Ga0079223_10001374_pt1 | contig 14356 bp, 10 predicted proteins | sample Stecom2011_FD_75072 | JGI IMG/M metagenome (GOLD analysis project Ga0079223, IMG submission 75072) | Agricultural soil microbial communities from Utah to study Nitrogen management - Steer compost 2011 | ecosystem: Environmental > Terrestrial > Soil > Agricultural land | place: USA: Utah... | reverse complement strand
GCGCTGTACAACCCGGGCGGGTTTGGCGAGGAGTTCCGCGCCCTGCGCCTGCCGCTGTGGCTGGCGGCGCTGCTGGTGGCCGGCATGCTGCTGGGTCCGAGCCTGGGCCTGCCCATGCTGGCGCCGCTGTGCAGCGTGCCGCTGGTGTTCGCCGGGGTCGCCCTGGTGCACGGCCTGGTCGCCGCCGGGCGTCTCGGACGCTTCTGGCTGGTGGGTCTGTACGTCACCCTGCTGCTGTTCATGCAACTGGTCTATCCGCTGCTGATGGTGCTCGCCGTCGTCGACAGCCTGTTTGATTTCCGCGGTCGCGGGGCTCGCCCCGGACCTGCGAACGGTGAAGGTTAAAAGTTAAGAGGTAAGACTCAAATGGAAGTCATCCTGCTGGAAAAAATTGCCAACCTCGGCAACCTGGGCGACAAGGTCAAGGTTCGCGCTGGCTACGGCCGCAACTACCTGCTGCCGCAGGGCAAGGCCACCCCGGCCACCGCCGAGAACATCGCTGCGTTCGAAGCTCGTCGCGCCGAGCTGGAAAAGGCCGCTGCCGAGAAGAAGGCCGCTGCCGAAGCCCGCGCCGCTCAGCTGAACGAGCTGGAAGTCACCATCACCGCCATCGCCGGCGATGAAGGCAAGCTGTTCGGTTCCATCGGCACCGCCGACATCGCCGACGCCCTGACCGCGTCCGGCGTACCGGTATCCAAGAGCGAAGTGCGCCTGCCCAACGGCACCATCCGTCAGACCGGCGAATACGACATCGCGCTGCACCTGCACACCGATGTCGAAGCCAGCGTCCGTCTGGTCGTGGTCGCCGGCTGAGGTCGACGAACCTGTCTGGCCCCCTCGGGGTCGGATGCGTAACATCAGGCACGTTCCGCTTGCGCGGAACGTGCCTGTTGTTTTTCCGCCGCAGTAAACAGTGCCGAGAGCCATGAACGAGATCAGCCTACCCGAGCAGTACGACCTGGAAACCGCGGCCCTCAAGGTGCCCCCGCATTCCATCGAGGCCGAGCAGGCCGTGCTGGGTGGCCTGATGATCGACAACGACGCCTGGGAGCGGGTCGCCGACCAGGTGTCCGACGGCGACTTCTATCGCCATGACCACCGCCTGATCTTCCGCGCCATCCATGTGCTGGCCGAACGCAACATGCCGTTCGACGTGGTGACCCTGTCCGAGCAGCTGGACAAGGAAGGGCACCTGAGCCAGGTGGGCGGCCTGGCCTATCTGGGCGAGCTGGCCAAGAACATTCCCTCGGTGGCCAACATCAAGGCCTATGTCGCGATCATTCGCGAGCGGGCCACCCTGCGCAAGCTGATCAGCATCAGCAGCGAGATAGCCGACAGCGCCTATTCGCCCCAGGGGCGCACCGGCGAGGAGATCCTCGACGAGGCCGAGCGCAAGATCTTCGAGATCGCCGAGGCGCGGCCCAAGACCGGCGGCCCGGTGGTACTCAACGAGATCCTCGCCAAGGCCATCGACCGCATCGACACCCTGTTCAACAGCACCGAGGCCCTCACCGGCCTGAGCACCGGCTTCACCGACCTGGACGAGAAGACCAGCGGCCTGCAGCCGGCCGACCTGGTGATCGTGGCCGGCCGCCCCTCCATGGGCAAGACCACCTTCGCCATGAACCTGGTGGAGAACGCCCTGCTGCGCAGCGACAAGGCCATCCTGGTCTATTCGCTGGAAATGCCCGCCGATTCCATCGTCATCCGCATGCTGGCCTCGCTGGGCCGCATCGACCAGACCAAGGTGCGCACCGGCAAGCTGGACGACGACGACTGGCCGCGCCTGACCTCGGCGGTCAACCTGCTCAACGACCGCAAGCTGTTCATCGACGACACCGCCGGCATCAGTCCGTCGGAAATGCGCGCGCGCACCCGCCGGGTGGCCCGCGAGCACGGCGAGATCGGCCTGATCATGGTCGACTACCTGCAGCTGATGCGCATCCCCGGCTCCAGCGGCGACAACCGGGTCAACGAGATCTCGGAAATCTCCCGCTCCCTCAAGGCCCTGGCCAAGGAATTCAACTGCCCGGTGGTGGCGCTGTCCCAGCTCAACCGTTCCCTGGAGCAGCGCCCCAACAAGCGCCCGGTCAACTCCGACCTGCGCGAATCCGGGGCCATCGAGCAGGACGCGGACATCATCATGTTCGTGTACCGCGACGAGGTGTATCACCCGGAGACCGAGCACAAGGGCATCGCCGAAATCATCATCGGCAAGCAGCGTAACGGCCCCATCGGCACCGTGCGCCTGGCCTTCCTGGGCCGCTACTCGCGCTTCGAGAACCTGGCTCCGGGCAGCTACCAGTTCGACGAGGAATGAGCCTCTGACGGGGCCCGCCGGGATGCGCGCCGTCTGGCCGCTTGCGACCCCGCCGTCGAGGAGTAAGCTGTTTCACATTTCCGTTCCCTTGCACAGGATTCCCGCATGCGTCCCCTAGTCGCCACGGTCGATCTGGCCGCCATCCGTCACAACTACGCCCTCGCCAAGCGCTGCGCGCCGGGTCGACAGGCCCTGGCGGTGGTCAAGGCCGATGCCTACGGGCACGGCGCGGCAGTGGTGGTGACCGCGCTGGCCGACGAGGCCGACGGCTTCGCCGTATGCTGCGTGGAGGAGGCCCGCGTGGTGCGCGCCAACGCGCCAAAGGCGCGCATCCTGCTGCTGGAAGGCTGCTTCGACGAAGAGGACTGGCGCACCGCCCTGGCCCTCGACCTGGACGTGGCGGTACAGGGCCCGGAGCAGGCCGAGCGCCTGCTGATGCTGCAGGGCGAGCGAGCGCTGAACGTCTGGCTCAAGCTGGACTCCGGCATGCACCGTCTGGGCTTCACGCCCGACGAGATCCGCCGCTGGGCCGAGCGTCTGCGTGCCGCGCCCCAGGTGGCGGAGGTCAACCTGCTCAGCCACCTGGCCTGCGCCGACGAGCAGGGCCAGGAACTCACCGGCCTGCAGCTGGAGTGCTACGGCGAGCTGCAGGATGTGCCGTTCGACCAGCGCAGCCTGGCCAACTCCGCCGCGGTGCTCACCTGCGCCCCGGCCCACATGGACTGGATCCGCCCCGGCATCATGCTCTACGGCGCCTCGCCGTTCGCCGACCGGAGTGCCGTGGAGCTGGGCCTGAAACCGGCCATGACCCTGACCGCGCAGATCATTGCCCTGCGCGAGGTGCCGGTCGGCGAGGGCGTCGGCTACGGCGCCACCTGGGTGGCCGAGCGCCCATCGCGTATCGCCACGGTCAGCTGCGGCTACGCCGACGGCTACCCGCGCCATGCGCCGTCCGGCACGCCGGTGGCGGTGCGCGGCCGACGCGTGCCGCTGGTCGGTCGGGTGTCCATGGACATGCTGGCCATCGATGTCACCGACCTGCCCGAGGCCCGGATCGGCGACGCGGTGGAGCTATGGGGCGCTCAGGTACCGGTCGACGAGGTGGCCCGGGCCGCCGGCACCATCGGCTACGAGCTGCTGAGCAAGGTCACCGCCCGGGTGCGCCGCGAGTACCGGCCGTAGCCCGGCCCCGCGAAAAACCTGTGCCACCCGTAGGAGCGGCTTCAGCCGCGAGCTTTTGAATGGTCGCCCAAGAAAGCATCGCGGCTGAAGCCGCTCCGACAGAACAAAACCCGACCCTGCCTGTCGGACTTGTTCACTTTTTGTGCTATATTCCGCGCCCTTTTCGCATTGCCCTGGTTTCGCCATGACCGCCGTCAAGCCGCTGTTCGACTACCCCAAGTACTGGGCCGAGTGCTTCGGACCCGCTCCCTTCCTGCCCATGAGCCGGGAGGAGATGGATCAGCTCGGCTGGGACAGCTGCGACATCATCATCGTCACCGGCGACGCCTACGTGGACCATCCGTCGTTCGGCATGGCCATCATCGGCCGCCTGCTGGAGATGCAGGGCTTCCGGGTGGGCATCATCAGCCAGCCGGACTGGCGCTCCAAGGACGATTTCATGAAGCTCGGCGAGCCTAACCTGTTCTTCGGCGTGGCGGCGGGCAACATGGACTCGATGATCAACCGCTACACGGCGGACCGGAAGATTCGTTCCGATGATGCCTACACCGCCGGCGGCGAGGCGGGCAAGCGTCCGGACCGCGCCAGCCTGGTGTACAGCCAGCGCTGCAAGGAGGCCTACAGCCACAAGCCGGTCATCCTCGGCGGCATCGAGGCCTCCCTGCGCCGCATCGCCCACTACGACTACTGGTCGGACAAGGTGCGCCGCTCCATCCTCATGGACGCCACCGCCGACCTGCTGCTGTACGGCAACGCCGAGCGCGCCATCGTCGAGGTGGCCCACCGCCTGGCCGCCGGCGAGCCGGTGGAGAGCATCACCGACGTGCGCGGCACCGCCTTCATCCGCAAGGACACCCCCGAGGGCTGGTTCGAGATCGATTCCACGCGCATCGACCGCCCCGGCAAGATCGACAAGATCATCAACCCCTACGTGAACACCCGGGACCTGGAAGCCTGCGCCCTGGAGAACGGCCAGCCGCCGCTGGAGGACCCCACCGAGGCCCGTCCGGTGGAGCTGCTGCCGCACCCGAAGCTGGAGCGCGAGCGCACGGTGATCCGCCTGCCGTCCTTCGAGAAGGTGCGCAACGACCCGGCCCTGTATGCCCACGCCAACCGCGTGCTGCACCTGGAAACCAACCCGGGCAACGCCCGCGCGCTGGTGCAGAAGCACGAGAAGCTGGACGTGTGGCTCAATCCGCCGCCCATCCCGCTGACCACCGAGGAGATGGACTACGTGTTCGCCGCGCCCTTCGCGCGCGTGCCGCACCCGGCCTACAACGGCGCGAAGATTCCCGCCTACGAGATGATCCGCTTCTCGGTGAACATCATGCGCGGCTGCTTCGGCGGCTGCACCTTCTGCTCCATCACCGAGCACGAGGGGCGCATCATCCAGAGCCGTTCCCACGAATCGATCCTCGACGAGATCGAGCAGATGAAGAAAGTGCGCGGCTTCACCGGCGTGGTCTCGGACCTGGGCGGCCCGACCGCCAACATGTACCGCCTGGGCTGCAAGAGCCACGACATCGAGAAGCACTGTCGCAAGCCGTCCTGCGTGTTCCCCGGCATCTGCGAGAACCTCAATACCGACCACAGCTCGCTGATCGAGCTGTACCGCAAGGCGCGCGAGCTGCCGGGCGTGAAGAAGATCCTCATCGCCTCCGGCCTGCGCTACGACCTGGCCGTGGAATCCCCCGAGTACGTCAAGGAGCTGGTCACCCACCATGTGGGCGGCTACCTGAAGATCGCCCCGGAGCACACCGAGCGCGGTCCGCTGGACAAGATGATGAAGCCGGGCATCGGCGCCTATGACCGCTTCAAGAAGATGTTCGACAAGTACTCGAAGGAGGCGGGCAAGGAGCAGTACCTGATCCCCTACTTCATCGCGGCGCACCCGGGCACCACCGACGAGGACATGATGAACCTGGCCCTGTGGCTGAAGGCCAACGGCTTCCGCGCCGACCAGGTGCAGGCCTTCTACCCGTCGCCCATGGCCTCGGCCACCGCCATGTACCACACCGGCAAGAACCCGCTGCGCAAGGTGACCTACAAGAGCGAGGGCGTGGTGGTGGTCAAGAGCGAGGAGCAGCGGCGCCTGCACAAGGCCTTCCTGCGCTACCACGACCCGAAGAACTGGCCGCTGCTGCGCGAGGCGCTGCTGCGCATGGGCCGCGGCGACCTGATCGGCCCCGGCAAGCACCAGCTGATCCCGGCCCACCAGCCGGCCACCGATCGCGGCTATCAGGCGGCGCGCCGCAAGAATTCCACGCCGCCCGGCAGCAAGAAGGTCGGCAAGCTGCTCACCCAGCACACCGGCCTGCCGCCGCGCAGCCACGACGGCAACGCCTGGGACAAGCGCGAGCAGGCCCGCGCCGCCGCCGAGGCGCGCCGCGCGGAGCAGGCCAGGGCCGGCAAGGGCGGGAAGGGTGGCAAGCCGCCGCGCCCGGTGGCGCCGCGCTGAGCCGTAGGACGGGGCGTCAGGGTTTCCCGGTTGCTTTGACTGGCCGATCGGTAGGGCGGTCGGCGCTTTTTCCGGCCGCCTCGGGTGCGCACCGGATCTCTGTCCGGCGGCCAAGACGTTGTCTTGACCGCCCTACGGCCAGTGCGCCAACCACAGCCTCCGTGCATGGCCGTGATCTGGCGGCCGGTACTCCCTGCAAGCGCCGTCTTCACTCCACCTCGAACCTGACCATCCCGATCAGCTGGCCCGCCTCGGTCACCACCTGCACCTGCCACTTGCCGCGCGGGTCGGGCGGGAAGTTGCGCTTGTGGGTCCAGGCCCGGTAGCCGGCTTCACGACCGCCCTGGATCGACAGGGTGATGCGGTCCACTTCCTTGCCGTTAAGGCGCCACACATGCTGGATGCGCTCGGACAGCCCCCGTGGCGCGTTGATCGCCGTATAGGCGTACAACCCCTCGGCGGTCAGGCGCTCCCGGCTGACCCGGCGCAGCCGCTCGGCCGGCGCCCGTTCCCGCACCTCATGACTGATGGCCACCTCGGTCAGCCACAGGGTGGCCGGCGGCACCCACAGGCGCGCCAGCCAGCCGGCGCCGGCCAGTACCGCCAGCAGCAGGGGTGCCAGCAGCCAGCGTCGCCAGCCGGGACCGGTGAGCACCGCCAGGCTGGGAATGGCCAGCAGCAGCGCCACGCCGAGCGCCCAGCGATAGCTCTGCACCGTGTCCAGCTGCAGGATGATCGGCAGGGCGGTGAGCAGCACGGCGAACAGCGTCAGGCTGTGGAAGGCCAGGTACAGCCAGCGGCGCGGCGCCAGTGCCCGGTAGTAGATCGGATCGAGGATCGACACCAGCGCGGCCAGGCCGAGCAGGCCGCTGAAGGCGGCCTGGCCGGTGTTCCAGCTGGTGGTGATGTAGAAGAACGGCAGGATGAAGAACAGGCTTTCCTGGTGGATCATCTGCGTCGCGTAGTGCAGCAGCGGCGGCGGCAGGCGCAGGCCGAAGCGCCGCTCCAGCCAGTTGTGCAGGGAGTGCCCCAGCGCCAGCCACAGCCAGCTGACCAGCATCACCGCGGCGATCACCTTGGCCAGGCCGGCCTGACGGTCGACCAGCAGGAAGCTGGCCAGTCCGGAGACGAAGCCGAACAGGGCGACCAGTCCGGGGTAGCGCTTGAGAAAGGCGGTCACCCGCTCGATCAGCGGGTGCAGGGTATCCATCCAGCGGGGCATGCGGCACACGAAGCGAAGGCGATGGCCGGATGGCCACCGTGCCGACTAGGACCGCCGGAAGGGCGGAAAGGTTGCGGGACGGGTTACAGGGCCTGGCCGCAGGAGGCCGAGGCGTAGGTGGCCAGCAGATTGCGCAGCAGTTCTTCGAAACCCATAGTGATGTCCTTCGTTGGTTGACGCCTGCCATCCTAAGGCGTCCCGGTGGCCATGGCTCGTTGATCCTGTACATGGCGCCGATAGCCCTGTCGTGGTCGTGGAACCTTGCCCGGAGCCGTGCGTCTACCGCTCCAGCCACTCGCTGACTGGAGAATGCTCATGTTCCGTCGACTCGCCCTGGTCGCCTTGCTGTCCCTGCCTGCCGCACCCCTGTGGGCCGCCGAGTGCAGTGTGGACATCGAAGCCACCGACCAGATGACCTACAGCACCAACGCCATCGAAATCAGCCGCAGCTGCGAGCAGTTCACCGTCAACCTCAAGCACACCGGTCAGCTGCCCAAGAACGTCATGGGGCACAACTGGGTGCTGACCACCCAGGAGGACATGACGCCGACGGCCAACGAGGGGGCGGCGGCGGGGCCGGAGAACGACTATCTCAAGCCCGACGACTCTCGCATCCTGGCGCACACCGCCCTCATCGGGGGTGGCGAGGACACCTCGGTGACCTTCGATGTCACCGCCTTGCAGGCCGACCAGCAGTACATGTTCTTCTGCTCGTTCCCGGGTCATGCGGCGCTGATGAAGGGCACCGTGACGCTGGTGGAGTGAGGTGACGGGAAGTCGACGGCATGTGAATAACTTGACGAGTTTCGGTGCGCTGGGCGTTCCAGACCGAGGATTGGCGCCTCGAACGGATTCTTGACGCTCGAAAAAATCTCGTATTTACAATTGCTTGCGACTATGCCTCGGCAGACCTGGGCGCGCCGGGTTGTCCCCGAAAACTGTGGATAACTCTGTGGGCGAAGGGCGCGGGAAGCGGGCCGGCGCGGCCTGCGTTCGAACGGTGAAATACTGATCAGTCAGAAAAGGGAGAGGGGCAGTCAGCCCGCCGGGCGGATGGGGTCGGCGGGCTGACCGCGGATGCCAGTTCCATGGCACGCGCCATCATTGTGCCATATCGAGATCCATTACCTTGATCTGGATCAGGACAAGCTCATTTGCGCCGTGCTCCGGGCGGTGGCTTCGCCGCGACCGAGCCCGTGCCAGTGCTTGCCACCGATCATGATGAAGCGCAGTTGCTGAGTGATCTTTGCCTGCGGCTGCAGGTGTTCCGGCAGGCTCTCGGCCGGCGGGTCGATGAGTTCGGGCAGGGTGGCGAACACCGTCTTCACCACCAGGTCTGCGACCAGGTCGATGGCTCGCTCATCCAGATGGGGCATGCGGTTCATCAGCTTGAGGTCGGCGGCCAGGTCGTCGGTGATGCGCTGGCGCAGCGCGCCAATGGCCTGACGAACCGCCAGTGAGCCGCCGTATTGCTCACGGGCCAGGAACAGGAACTGGCCACGATTGGCGCTGACTGCATCGAGGAAGATGCGCGTGCTGGCCTCGATCATCCCGCGCTGCTCGAATTCGTGGCGGCGCACTTCTCGCAGGGTGGCGCGAAAGGTCTCGTCCACCTCTTCCACCAGGGCCAGGCCCAGGGCCTCCATGTCGCTGAAGTGCCGGTAGAAGCCGGTGGGCACGATGCCGGCGTGGCGGGTCACCTCACGCAGGCTCAGGCTGCCGAAGCCGCGCCCCGTTTCCATCAGCTGGCGGGCCGCCTCCATCAGGGCCTGGCGGGTCTGCTGTTTCTGTTCGGCACGGGTCATCGGGGCTTCTTCCTGAAATTCGGCAGGGCTGCACTCTAGCAAAACGCCCGAGCCGCGTGGACCGTTGGCAATGTGAATGGCTTATCCCTTGCATGAGGCGGCGCCGATCTGCGGGCCTGTCAGAGGCCCGGCATTCGGATAAAGGGAAAGACGATGGCGACGGTGCAGGCGATTCTGCCGATTTTCTTGTTGATACTGCTTGGCTACTGGATCGGGCGCCGCCAATGGCTGACTCAGACCGCCGGCGATGGACTGGCGGCGCTGACCTTCCGGCTGTTCATGCCGCTGGTGCTGTTCACCGGCATTGCCCGGGCCGATCTGGCCCAGGGACTGTCGCCCGCCCTGCTGCTGGCCTATTTCCTGCCCGCCCTGGCGCTGTTCGCCCTGGTCAGCCTGCTGGCGCACCGGCGCCTGGGGCGCGCCTCGCCCCTGGGCCTGGTAGCGGCCTACTCCAACAACGTGCTGATCGGCATTCCCCTGGTGGCGGCCGTGCTGGGGCAGGCGAGCATGGTCTACGTGTTCGCCATCCTGGTGTTCCACAGCCTGCTGCTGTTCAGCCTGCAGACCTGCTACGCGGCGTTCGGTACCGGGGAGCGGGTGCGGCCGGGCAGTCTGCTGGGCAATCTGGCCAACCCGCTGATCGTCGGCCTGTTGCTGGGTGCGCTGCTGAATGTGTCCGGGCTGGCGCTGCCGGAGCCCCTGTGGCGGATGGTCGACTGGCTGGCCGGGGCCGGCCTGCCCTGCGCCCTGCTGGTGTTGGGACTGAACCTGTCACGCTTCCGGCTGATGCCCGACCCCGCGTCCTGGGCGCTCACCCTGGCCAAGCTGGCGGCCATGCCGGCCCTGGTATATCTGCTGTCCGGCGTCCTCGGGCTTCCGGATGCCGCGCGCGCTGTGCTGGTGGTTCTGGCGGCCTGCCCGAGCGGGGTCAACGTGCTGGGCTTCGTGCGTACCCCCGACGACAGCCGCACGGTGAGTGCCACGGTGTTTCTCTCCACCCTGCTGGCGGCCGTCGGCCTGCCGCTGTGGCTGACCCTGCTGAACCTGTGATACACCCTCCGTTGTGCTGCGACGGAGGCTGCCATGAACCACCCTGCTGAACCGCTGGCGCCGCGCTACCCGCTGGTGCTGGTGCACGGCCTGCTCGGCTTCGGCCACCTGCTCGGCTACCCCTACTGGTACGGCATCGACAGCGCCTTGCGGCGCAGCGGCGTGGATGTGCACCTGGCGCGCATCTCCGCGGTGCACGGCAACCGCCTGCGCGGCGAACAGCTGCTGGAACGGCTGGCGGAGATCCGTCGCCTCACCGGCGCGACGAAGGTACACCTGCTTGGCCACAGCCAGGGCGCGCTGACCGCCCGCTATGCCGCCGCGGTGCGACCCGAATGGGTGGCCTCGGTGACCTCGGTGGCCGGCCCCAACCACGGCTCCGAGCTGGCCGACCATCTCAGGGAACGCTTCCCGGCCAGCAGCCGTGGCCGCCGCCTGCTGGCGCGCTTCACCGAGGGGCTGGCCCGGCTGATGGCCGGTCTGGACCGCGAGGCCGCCGGCCTGCTGCTGCCCGGCGATGCCCTGGCGGCCCTGGAGGAACTGTCCAGCGAGGGGATGGCGGATTTCAACGCCAGCTACCCCCAGGGCCTGCCCACCGAGTGGGGCGGGGAGGGGCCGCATCGCGTGAACGAGGTTCACTACTATTCCTGGAGCGGCATCCTGGCCCCGGAAACCGACCAGGGCGCCAACCGCCTGGACGGCAGTCATCTGCTGTGCCGGCGCCTGTCCCGCTACTTCGTCCGCGAGGCCGGGCAGAACGACGGCATGGTGGGGCGCTTCAGCAGCCATCTGGGCCAGGTGATCCGCTCCGACTACCCACTGGATCATCTGGACATCGTCAACCAGCAGGCCGGCGCCGTCGGCCGGGGTATCGACCCGGTGGCCCTGTACCTGGAGCACGCGCGGCGCCTGGCCGCGGCAGAGTAGTGGCACGGCGCTGTCATCGGGCTGTCATGGCCGGCGTGACAGACTTCACGGAAATACCCTGGAGTGACCCGCCGGCAACATGCGTCGCAACACCTTTCTCCTGACGGGCCTGATGCCCTGGGGCACCCTGGTGCTGGGCTCGCTGATCCTGGCCTTCATCTGGATCCTGCATTACCACCAGTACGATCGCGCCCGCGACGATGCCCTGGCCACCAGTGCCGCCGAACATCTCAACCTGGCCACCATCCTGGCGGAGAACTTCCGGCAGATTGCCGAGCGTGTGCAGGTAATGGCCGACCAGCTGCTCGACGCGCTGGACGCTCCGGAAGGCGCCGGGCAGCTGGCGCGCCTGCTGGCCGCGGATCCGCTGCTCGCCGGCCTGGCGCTGCACGATGGGCAGGGCCGGGTGCTGCATGCCAGTCGGCCGGAACTGGCCGTCCCTCTGGCGGAATCGACGCTGCAGGAGGTGCGCGATCATCGCCTGCGCTTCGGCTTCATCCCCTTTCTGACCAGCGAGGTGGCACCGCCCCGGCAGCTCTCGCTGCTGTTGCCTCTGGCCGAGGGGGCGGGCGACATCGCCCGTATCGTGCGCATCGAGCTGGACGCCGACTACCTGGCCCGTCTCTGCCAGCACATCGATTTCGGCGGCAGCGGCTTCGTGCAACTGCTCGATGCCCGGGGTCGGGAGCGCCTGCGCGCCAATGGCCTGGGGATCCTGACGGACGGCGAGCCGCTGCTGCCCAGCCATGTGCCGAGCCCCGAGCTGCCTGCCGGGCGCTATAGCGCGGTGGCCGCGGGGCAGGCCTACCAGAGCCTGTTCCGCCGCGCGCCGGAGCTGGGCGCGGTACTGGTGGTCAGCCAACGGTACGACGAGATCCTCGCCGCCATCGACGATCGCGAGGCCGGTCATCTGCTGGTCAACCTGATCATGAGCGCCGTGGTGGTGCTCGGCTTTGTCTCGGTGAGCTGCATGCTGCGACGCCAGGAGGACGCCCTGCAGGCCCTGCACCGGTCCGAACGGGAGAACCGCCAGCTGATCCGGCGTCTGGAGAGCGAGCATGCGCGCAACTGGGAGGCGGCCGCCATCGATCACCTGAGCGGCCTCTACAACCGTCGCCAGTTCCTCGAGGTGGCCGCCCGCACCCTGGACGAGCAGCGTGCCCGACGCAGCCTGGCGGCGCTGCTGTTCATCGACCTGGATCGCTTCAAGGCCATCAACGACACCCTCGGCCACCGCATCGGCGACCTGCTGCTGCAGGCGGTGGCCGGGCGCCTCCAGACCCTGCTGGAGCCGGGCGACGAGGCGGCGCGCTTCGGTGGCGACGAGTTCGTGGTGCTGCTGGCCGGCAATCGCAGCGAGCGGCAGATCGATGCCTGGGCCGCGCGCCTGGCCGAGCACCTGTCCGGCCGCTACCGGCTGGACGGCACCGAGGTGCACAGCAGTCCGAGTATCGGCATTGCCATCGCCCCGCGGGATGCCCAGGAAATCGACACCCTGATCCGCTATGCCGATGGCGCCATGTACTCGGCCAAACGCGCCGGGCGCGGCCAGTACCGCTTCTTCGACCCCTCGCTGAACCGGGTGAACATCCAGGAGTTCCAGTTCGAGCAGCGCTTCGGCGAGGCCCTGCGCGAGCATCAGTTCGTGCTGCACTATCAGCCGCAGATCAGCCTGGACACCCTGCAGGTGTGTGGCTACGAGGCCCTGGTGCGCTGGCAGCATCCGGAATACGGGCTGGTCTACCCGGACCGCTTCATCGGTGTGGCCGAGCGCAGCGGCTTCATCGTGCCACTGGGCCTGGAAGTGCTGGGCCTGGCCTGTCGGCAGCTGGCCGAGTGGCGCGCCGAGGGGCTGCATACCCGCGTGGCGGTCAATGTTTCCGCCCTGCAGCTGTCGCAGCCGGACTTTGCCGAGCGGGTGCTGGGCAGCATCGCCGGGACGGGCATCGAGCCACGGCAACTGGAGCTGGAAATCACCGAGACGGCGATCCTTGAGCGCGAGGACCTGGCGCTGGCCAACCTGAAGGCGCTGCGCGAGGCCGGCCTGGGCGTCAGTCTGGACGACTTCGGCAAGGGCTACGCCGGATTCGCCCATCTGCATGCGCTGCCGATCAGCAAGCTGAAGATCGACCGCAGCCTGATTGCCCAGCTGTCCAACACCCATGACGACAGCCTGATCGTGGCCTCGACCATCGCCCTGGCCAAGCGCCTGTCGCTGCAGGTGGTCGCCGAGGGGGTCGAGACCCGCGAGCAGGTCATCTACCTCAAGCTCGGCGGTTGCGACATCGTCCAGGGCTATCACTACAGCCGCCCGCTGCCGGCTGGACAGGTGGCGGAATTCCATCAATCCTTCAGCGTCGCGCCCACGCCCTGAGGCCGGGTTCGGGTGCGACATCGGGCCGCAGCGGAGCGGCGAATCCTGTACACTCTGGCCCGGCTTCGTTCCGGGCGGGCGCCAGTGGCGTACCGAGGGCAGTCGGAACGCGGCCCAGCCCGACGCGTCGCGTCGGTTCATTCATGTGATCTGATCATTCCCCCATGACTCATCGAATCGTCATCGTCGGCGGTGGCGCGGGCGGGCTGGAGCTCGCCACCCGTCTCGGCCGCAGCCTCGGCAAGCGAGGCAAGGCCCGCATCACCCTGGTGGACTGCAACCTGACGCACCTGTGGAAGCCGCTGCTCCACGAAGTGGCCGCCGGCTCCCTGAACACGGCGGAAAACGAGCTCAACTACGTGGCCCAGGCCAAGTGGAACCACTTCGAGTTCCAGATCGGTCGCTTCGAGCGCCTGGACCGGGCCAACAAGCGTATCGGCCTGGCGGCGACCCTGGATGACAATGGCCAGGAGCTGGTGCCGGCCCGCAGCCTGGCCTACGACACCCTGGTGATCGCCGTCGGCAGTCGTACCAACGACTTCGGCACGCCGGGCGTGGCCGAGCACTGCATCATGCTGGACACCACCCGGCAGGCGCGACGCTTCCACCGCAAGCTGCTCAGCCATTACCTGACCGCCCATGCCAGCGGCGAGGACACCGGCAGAGTCAGCGTGGCCATCGTCGGTGCTGGCGCCACCGGCGTGGAACTGGCCGCCGAGCTGCACAACGCCGCGCTGGGGCTGTCGGCCTATGGGCTCAAGGGCATCCAGCCGCAGAACATGAAGATCACCCTGATCGAGGCCGGCCCGCGGGTACTGCCGGCGCTGCCGGAGCGCATCAGCGTGCCGGTGCACCAGACCCTGGAAAAGCTCGGGGTCACGGTGCTCACCGGTGCGCCGGTGAAGTGCGTGGAGGCCGACAGCATGGTCCTGACCAGCGGCGAGGTGATTCCGGCGAGCCTGAAGGTCTGGGCGGCCGGGGTCAAGGCGCCGGAATTCCTGCGCGATCTGGATGGTCT
>Ga0079223_10001372_pt1 | contig 14364 bp, 15 predicted proteins | sample Stecom2011_FD_75072 | JGI IMG/M metagenome (GOLD analysis project Ga0079223, IMG submission 75072) | Agricultural soil microbial communities from Utah to study Nitrogen management - Steer compost 2011 | ecosystem: Environmental > Terrestrial > Soil > Agricultural land | place: USA: Utah... | reverse complement strand
TTTAACAACAGCATCTAATTTATGAAACACAGGGAATCCTTAATTATTCTAAAAATTCTTTAATTGTAGCGTTTGTATTTTCCATTTCAATAATCGATTTAATATCAATTTCTTCGAGTTCAACAACTTTAGCATTGGCCTCTTTTAAATTGTATTTCTCTTCAAGAATCAGAACGGCCTTGATACTGGAAAGGGCAACTTCCAATTGAGTATCATCAGGCTCTTTCGTCGTAAGCTTCTGAAGAAGCATACCTGGAGCGGACATCATTTTTGCCCACCAAGCAGTTGAACATTTTCCTGCGACTTTTATGAGTTCATAACTAATCCCAGCAACCGGAAGCATCAGAGCAACCTTAAATAAGACTGCTACCACATGACGAAGTAGTGGCGGAAGATTAGGGCCAATAGGGATAACAGTAAAAACGGCTGAAAATAAAATGATTGAAATAAGAATGAGAAAGAAAACAAAACTTGTCCCACAGCGAGGATGAAGTGTTGAAAACTTTCGAGCATTTTCAACAGTTAGATCCATGCCCGCTTCAAATGTTGCAATCGATTTATGTTCAGCTCCGTGATACTGAAATACTCGATAAACATCTTTCATAAAGGAGATGGCCCAAATATATCCAATAAAAATACAGGCCTTCACCAATCCATCTACAACATGGAAACCAAAACTATCCAGAGTCCAGTTAAGCTGAAGCAGGTCTCCCACCCCAAAAGCAATCATGTGAGGGAGAAAAACAAAAAGGGCGATTCCAAAAGCAAATGAAACGGCCATGGTGAGATAAGTTGCCAGACTTACCTTCTCTTTTTTCTTTTGACCCGCCTCAAATTCTTCTAAGGTCTTTCCTTTTTTAAGGGCCTTTTCTTTTTCTTCTTCGGCCATGGCAATATTCGCAGAGTAATTAAGTGACACCACTCCATTGGCCATTGTCTCAATAAGCATTAAGACACCACGAAGAAAAGGTTTTTTCAGGAAGTTTAGTTTTTTTGAAAGTCCGTACCATTGATCTCTACGCAGTCTGATTGTTCCATCAGGCTTTCTGACGGCAACAACGAAAGCATTAGGGGATCTCATCATCACTCCCTCTATGACCGCCTGTCCACCAATGGAGGTGTACTGTTTGGCCAGAAGGAGTGAGATACGTTTTAACGTCTTTTTCATTAACCGTTCATTTTATCAAGGAAATCAATATTGGTTTTCGTATCTTTCATACGCTCAAGGATAAACTCCATTGAATCCATAGTGTTCATTGGGTTTAGCACGCGACGAAGAACGAAAACTCTCTGAAGATCCTTATCTGACATAAGGAGATCTTCCTTACGAGTACTAGATTTATTGATATCAAGACATGGGAAGATACGTTTTTCCATAAGTTTACGATCAAGTTGGATTTCAGAGTTACCTGTACCTTTGAATTCCTCAAAGATAACTTCATCCATTCTTGAACCTGTATCGATAAGTGCTGTAGCGATGATCGTAAGCGATCCACCGTTTTCGATGTTACGAGCAGCACCGAAGAATCTTTTTGGTTTATGAAGAGCGTTGGAGTCCACACCACCGGAAAGGATTTTACCAGACGGTGGAACTACAGTGTTATAAGCACGAGCAAGACGAGTAATTCAATCCAGAAGGATCACCACATCTTGTTTTGCTTCTACCAGACGCTTAGCTTTTTCAATCACCATCTCAGCGACCTGAACGTGGCGAGTTGCAGGTTCATCGAAAGTTGAAGATACTACTTCAGCGCGCACGTTACGCTTCATATCCGTTACTTCCTCTGGACGCTCATCAATCAGAAGGACAATAAGTTTAGCTTCCGGATGATTATCAGAAATAGCGTTAGCGATATCTTGCATAAGCATTGTCTTACCAGCTTTTGGTGGAGCTACAATAAGACAACGTTGACCAAAACCTTGAGGAACAAAAAGATCAATCACACGTGTAGAGTAATTGTTTGGCTTTGATTCAAGTTGAATTTTCTTATTTGGATAGAGCGGAGTTAAGTTATCGAAGAGAACACTCGTTCTGTGTTTCTCAGGATCTTGGAAGTTAATATGGCTTACTTTTAGTAGAGCGAAATATCTCTCTCCTTCTTTTGGTGTACGAATTTGACCTTCGATTGTATCCCCAGTTCTTAGACCGAAACGGCGAATTTGCGAAGGAGAAACGTAGATATCATCCGCTCCTGGAAGATAGTTATAAGAAGGAGAACGTAGGAAACCGAAACCATCTGGTAGGATTTCCAGAACACCGTCTCCAAAAATTTCTTCATTGTCTTTTGCTTTTTTAGTAAGGAGGGCGAAGATGAGTTCGTGCTTTTTAAGGCCAGCAGCGTTTTCGATTTGGGCCTCTTCGGCAAGTTTAGTAAGTTCTTGAATGTCTAGTTCACGCAGGGCGCTTAAGTGCATTTGGACTCCACAGAAAAATGTTATTGATTATTGATTTGTTGATTCTTCATTTATTAATTATGGGATTATAGGTTTCGGTTTACGAAATAGTTGATGACGAATTTTTATTAGATACTCGTTAAATATTATCCCTAATCTCATGGATGTCAATTTTTGTTTTCTCTTTTCATGATCTGAATTCAGCAACTTACCTCAAGCTAAAGCTTTTTTATACCCATCTACCAAAAGGTACGCCGTACCTTTTAGAGAGTTAAATCTTGATAATCCGTACAAAAACCGTAACATAAAGCAGTGAAGAAAATAATACATTTAGATATGGATGCCTTCTTTGCTGCCGTCGAAATGAGGGATCGTCCTCACCTCGCTAAAATACCCATGGCCATTGGTGGTGGTAAACGAGGTGTGATCTCCACCTGCAATTATAAAGCACGGGAGTTTGGCGTTCGCTCAGGTATGTCAACAGTGGGGGCCAAAAAGCTTTGTCCTCATCTCACCTTTATTAAACCTCAGTTTGCAAAATACAAAGAAGTAAGTCAGGAAGTAATTGGGATACTGGAACGATACACTCCTCTCATCGAACAGGTCTCTATTGATGAAGCCTACCTCGATGTTACTGACTCTGAGGAATGTCATCGATCAGCAACACTTCTTGCCCAAAAAATAAGAAATGAAATCTACATGAGAACGAAGCTCACTGCTTCTGCTGGTATTGCTCCTAATAAGCTTCTGGCCAAAATTGCCAGCGACCTTAATAAACCTAATGGTCAATTCACCATTGCTCCTCATGAAGTGGAAGAGTTTATAAAAAAAATTGAATTAAAGAAAATTCCTGGAGTAGGAAAAGTTCTTAACGAGAAGCTTCTTGCTCATGGGTTAATTACTTGTGAGGACTTACAGCAACTCTCCCTTATAGAGCTCAATGACCTTTGCGGTAAATTTGGGACAAACCTTTTTTCATATTGTCGAGGTATCGACGATCGAGAGGTCCAGACTTTCTATGAAAGGAAATCAGTGGGTGTTGAGCGCACCTATCTTGAAGACCTTACCAATCTCGAAGAGATGAAAGCGAAAGTTGCTGAACTTATCGATGAACTCAAAAAAGATCTTTTAAAGCACAGCGATCGTAAAATAAAAAATATCCACGTCAAAATTAAATATAACGATTTTAAAGTCACCACGATTGAACGCACTCTTCCTTTTAAAGATCAGCATTTCTTTGATCTTTTTGAAGAACGCTACTTACAAGACCTCAGACCCGTTCGACTTTTAGGAGTCGGGGTAAAGCTCTATCCTACTGATTTTGAAGATCAGCAACTCACTCTTCCCCTTAGTGTCTAAAAATTAGACATCATTTGAATTCTTTACCACCTCATCTCAAAAGAACCTCGGAAAGCCTTAGAATAACTCCATCAATTGAGGAGAACTTATGAAACTATACTCTTTACTAGCAGCTTCACTTATTCTGACTTCACAAGCATTTGGTAGTTGTTATGAAACTTATTCTGAAAAACTACAAGAGGTAAATACTAAGATCGCTCATTCAAATTTTGATAAAGAGATGGAACGAGCTTCCATGCTTTCTACGGTTTCTTCTTTTGCAGGACTTGCGGCAGTCAGTACTTCGACCAGTGGTTCACTTCTTTTTACGACTGGTACCAGTGCGGTTACTTACGCCTCATCTAAAGTCTCTGACTTTTACATTGATTTAAGAATTGAAGATGACATTAAGAAAGCAGTTCATGTTCGTAATACATTAGAAAACAGTCTTGCACTTCTTAAAGAAGCCAGGATTGGAAAAGGTCCAATGTTACAGAGGGCCATGGGTACGGTGAATAATACGATTTCAACAGACATATCCATGAAGAACCTTGCTGACACTATTAAAGCTCAAGATAACTTATCACTCTATTGTCAGAATGAAGAATCTATCCTTTCTGCGGATGGGATTCTCAAACTGGCCATGGATGAACTTGCTAGATAATAACAATATATAAGGAGATACCCGTGAAATTTACCAAATTAATGTTAACTGCCTGCCTGAGCTTATCGATGGCTTCTTCCTTTGCTAGTTGCTATGAAAACTACCAGGAAAGAAGAGCTCAAGCTGATGAGATCATCAAAAACTCTAACTATAAGCAGACTCTCGTTGAGGCTGGGGCCATGTCAGTTAGTACCAATATTGTAGCTTACGTTGCTATTCTTGCTACATCTGTTGGAGGTGGACCTCTTCCATCAACAGCAGGAGGTCTGGGGATGATATCAGGGGCCATGATCGCAGATAAATATATTGATCTTAGGATAGATGATGAAGCCAAAGATGCTTTCCAAAAGAAAGCTCTCTTAGATGCCAGTATCAACCTTTTAAAGGAAGCGCGCATTGGTCAAGGTCCACATCTTGTTCAGGCCCTAACGGCCATCAATCAAAATGTTTCCACTTCTATCTCGATGAAGAATCTTGCTGACACTATTGTGGGGCAGGATAACGCCCGCGTCTATTGTATGGATGATAGAATCATGTCTCCATCAGGAATCATCACTCTTGCCACTCAAGAGCTTAAAGAACAATTATAATACCTTATGGACAGTGAGTAACATCACTGTCCATTTTTTTTACACCACGATAACTTTTTCAATCCCATCCATTGGCCCTCCCCTTCTCTTGTATCATTGCAGATATCAGGGGAAAAAAATGCGACTACTTCTACCATTCTTATTTTTATTTTCATTCAACACTTTTGCTAACGATGACTTCAAGGAAATGCTCCAAAGATACCTTGAGTTCAACAAACAGCGTGCTGAATACCTGGTTTCTACAAAGGACAATATTGTTGGCGTTGAAATCATTATTGCTGATGAGGCCAATAACCTGGCAAGCCGTTTTGGACATGCCTTATTAAGATTTGTCGATAAAGATGGTCTATGGGCCAATGATGCCGTAGTTAGCTTTGGAGCACTTTCAGAAGAAGAAACCTACTCCATCTGGAAAGGTATTTTTGGAGGTTATCCTTTTCTACCACAGGTCATGAATCTTCATGAGTACTGGACTCAATATACTAAAACAGAAAAAAGAGATCTTAAAAGATATGTTCTCAATTTATCACCAGAACAATTAGATAAATTTTTAGAGATTAGCTTTGACTATATTCTTCACCCTGAAAAATTAAAAAATTATACTTTTACTAAAAATAACTGCGTAGGAGTTATCTCAAAGTTTCTTATTGAAGCAGGACTGACTGTTGATGATAAACAGGCCATCGTACCAAACAATGTTCATAAATGGCTTAAGAGAAATAGCCTCACTGTCTTCCCTGTCTTTACGATGAAGAATCCAGCTGCTCTGGAAAAAAGAATTGCTGAAACAAACTTCAATGACATTTCCTCAGAGGAATTAGTTAAAAGATTTAATGATTCTGAACTTTCTTACATCTACTTAAACAAAACCGATCTTTCTTTCAAGCACTTCATATTTTTAAGTGAGTATCTTCCTGAGAAGAAAGTCGATATTGATGATGCCTTCAGTTTCACTGATATCTCTCTTGACCTTTATGACCGCTGTCAATCACTGACTTGTTTTAGAAAATTCAATGAAGCTGAAAAGAAAATGAAAATTGCCGATCAACTCGATATTATCAGCTACCGCCTGAGTGAAGATAATGATTTGCAAAAGCTTTACTTGAACCACCGCGAATTCCAAAAATGGAACATGGTTAGAATTCAAGACTTAACAGTAAGAAATAATAAATTCACTCTTGTCCGCAAGAAAGATAAAATTTATTTTCAAGCCTATGCTGATTACAAAAGAGCAGAAGATCGTCATTTAAGTAAACGCCTTAACGTTGCTCTTCAATTTCAAATTGAGGGAGATAAAGTTTTACTGCTGGACGAAGAAGTGGGTGTTCTAGGTAGTAAGGGTCTTGAGCTGCATAAAAATTATCGACTCGTTCTCCATAATGATCGTGATGAGCAAGTATTGGCCCTTATCAAGATCTAGGATCTTTGCTAATGTGCTCTCATGCAAAATGAATTTCATCTTCCAAGTGATCACGAATTAAATCTTAAAAACCTTCTTGCCATTGACTTTGGTGAGAAGGTTATTGGTCTTGCCACTTATTGCGTGAATCGTGATCCTTACCCTACCCCTTATGGACGAATCATTAATAAGGGCCTGGATAGTGTCAAAAAAGAGCTGACAAGAATTCTTGATGATGAATGCATTGATATTATTATTGTGGGACTTCCTCGCCTCACAGATGGGCAAGAAACTCAATCAACAGAGCGCGCTCGTCAGTTTCTTCATTGGGTGAGCGAGCAATTTAGTCAGAGAGTTTATGAACAGGATGAGACCCTCTCCACCTTTGAAGCAACAGAGAGAATGAAGAGTTCCCCTCGATATAATTTTACAGTTGATCTCACACAAATAGATGCTGTCTCTGCCAGCATCATTTTAGAGGATTTTATTCGACGCAACAAGGCCAGCTTTGGCCTATAATCTAAACTCCCTTAGTTTTTATCAAAGAGCTGTTTATGGTTAAGAAGACATTATTATTTACTTTCGTTATTGCTCCCCTCATGGCCTTTATCCTGGTGGGGATTCATGTCACTGTTTTATTCAATCAACCTTATACTGGTGAAGATATTGTTTTTACCGTTCACAACGGTGATACCTTCGGTAGAGTCAACCAACGCCTCTATGATCAAAAAATAATTAACAACACCAGACTGTTTCATTATCTGGCCAAATACAAAGGTGTCCTCACTAAGCTTCGTGCTGGCGACTTCACTATTAAGACCGGTTCCTCCATGCCTCAGGTATTGGACACTCTTATCTATGGGCAACCTAACTTAAAGATTTTTACTATTCCTGAGGGAAGAAATATGTACGAAGTGGCCAAGATAGTAGCTTCTATTGGTATCACTTCTGAAGAAGATTTTCTTAAGGCCGCCACAGATCCAGAACTTCTTAAAGAGATGGGTATCACAGCAGAGTCTGCAGAAGGATATCTCTTTCCAGAAACCTATCACTTTGCACCGAACTCACGTGCTAAGACTGTGGTTAAAGCTATGATCGATCAATTTAACAAAAAAACTGAATCGATAAATTTTGATCATCCATTCCTGGATAAACATCAGGTTGTAATTCTCGCTTCAATGGTCGAAAAAGAAACGGGTGCCAAGTTCGAAAGAAACACCATCGCAGGTGTTTTTACCAATCGTTTGAAGAAGAAAATGAGACTTCAATCAGATCCGACAACCATCTATGGGATCTGGCATCGCTATGATGGGAATATCAGACGTAAAGACCTTCAAGAGCACACTCCTTACAACACCTATAGAATACCTGGTCTACCTAAGGGGCCTATTGCTAACCCAAGTCTTGAAGCTATCAAAGCTGCTCTTAATCCTGAAGATCATAAGTACCTTTTCTTTGTTTCAAAGAATGATGGAACTCATATTTTCACTGAGACATATAAAGAGCATTCTAAAGCGGTGAATGATTATCAGAAGAATGTCAAAGCTAGACAGGGTAAGAGCTGGAGAGATTTAAAGCAGGACTAGAAGCAGTTTTCAGTTATACGCGGATAGGAAAAATTAAAATTATCATTCCAAAAGTAAACTCTGGAATTACCATATCGCTTTAAGTTTCTTACAGAAAACTGAAGATAGTATTTATGGATATCACCCTTAATTACTTTGGCAAAAAGCTTTCCATAAGCGTTTAGGGATTTTTTTACTCGTATGACCGGATAAGTGAACTCAGTTACCAGAGCATTGGTACTTTCTGCCTGATTCAACCAATCCTTAAAAGGTTTAAAACAACGAGGAGCAAAACTTAAATACCTCTCCCCATTATTTCCTTCAAGGTTTGCTGTCATCAGCATATAAGGCACATTATCATTGAGCTCTTTTTCAAGCTTTTGCCGAGCATCTTCAAAAACTTTCTCTGGCCCTAAAAGCTTTGAGATAGCTAAATCAAGGGCAACTTGCCCCATATCTTTTAAACACTCTGCTTCGTTAAGAACAAGGGAATCATAGATAGTCGGAGCACAAGCAAAACTTGTTCCATGAAAAATGGGCCTTAAAGGTTCTGCCAGCAGTCCCGTTTTGTTCAAATAGTCCGAAATCACACTGCTCATCTTCGTTGAGACCATTCCTCTCACCTCTCCTCTGGCATCAAGAAGAGGGGCCCCTGAAGAGTTCTCTGGAAGGTCACAATCAGATATTAAAATATTAGGAGAAGAGACGTGGTTGGCGAATGGATTGATATAGCTTGATTGAATATTGCGACAAAAAGATTTTTTAATAAACGATGTTTTCTCATCCATTCTTGTCACATACCAAGTTAAGTAACTTTCTAAATCGTTAAATCCTTTTCTTGAGAATCTTAAAGTCCTTCTATAAGAAGCGGGCTGACTCATCTTCAAGAAAGCAACGTCATCACGCCAACGAGCAGGATTACTCGTTTTGAGTTCACTGGAAGAAATAACCCTCTGACACCCAAAACGTCTCGTTTTTTCACCACCTACCAGGTTTCCAAAATAAATATGAACATCTTTAGAACAATCTTGATTGGCCAATCGAAGCATTGAAGGTAAGCAACTTGCGGAAGTAACGATAATATCTCGCTCAATAAGAAAACCCGTGCAAGAGCGAATCTTATCTTTCTCAACAATATTGACGAGACCGATATAGTTAGGACATACGGTCCCCGGCTCACAACTTAATTGCTGATCTCTTAAGATTTCCTCCATGTCTGTTGTTGAGACTGGAGTCTTATATCTTTGTGTACCCGTACTTTTATCTGAGTCTTCAACTTTTTTACCACAACAAACGATGGCCAAAAAAGACATTCCAAGAAAAGAACGGTAGAGAATCTTCTTGCTCGAGCTTATTGTCTTGCCGAGATAGATCCTCAGTTTACTACTGCTTAGCAACATAACCTACTGAGTTTTGGTAATAGTCTAGCCTTTTAATCTATAAACCCAACCTAAAGTTTGTCAATTTGCGACCTTAATTCTGGCCAAATGACAGTATATGTTAGATTTTCTGGTAAAAAATGCCGATAAAGTCGGAGCAGTTGAGTAGCGTTCAAGCTGACCTTACAATGAGAGTTAGCTCTGAAGTATCTCATTTAATGAGGGGGAACTATGGATAAGAAGAAATTAGACTATTTTAAAGGCTTGCTCCTCAAGCATCGCGCCCAGATTATGACAGTTGGTTTGGTAAATAGATCTGATGATTTACATGTAGCAGAAGAAGATAGATCAGATGAGACAGACCTGGCCTCTTCATTAATTCATCAACAAATTTCTTGTACGATGAGAGATCGAGAGCTCGTGAAACTACGTCTGATAGATATTGCCTTAGAGCGCATTGAAAGTGGTCACTACGGACACTGCGAAGAATGCGATGAGGAAATTTCTCACAAACGTTTAGAAAATCAACCTTGGGCCGATCTGTGCTTGGAGCATGCAGAAGAGCGAGAAAGAGAACAAGGTCAAATTTGGAAACAAGCTTAAAATGACAAGGCCCTTTTTTAAGGGCCTTTTTTTTTGTCTAAATTTTAGACAAACGACCGTTCTTCACTCACCTCTTATCCCTTAACTTGTTAAATCTACGTACCCAATTCTGGCAAGACAATTGCTCTCTATTATTCTCAAGAGATTGACCGATAAGTTCATTGGCTTTTAAGTGGTAAGGATTTCAAGAGATGAAGAAAGCTGTAAAATCATTATTGTTTCTAGCTACATTGTTAACGCATTTAGCATTTGCTCAAGGAACAATGGCCTATGGGCCTGAGCTATTGATGTCTCGCTTTGCCAGCTGGGGTATTGACCCGGAAAAAACTCAAGCAAGCATCAATCTTTTCGAATCTTGGAAGAATTTCAAAAAGAATAAAGATGTCGTTGTTGCCGTTATTGATACCGGTATTCAAATTGATCACCCTTTTCTAAAAGATAACATCCATGTTCTAAACGGACAGGTTTCTCAGAAAAACTTTGGAGTTGATTTCTCTACAGGAAGGCAAACTCTGACTCCATTTGATAAGCATGGACATGGAACTCATGTTGCAGGAATTGTGAAGTCTGTTTTTCCTGATGTAAAAATTCTCGCTTTAAAATACTACAACCCAGCAGCTTCTGGTCAGGCCAACTTGGCAGCGACCATCAAAGCTCTTAGATATGCCGTAGATAATAATGTAGATATTATTAATTACTCTGGCGGTGGCCCAGAGTCTTCTGTAGAAGAACTTAAAATTTTAAAAGAAGCAGAGAGAAAAGGTATTCTTGTTGTGGCAGCAGCCGGTAACGAGCGCTCTAATATCGATGAGAAGAGAAATGCTTACTATCCAGCTTCTTATGGACTTTCAAATATCATCACTGTTGGTGCTTATGATGATATGCTCAATATCATTCCTTCTTCTAACTATGGAAAAAAGTCTGTTGATATTGCGGCTCCAGGACACAGAATCCGCTCGGCGATTCCTGGAAGTGGCGCGGCTTATATGACAGGAACAAGTCAGGCGACTGCTTTCGTTACAGGCGTGGCGGCCTTGATTAAGTCAAAACATCCATCAATGACTTATGATCAGATTAAAAATATTGTTCTGAGTTCTTCAAACAAAATAACAAATTTTGAAGGAAAAATTTTAGGGGCCGGTAAACTTGATGCAGGTAAAGCTCTTGCTCTTGCAGAATCAGTAAATCAAAAAATAGCTCCTAAGACTCAACGTTCTGTAGCAAACCACTAAAATCTTTTCTACAATAAAGAGATGAAACAACTTTTCATCTCTTTATTCATTAGTTTCATTGCAGGAACCCTTTATGCCCTTGCCTATCCATCTTTTTTAGGAGCTGGCTGGTTTCCTCTTCTTTTTATCGCTCTCCCTCTGCATCTGTACTCTATGAGTAGGAGAACAAGTCTTGAAAATTACCTCTTTGCTATTACAGGGTTTAATCTGGGACTAAATTTGACTGGCTACTATTGGATTCCTCACACCCTGCAAGAGTTTGGAAACCTCCCTTACAGTGTTGCCTTAGTCATCTCTCTTCTTTTTACTTTTATCCTTCAGCCTCATTGGTGGTTTTATGCTCTATGGTTGAAGTTTCGCCCGCAGCTCAATTGGCAATCTAGTCTTGGGCTTTTTGCTTCGGCCGTTATTCTCTCCCTCCTGGAGAGATTTATTCAGCAGCAATTTCCTTCTTTTGTCGGTGCTCCCTGGTTACATCTGGCACCCTACCTGGGTCTAGCTCCAGTTTTTGGAGTTATTATTTTTAGTTTCTTCACTTACTGGCTTTCACTGGAAATTGTTCAGCAATTACATACGAAAAATTTTAAAATCCTTCCATGGGTAGCATTTTTCATTTTCATGGTCGTCAATGCTGCACTTCCTCTGGAATTTAAGGCCAGTGACAAGACTTTAAAAATCAGAATTGTTCAGGCCAATATCGGAAACTTTTTAAAGATCAGCAGTGAATGGGGAGATGAAAACTCTCTTTCTTCAATCATTAATAGTTATTATGATTTGAGTACGGTTAAAAATGATTTTCAACCAGACCTCATTATCTGGCCAGAGACAGCTTATCCTAATGAGTTTACTTTAAAGCAAGATATTGTACCGAAACTATTTAGTGATATTATGGAGGAAACTAAGGCCGAAATGCTAATAGGTGGTTACATTCGAAATCCGGATTATACCTCTTATGAGACTGTTTTTAACTCCAGTATCTTGCTTTCAAATAATACGATGAAAGCTTCCTATCAAAAGAATATTCTTATCCCTTTTGGAGAGACTCTTCCTTTTGGTCCTTTCAATAAACAAGTTGTTCAATTCATTCCGGCAGTTTCCCTATTTGCCAGAGGAGATGGAGGAGAAAAACTTGAAACAAGAGATGGCTATCGCTTTATCGCTCCTATTTGCTATGAGATTCTTGAATCCGAATTCATACGCAAACTTTTAAATGAACATAAAGATAATCAATTCATCATCAACCTTACCAATGATTCCTGGTATGGGAATACGGCTGAGCCTTATCAGCATCTCTTCTTAAGTAAGTGGCGTGCGCTTGAGTTTTCTCTTCCGATTATCAGAAGTACTAATACCGGTATTACTTCAGTGATCTATCCGAATGGAAGTGAGTCAAAAAGACTTCCTATTGGAGATAAAAATATACTGGAAGAAGTTGTTCCCCTTCCCCCAGCACAAAACTCTCTTTATCAACAGCTAGGAATTCTTCCCTTTATCCTGTTTGTTGTTTTATTCGGAGTTACTTTGTGGTGGCAAGAGAGGAATTAAACCCTGCCTTAAAAAGATCATGAAGTCGTAGAACTCCGACAAACTTATCTTCTTTAGTTACGGGAACCACAGAGATTTGTTTCTTAGGGTTTTCCATAATTTTTAAAGCATCAAATGCTAACGAATCAGCTGAAACAGCAATCGGATTCTTAGTCATAAATTCCGTAATAGACCTGTTCATGGCATCGGTAAATTTTGTAAAGGCCCTGCGAATATCTCCTTCCACCAGAATTCCTTCCAGCTTCTCATTATCAATAATCGCACACATCCCAATTGGCATCTGAGTCATGGCCAGGATAGCATCCTGAAGAGTTGCTTTCGGGGTCACAATCGGACAATCAGAAAGTTCAATCATCAGTTGACGAACGGTTAAAGATAGGGATTTTCCTAACAATCCTGCTGGGTGATTAATAGCAAACTTCTCTTTGGAAACACCTAGAACACTTTCATAAAGAACGGCCATGGCATCCCCTAAGGCCAAAGCAAGTGTTGTTGATGTGGTTGGTGCCAGATCATTGATACAGGCTTCCTTTTCTACGAAAGCATCCAGAACAATTCCTGCTCTCTTAGCTATCGGAGAATTGATATTCCCTACAATCGCAATAATTCTTTCACGGGGGATATTTACATAAGGGAGCATTGAAAGAAGCTCCTCTGTTGTACCTGATTTAGAAATAAGAACAATAGCATCAGCTCGAGTGACTCTCCCTAGATCTCCATGCATGGCCTCTGTTGGATGAAGGAAGAAAGATGGATGTCCCAAGGAGGAAAAAGTAGCGGCAATTTTCTGACCAATGAGCCCAGATTTACCTACACCGGAGATAATAAGGTTACCGCCTGTTTGAGTAAGTAATTCAAACAAGCTCACTAATTGCTCTCCCACTTCCTTTGAAACTCTCTCAGCAGCAAGTTTCAAAGCATTTGATTCAGTAATTAAAACTTGGCTTAAAATTTTTTGATAATCCATATTGATCCTACTGATTGCAAATCTTTCATTCATTGATACCATAATATTTATGAAATTTTATCACCTAATTATTCTTTGTCTCTTTTTTACTTCCTCTTGCGCAAATTACGAGAAATTTCGTCAAATTACAGAGGAGATGGAGGTTCCTTCAAGAATATTTAAGGCTGATTATAATCAAACTTGGCAAGCCGTAATCCAAGTGATGCGTCGATATGATATTGCTCAACAAAACCAGGAAGCCGGTTTTATCAAGACCAGATGGATGGACAACACCATGGAGATCAACTTCGCTGACTCCTTTGGTTCATCCGATTCTGTAAAAGCAGCAAAATACAAACTTGTGGTCAACGTTGTTAAGGGATATCGCTCTGGAAAAGAAGTCACTAGAGTGATCATCTATAAAAGGCAGCTTCTGGAGCAGGATTTCTTACAGGGCTGGAAAGAAGCTCCTGCTGATGGAATTATTGAGAAGACTCTTCTCTATCGAATCTCAAGGCTTATTGCTATCGACAATAAGTTACGTGAGATTGATAAGGCCAGAGAAAGAGAACAACTCCAAAATATCAATTTCTAACTGCCTCACTTAAATGTGAGGCAGTTAATTCTGGTCATTTTTCAAATGCCCAGAGTCACACCCTCATTATTTCATCGTTTTAACTCTTAAAATAAGGCCCATCACTTTGCATTC
>Ga0079223_10001370_pt1 | contig 14375 bp, 13 predicted proteins | sample Stecom2011_FD_75072 | JGI IMG/M metagenome (GOLD analysis project Ga0079223, IMG submission 75072) | Agricultural soil microbial communities from Utah to study Nitrogen management - Steer compost 2011 | ecosystem: Environmental > Terrestrial > Soil > Agricultural land | place: USA: Utah... | reverse complement strand
GTGATATTCAATACTCTGCACCATTTATTTTTTATTGAAGCTCAAAGTCATCCAAAAACTAAAAACCAAGCATTAAGAACCGAAAACCAAGACCCCACGGGTTGAAAAAACCCCTGAGGTCGCCTCGCGCTCAACCCGCACGTCCAAAAACTAACGACCACCGGGAGTCCGTATGGACGACCAGAGGGAGCCCGTACGGGAAACCAAAAATCGAAGATGCTGACGACTGGAAGGAGTCCGTATGGACGACTGAAGGGAGTGCGTATGTACCGAAGCGTCAGTACTACAAACCACCCCGCACCGAACTCTCCTTAACCTCCTCAATCAATTTCTCCCCCGCATCTGCCGCTTCATCCACCGGAATATATCGTCCTCTACCTCTATCAACGAGCGTAGTCATCTGCTTCGTAGTAAAACTGCCGCATTTAATTCCCAAAACCGAAAGGTGAACGTTTTTGCGGTCGTATTTTGAAACGTATTTAAGTGCCTGATCTACACCGCGAGTGAAAGCTCCGTCGGTTGCCAGTATGATTTGGTTGTTTCCGTTTTCTACAAAGTGTTTAAGCGCAATTTGTCCCGCTTTGTTGATGGCTTTTGCTCCTTCGGTGCTGCCTTTTGGCTCAAGGGAGAGTATGGCTTCTATGCACGCTTCCTTGTCGAGGTTTTGGGTGGCTTCCATAATTACATCCGTTCCTCCGGCATACGTTATTAGCGAAAACTTATCGTAAGGCCGCAAAATATCCAGTAATTCTACCATGGCAATTTTCAGCAAATCCATCCGTCCGTGCTGATTCATCGACGCCGAAATATCTATCAAAAAAACCAAGTTGTTTTCCTTGTACCGACTCAACGGTAAGGGTGTGTCTTCGGAAGGGTCGATGGAAGTCACTTCAGGGATATCAATAACTTCAACCACATCCGGCTCCTTGGGTTGCTCGGGTGTTTCAGGCGGTGTGGGAGGTGCGGGCGGCACGGGAATTTCTGTCTCGATTTTAGCGATTTCCACTGCCTCAACAACTTCACGCTCCACGGGTTTCACTTCCACCATAGCCAAAAGATGATTATTTACTGCATTGACATACATAGCAGTATCCAGACTATACCCCTCATCGCGAATGGAGAAAAAGTATCTGCCGTAAGGCAATTCCAAAGAAGTCTCGCCGTGCTCGTTGGTTTTTAAATCCCGCGCTTTCCGACCGTCCTTGTAAATATTTACATGCGCCTTGTCCATCGGATTTTGATCAAAATCACGCACCGAAACAAAAAAGGTATTACCTTTGTTTTCAGCGCTTCCGCTAAAATCGGGGCAGGGTATCAGGCCGCTCGCAGCAAATGTCGATTCGCCCTTTACTTCTATCGTTTGCGGTTTTTGCCAGGCGCTGAGGTGCACTTCCAGCTTTTCGCTGAATTTCCCTTCCGATTTCGGACTTACAGCCACGCGAATAAATTCGGAAGTACCCGCTTTTATCGTCTTTGCCGAGAGCTTTACATCGGTATTTTTAGAACCTACTACTCTAAATATCACCGCATCGGAAGTTCCCGAGTTTTGAATTTCAAAATCGACCCAGTTCGGATCGGCACGTCGAAGGGTTTCTAAATCCTTAATAGGATCGATCAAAGCAACTTGCCCGTAAACCGAAAGAAAGCAGATATTAAAAACCATAAAGATTACGCTTCCGCGTAAGCGCATCCAAAAGACATCCGGTATATACAAAGGGTTTATTTTTCTTCCCATTCTTTGAGTGCATCGGCAATTTTTCGGTCGTTGCTCAACCGCGGCACTTTGTTTTGACCGCCCAACTTGCCTTGCGATTTCATGTATGCATTAAACGCAGCAGGCTCCAAACTTGTTATGCGCAAGGGTTGAAGAATTTTTCCGTTGATCAAATCGGCGTAATATACATTCTTCTTTTGCATGGATTTGTCAATCTCAGCGGCAAATCCTTTCATATCTGCAGGTGCTTCCGCAAATGCGATAAGCCACTCGTGATACGGCAAACCTTCGTTAGGATGGAGCTGCGGAGCAACCGTAAACTCAATAACCTCACCACCGAATTCTTTAACCGCAGTTTGTAATGATGCCTCCACCTCTTCGGCTATCACATGCTCGCCAAAAGCAGAGGTGAAGTGTTTTATCCTTCCGGTAACGAGAATTTTATACGGATTTAAAGAAGTAAACTTAACCGTATCGCCAATGCTGTAGCCCCAAAGTCCGGCATTGGTCGATAATACCAGAGCGTAATTTTCTCCTGTTTTTACTTCGGCGAGCGACAGGCGGGTTGGATTTTCATCAAAATAGGTATCGACGGGAATGAATTCAAAAAAGATTCCGGCATCTACATTCAGCAAGAGCGAAGGATCGTTTTGATCGTCTTGAAAAGCGATAAACCCCTCACTGGCCGGATAGGTTTCGATGCTGTCTACTTTCTTGCCAATGAGTTTTTCAAACCGACTACGATAAGGTTCGTAGTTCACGCCACCGTAAACAAACAGGTTGAAATTCGGGAAAATATCTTTGATATATTGCTTTCCGGTATGGGCTAAAAGTCTTTCGAAGTAAAACTGCACCCAACTCGGAATTCCCGAGATTAGGGTCATGTTTTCGTTTACGGTTTCCTCAATAATCGCATCGACCTTGGTTTCCCAATCGTCTATACTGTTGGTCTCCATGGTCGGTAGCCGATTCTTTTGCAGATATGCGGGAATGTGATGCGCCACAATTCCCGAAAGGCGACCGGTATCAATGCCGTTGGTTTTATTCATTACCGGACTCCCTTGCAGGAAAATCATTTTCCCGTCCACAAATTCCTTGTTTCCGGTTTGATTGATATACAACAAAAGTGCATCGCGAGCAGCTACGAGATGATGACCCATCGATTCTTTTGAAATCGGGATATACTTTGTACCCGAAGTAGTTCCCGATGTTTTGGAAAAGTACTTGGGAACCCCCGGCCAAAAAACATCCGCCTCGCCTTTTACCAACCGATCGAAATACGGTTTGAGGGCTTCGTAATCCCGCACCGGCACTTTGCTTTTAAAATCGGCGTAAGATTTAATCTCTCCAAATCCGTGGTCTTTTCCAAAAGCCGTGTTTTTAGCGGCAGCAACAATTTTAGAAAGCGTTTTATTCTGTCGATTTACGGCATCCTTTTTCCACGCGTCAACTTTCTTGCGCGTTTGCTTGGCTATTATTTTACTGAAAAACTGTTTTACACCCATTTGCGGGCTAAGTTATTAAAACCTGAAATTATATTGGGTTTTTTTATTTGTCCCGCTCTTTTGATCTTGTGGTTTACCCATTAAAGCGTACCTACGATCGATGACATACGGGAGGGCGTATGCAAGGGAGACTCTACGGTCGGCACACGCCTCAAACCTCGGAAGGCTAACTCAGATGTCTCCGAAACAAAGCAAGTAAGCTATTGTAAAACGCAAATGAGATTAAAATTCTGTAAAGAAAGTTTACTTTTATAAGGTACTACAGTTTTTGATTTGAAAATTAGTGGATACCTAACTAATCTCGTTGTCATGAAAAACCTCTTCCTATTCTTTATTGCGACAACCTTCGGAGGGCATCTCTCTTGTTTTTCCCAGCAATGGATTACCCAAAAATACGACTATGAAGTAACAGAGGACGTGTTTTTTGGAACAGCTATCGATTTTAATGGAAATACAGATAGCCTTAAAATGGATATTTACAGTCCGATATGCGATGATGTGACCCATACATCCCGACGACCTTTGCTGATATGCATTTATGGTGGTGGATTTATAGAGGGCACGCGTAAAGATCCAAGTGTGGTAGATAATTGCATCAATTTTGCCAAGCGGGGATACGTTACTGCAGCCATAGACTACCGATTGGGATATGTATTTGATGAAAATCCTTGGGATTGCTCCATTGAGAATTATTCCTGTTTTTTTGCAACGGATACTGCTGAATGGGCGCGCGCATATTATCGGGGAGTGCAAGACGGCAAAGGTGCGCTGAGGTATTTGATAAATAGGAATGAAGAGTGGCGTATAGATGCCGACAATGTTTTTGTGATGGGCGAGAGTGCCGGTGCCATGGTAGCCCTCGGTATGGGATTACTCGATACCATTGCCGAAAGGCCGCCCGCAACCTATGCCATACCTGACGCGCCTGCCCCAAATCCGCTTATGTACGATTGTCTACCCCAAACCTATTCGGGAGAGTCCATTGAACGCCCCGACTTAGGTCCAATCGAAGGCAGTATCGAACCCACCGAATTAGACTATACCATCAAAGGAATTGGGAATATATTCGGGGCTATGTTTAGCGATTTGCTGAAAAATACTACCTCGGAAGTGAAGCCGGTCATTTGTTCTTTTCATCAACCCTGCGATCTGCTTGTGCCTATCGATAGTACCGAGATTTATTGGGGCTTGAGTTGGTGTATGACCCATGGTTACAACTGCTATGGATTTGCCAATACACCCAAAGTATATGGCAGCCGCACAATGGATATTTGGAATGAAAGTAACAATTATGGATATGCGATTCAGAGCGATTTTACATCAATGAACTTCCCATACGATTTTTGGATCGGACAGGCGAGTTGCATTGATCAGGGAGTGAATTCCGGCTCTCAATGTCACGGGTATGACAATAAGTCCTTGCGAATGAACATGATGGCTGACCACTTTGTAACCGCAATTACCACATCGCCCATCTGCGATACAGCGATGGTCCTCTCTGTCGAAAAACCGGATTTCATTCATTTCAATATTTATCCCAATCCGACCAAAGACAGAATTACGTTGGAAGGGCAATACTCCGGGCAACTCTATTTTACATTATTCAATAGTGTTGGAAAGACGCTTTCGCGAAAAAGCATAAGCTTTTCAGATCGTGAAGAGATAGACCTCAGTAATTTACCGGTTGGCATTTACCTACTCCGACTAGGCAATGACAAGGGTTTTGCGAAGTCGGTGAAGGTTGTTAAAGAGTGACCCACTCCTTTTCATAACCATACCTGTCCATGTTTTATTCCGCATGGAGTCTTTTTCTCGTATTCACTCTGATGCATGCACATTCTTTTGATCTACAATTGTTTATATTCTTCCTAGCACGCACGTCTTAGCGATCTTCGCGTAATGCCTTCGTGCACTTTGCGGTTAAACATAACGGAGTGATCTCACGAAGCGCAGCGAGTAAACCCCATTCGCGAAAGCGAAATCTCCCCCAACTCAACAGCCAACAACCAAAAACTAACTCGAAAAAGCAATAAAATCCTGCGGATTTAGCGGCGACCCGTTATACCACAGCTCAAAATGCAAATGCGGCCCGTCGGAAAGCTCGCCCGAATTACCGATTATTGCAATACTCTCACCGGCGCTCACTTGGTCGCCGACGTTTTTAAGCAAAGCCGAGTTGTGTTTGTACACTGAAATCAAATTGTTGGGATGTTGGATCTGAATAACATTTCCACCATCGCTGGTAAACGATGCCATAATAATCGTTCCATCGTAAACCGCTTTTACCGACTCGCCTTCCTGAGCAGCGACATCTACACCGAGATGACCAATAGACGGATCGAATGATGCGGTTACCATTCCGCGAATGGGTGTAAAAAATAAGACTCCCGGCAGCCCGATCACCGCAGCCGAGCTCGATTTACCGGCTTCTAAGGCATACCGTTCTCTTTGTTCAATTTCAGCTCTAAGAATAGAATCTTCTTTTGAAACAGAAAAATCGAGATCGGTATAAACTCTGGTTTCTGCATTTTCTGCAAACCCCAATGTATCGGTATCGATATTTCCGGTAAGGATTTGATGGATCGTGGCAAAGTAAGCTTCGTATTTTTCCTGGGCCTTTTCTAGCGAATCGGCTTTAAGAGATGCATTGAGCGCATTAAGCCGCATATTGCTGTCGCTGTATCCGGGAATGTATTCTTTGATCGGTGTAAAAACAATAAGCGAAGTGATCATTATCGCAATAATGGCAAAAGCGAGCGCAATTCCGGCAATAACGTTCCACGGGGTCAAGAATGCCGAAAAACGCTCATCGAAGGTCGCGTCATTAATAATCACAAGCCTGTACTTGTTCTTGAGCTTGCGAATAAACTTTTTACGTTCTTTGGGGTGTTTTTTTGCCATTGTGTTTAATCGGGGCGTAAATATCCGAAAATTTAAATTGGCCGCATTTTATACTTTAACTACTTTGTTCTTAAAAATTGCAATAATTTTGTAATCTTTGAGTTAAACGCATACCAAAGTACCTAATCTTGAATATTAAATCTTCATATAGACTATTCTTTTCGGTTATTATTGTGCTGGCCATAATTCTTGCCGGATGCTCTCGCAAAAAAGCAGGGTTTACAAATCGGCTTTATCACAGTACAACTTCGCTTTACAATTGGTATTTTAATGCCAATGAAATGATGAAACAAACCGAAGCGCAGTTGTGGGCAAGCAAATCGGATAACTATCTGGAAATGCTTCCTGTCTACGTGCTTCCCGATGAAGAAGGGCAGAAGGCGCTGTATCCGCAAATGGATGAGATAATTGATAAATGCAGTACGGTTATTGACCGTCACAGCATGGAGATTAAAAAGAAGGAGCACAATAAGTGGATAGACGATAATTTTCTTTTGATCGGAATAGCAAATTATTACAAAGGTAAATATGCCACAGCTCAGGAAATGTTTTCGTACTGCGCCAAAAAATATAAAGGCGAAGATTCGAGATTTGATGCGGCGCTGTGGCTTGCCCGAACATATATCGAGCAAAAACAATACAACCGTGCAGTAACCGTATTGTCGGCTATTGAGCGCGACACCGGAAAAGACCGGCCAAAAGATTTTTTATCGAAATTCGAAACCGTTTACAGCGATTTGTACTTGCGGCAGGAGCGCTATCAAGATGCACTACCGCACCTCGAAAACGCTGTCCTGTTTACGAAAGACAAACAGAAGAAAGCGCGAATCTCATTTATTTTGGCGCAGACCTTTAAAGAGCTCAATAATTCGCGCCAAGCTATAGAGGCATACGCTAATGTGATAAAGCAAAAGCCCGATTACGAAATGGAGTTTTATGCGAAAATCAGTCAGGCACTGGCGTACGACCGAAGACTCGACCCTAAAAAGATTCTGGATATGCTTTGGGCTATGGCCAAAGACGAAAAAAATGCTGAGTACTACGACCAAATATACTATGCGCTTGCCGAAATAGAACTCGAAAATCAAAACATCGAACAAGGAATCGAACATTTGAAAACCTCGGCGGCTAAGAGTGTTAGCAACCCCCGTCAAAAGGGACAAAGCTATTTACGACTGGCAGAAATATACTTTATCGATAGAGAATACGTGTTGTCTAAAAGCTATTACGATAGCACGGCAGCCTATCTTCCCGAAGATTATCCCGACTATCAACTAATTATCGTTACCGGCGCATCGCTTAATGACCTCGTTGCGAATATTCAAAATGTCGCCTACAACGATAGTATTATCGCTCTGGCCATGATGGATGATAAGGAACGGGATAGAAAATTGCTTAGAATGATCGTGGAATTGGAAGCTGAAGAAGAGCGGAAGAAACAAGAGGAACTTGCTGCACTCGAGCGAATCCAAAATGCGGCTCCAATCGGTGATAGAAGCAGAACCGGAGGAGGTCGATCATGGTATTTCTACAACTCCGCAACAGTCGGGAGTGGATTTCAAGAGTTTAAACGAGTTTGGGGTAATCGAACCCTCGAAGACAACTGGCGACGATCGACCAAATCTAGCTTTGTGTCGGGCGATGTAATGGGCGCTGATCCGGATTCTCTCCTATCCGAAATGGGGCAACAGGAATCAAACGTAAAGTCGCTTGAAGAATACTTGGCAGAGCTTCCGCAAACCGAAGAAGAAATTGCCGCTGCTCATAATAGTATTATCAATTCGCTTTACGATATCGGAACCATATATAAGGAAAGGCTGAAAGATGACAACAATGCCATTGAGTCTTTTGTGCGCATCACAAACGATTACGATACGAGCATGGTTGCACCGCAGGCATACTACCAATTATATCGAATTTACGTTGAAAAAGAACAAGCAGGCGATTTCGTTGGCACCGGGTTTAAAGACAATTCAGAATACTATAAGAGTATTCTCCTTTCGGATTTTCCGGATAGCGAGTTTGCAAAGCTTATTTTGGATCCCAATTTTATTACTTCGCAAAATCAGCGCTACGAAGCCGAAAAAGCAATGTATGAAGAGACTTATAAAAAGTACAATCGCAGGCAGTATTCAGAAGTTCTCGTAGCGTGCAATACAGTGATCGATCAAGAGCCCGACAACAATTTTATAGCCAAATATTACCTCGTGAAAGCGCTAACCGTAGGGGCTAGAAAAGATGCGGGATCGTACGAAACACTGCTGAGAGAAATTATTGCCAAGTTTAAAGGAACTCCTGAGGCTGAAAAGGCCTCCGAACTTCTCAATGAACTCAACAAGGTTAAGGCAGAACTGGCACGCCGGGAAAAACTAGAGGACGACGCAGAGGCCGGTGTGGATCCGGACGATAATCAAGAAGCAGATGCAAAAATTGAAGACACTTCGATGTACGCCTTTGACGAAGCGTCTGAACACTTTTTTGCGCTTGTATTTCCAAAGGGAGAAGGAGATGCAACGACATTAAAGGAAACTATTGCAGATTTTAACGCAAAGTTTTTCAGAAATGCAAACCTTAGAAGTACCAATAGCTTTATTGACCGTGATCATCAAATCTTAATCATCCGGAGTTTTTCCAACAAAGACGATGCGATGGATTATTATACCACATTCAAAATCAATGATAAAATATTGGGGGACATCAATAATACGCCGAGTTATAAGAAATTCGTAATTTCAACCAAAAATTTCACCGTTCTGTTTAGAAATAAGAATACCGACGTATATCAGGCTTTTTTCGAAAGTAAGTATTTATAGATATACACCTTAACTATAACAAAATGTTTAAAAGCACAAATCAACGAGATATGGCGAAGACAAACGAAACGCACTCACCGGAGCAGTTGAACCGCATAGTGGCGGGAACTAAAATTGAAGGAGTAATCGTATCGGATAGCAATATTCGGATAGATGGAACCGTAAAAGGAACAATCACTGCCAAAGGCAGGCTGGTTATAGGCCCTACAGGTAGAATAGAAGGAGAGGTGCATTGCGAAAATGCCGATATAGAAGGTGTATTGACAGGTACCATTTCTGTAAACGGAATCCTTTCGCTCAAAGCTACCGCACGTCTGGAATGCGATATTACTACCAAAAAGCTGGCTATTGAGCCCGGAGCAGTATTTAGTGGTAAATGCGTGATGGGAGGCGGCGTGGTAAAGGACCTGAAGCAAACCGTTGAAGATCAATCTCGCAACAGAGAGGAAGCGCAATCGCATGCCCGAACCAAATAGGGAAAAGAAAAATCCCAACGAGGCTTTAAAATACTCGGGAATGGGTATTAAAATGGCGGTGGTGATAGCTGCCGGAGTTTTCGGTGGGCAATATCTCGACGAGAAAATGGGCAATGCTAGCCCTTGGATGACAATTGTACTGTCGTTAGTTGGGGTGGCTCTGGCTATTTACTTCGTTATTTCTGATACCTCCAAATGAAAGAACACAACAAAAAATTTCGGCGTGAGTTTTTCTCCGTTGTTATCGCCTGCTGCCTGGGTGCTTTTCTGGTGGCAGAGTATAGCTTGCATCAAAGTGTGCCCATATCCTTTTGGATATCCATGGCATTTATTTCCATAGCAACCTTTTATATTCATAAAATCCTGCTCGATGCAAATGAAAATAAACGTCCGCAGGTTTTTGTCAATTATTTTATGGGTGCACTCACCGTAAAATTACTCCTTTCGGCAATGATTCTTTTAGTTGTTGGACTACTCGATCGGGAGAGCTTAAAGTTTACTGCCGTGGCCTTTTTTATTGCATACGCATTGCTCACAGTTGTTGAATTGAAAAACCTGCTCCCCTTGGTTAGGAATTCGGACAACTAGTAATCAGGCACTTACGACCACAAAACACTTGATTAAAAAAAGGTCTTCAATAAATTTCATTCTCATTATTAAATACCTATTTTTGCAGTCCAATTTTCACGCTCTTGCAAGTGTGAATACTAGCGTAAAATGTCAATGACTTTTAATAAACTAAGCCGCCCGCTTTTCGCCTTTCTAACGGCGATGCTATTTGCGGCACAGCCCATGTTATTTGCTCAAGACAATGTTGAGCAAGCTGAATCCACCCAAGTTGAATCCGAGGAAAAGCCGTTTAAAGCCGGTGAAATGATTATCGAGCACATACTAGATGCGCACGAAATCCATTTAATTGGCGATCTGGTAATTTACCTCCCGGTAATAACATACTCGGACGATGGGTTGAAAGTATTCTCGAGTTCTAAGCTCTACCACAACGAACAGAGCTTTGTTGATCACGAGGGCGAACACCAAGTTTATTACGAACACGACGGTCTTGTAATGTACAAGGAGCGTATTTATGCTGCCGCAAATGGTGGTGTCACACTCGATCCCGAGACTGGCGAAGTTGCGAATGCAACCGTTTTGGATTTCTCAATAACTAAAACCGTAGCAGGCTTGTTCTTAACTTGCTTGATTCTGATGTTTCTGTTCTTCTCGGTTGCCCGAGGATACAAAAAAAGAAAGGATAGCGCGCCAAAGGGGGTGCAGTCTTTTATGGAACCGCTTATTCTTTTTATTCGCGACGAGGTAGTTATTCCTTCGGTTGGCGCCAAGAAGGCCGATCGATACATGCCTTTCTTATTAACGATCTTCTTTTTTATCTGGATTGCAAACGTGTTGGGGTTGATACCTTTTCTCGGTGGCTTTAACGTTACCGGTACACTTAGTGTAACACTCGTGTTGGCACTAATCGTGTTTTTGGTTACTACATTTTCAGGAAACAAGCACTATTGGGGTCACATTCTATGGCCTCCGGGTGTACCGTTCCCCATCAAGCTAATCCTTGTTCCTATCGAATTCTTGGGCATATTTATCAAACCGCTTGTATTAATGATTCGTCTTACGGCCAATATTACTGCCGGACACATTATTATGCTGGCATTTGTAGCCCTTATCTTTATTTTTGGAAATAGCATGGGTGAAACCGTCGGCCACGGAGTAGGAGTGGGCAGCGTGTTGTTTATGGTATTTATGTTTTTCCTCGAGCTTTTGGTTGCGTTTCTGCAAGCCTATGTATTTACTCTGCTTGCGTCACTTTATATCGGCGATGCGACCCAAGAAGCTCACACTTAATCTGGCTTTATTACAAACTATATAAAACAAAAGCAAAATGGAATTATTAAATGTTCTTTTACAAATTGAAGCCGCCGGCCTAGCTGCGCTAGGTGCTGGGGTTGCTGCAATTGGTGCAGGTATGGGTATCGGTAAAATCGGTGCTGCTGCTCTTGAATCAATGGCACGTCAGCCTGAAGCAACCGGAGACATTAGAGCGAGCATGATCATCGCCGCAGCCCTTATTGAAGGGGTTGCACTATTCGGTGTTATTGTTTGTCTTCTAGTAGTTCTTGGATAGAACTCTCGAAAGGTGAGCTGCGACGGTTGGTCGCAGCCCCTTTCTTTTTTAAAGTGAAACTGACCCATTAAAATTTACATATTATGTTATCAGTAAGCATAGGTACCGTAGCTTGGAGCACAATTTCGTTTATAATTGTGGCTTTCCTTTTGGCAAAATTTGCCTGGAAACCCATCCTTGCATCTATTAAAGCGCGTGAAGACTCTATCGATGATGCACTTCAGTCTGCTAACAAAGCGAGAGAGGAAATGGCTAACCTGACCAAGAGCAATGAAAAGCTTCTGAATCAGGCAAGAGCAGAAAGAGATGCAATGCTAAAAGATGCACGCGATACCAAAGAAAATATTATTGCGGAAGCAAAAGATCGTGCCGACGTTGAGTATGCGCGCATCTTGTCATCTGCACAAGATGCTATCCGTCAGGAAAAAGCAGCTGCAATTTCTGAGATTAAAGAACAAGTAGCAACATTGAGTATAGAAATTGCCGAACGTGTGATTCGCGAGGAATTAAAAAGCGACGACAAGCAAAAGCAATTAATTGATAAATACTTGCAAGAAGCAAAACTGAATTAAATGCACCACGACTCTCAAGTAGCAAAACGATATGCCAAGTCGCTTTTAGACTTTGCCCTTGAGCGCAACGAGCTTGAAGCCGTTGCTGCAGATATGGAGCTGATTTCAAAAACCTGCGATGAAAGTAAAGATTTGCAGATCATGTTGAAAAGCCCAATCATCAAGCCTGAGAAAAAACTGGCGGTGATACAAAAGATTTTTAGTGGAGAAATTGGAAGCGTTTCTTTAAACTTTCTGACAGTAATAGCCGGAAAGAAACGAGAAACAATCCTTCCCGAAATAGCCCGTGCTTTCGCATCGGTATACCGCGAACACCTCGGCATTATATCAGCCGATATTATCAGCGCAGTGCCTCTTACCGATATCGAGCGAAATAAAGCCATTGAGGTAATTAAAGAGCTGGGCGAAAAAGTAGAATTAAACGAGAAAATTGATAAAAATATAATTGGAGGGTTCATTATCCGCGTTGGCGACAAGCAATACGACGCATCAGTGGCCAACCGAATCGCAGCAATAAAACGCGATTTTTCAAGAAAAAATTTACAATAGAATTTTAAACCGATTAGCATGTCTGAAATTAAACCAGCAGAAGTATCTGCAATACTAAGAGAACAACTCGCCGGACTAAAGTCTGAAGCCGAACTGGAAGAAGTAGGAACGGTACTTCAAGTGGGTGACGGTATTGCGAGAATTTACGGATTGTCAAGTGTGCAAGCCGGAGAATTGATAGAGTTTGAATCGGGACTGAAAGGAATGGTTCTTAACCTCGAGGAAGATAACGTGGGAGCTGTACTCCTGGGTGCGTCAACCGCCATTAAGGAAGGTGATACTGTAAAGCGTACCGGACTAATCTCATCTATTAATGTGGGTGAGGGAATGCTAGGCCGAGTTGTTGATACATTGGGTCAGCCAATTGACGGTAAAGGACCAATAGAAGGGGAACTGTACGAAATGCCTATCGAGCGAAAAGCTCCCGGGGTAATTTTCCGCCAGCCGGTTAACGAACCGCTTCAAACAGGTATCAAGTCTATCGATGCCATGATCCCGATCGGACGTGGACAGCGTGAGCTTATTATCGGTGACCGTCAAACAGGTAAAACTACCGTTGCGATCGATACCATCATCAACCAAAAAGAATTTTACGATCGCGGAGAACCGGTTTTCTGTATATATGTTGCCATCGGTCAGAAAGGATCGACAGTAGCTCATATCGTTAAAACACTTGAAGAAAACGGTGCGCTTCCTTATACATGTATTGTTGCTGCAAACGCATCCGACCCTGCACCAATGCAGTTTCTTGCGCCATTTGCAGGAGCGGCCATCGGCGAGTTTTTCAGAGATACAGGTCGTCCGGCACTTATCGTATACGATGACTTGTCAAAACAGGCAGTAGCATACCGTGAGGTTTCGCTCCTTTTGAGAAGACCTCCGGGACGTGAAGCATACCCGGGAGACGTATTCTACCTTCACTCGCGACTTCTTGAGCGTGCAGCAAAGGTTATTAACTCTGACGAGATTGCGTCGCAGATGAACGATCTTCCCGAATCGCTTCGTGGAATCGTTAAAGGTGGCGGATCGCTTACAGCACTTCCTATTATCGAAACCCAAGCGGGTGACGTATCGGCTTATATTCCGACCAACGTAATTTCGATTACTGATGGTCAGATTTTCCTTGAGTCTAACCTATTCCTAAGCGGGGTTCGACCTGCGATTAACGTTGGTATTTCGGTATCGCGTGTAGGAGGAAACGCTCAGATTAAATCGATGAAAAAGGTATCGGGTACATTGAAGCTTGACCAGGCACAGTACCGTGAGCTTGAGGCTTTCGCCAAATTCGGTTCTGACCTTGATCCGGCCACCATGGCAGTACTTGGAAAAGGAGCGCGTAACGTTGAGATTCTGAAACAAGCGCAAAACTCTCCACTTCCGGTAGAAAAGCAAATCGCGATTATCTATCTAGGTACTAACGGATTGCTAAGCAAGGTGCCGGTTGAGAAGATTAGAGAATTTGAAGAAGAATTCCTCGCATTTATGGACACCAAACACCGCAATGTGTTGGACGACCTGAAAGCAGGAAAGCTTACACCTGAAATTACAGGCGTGCTCGAAAAAGTAGCCGCCGAACTTACTACGAAATATTAATTAATCGCTTTGGCAGTTTAATAACCTGCATAACCGACTAAGAATATGGCAAATCTAAAGGAAATAAGATCCCGGATAACATCGGTAAACTCTACACAGCAAATTACGGCTG
>Ga0079223_10001368_pt1 | contig 14380 bp, 9 predicted proteins | sample Stecom2011_FD_75072 | JGI IMG/M metagenome (GOLD analysis project Ga0079223, IMG submission 75072) | Agricultural soil microbial communities from Utah to study Nitrogen management - Steer compost 2011 | ecosystem: Environmental > Terrestrial > Soil > Agricultural land | place: USA: Utah... | reverse complement strand
TGTGCCCACTTACTGATGCGCTGACCACCTAACCGCTGCACACTTCTCCGGCGATCAGATCGTTGATCTCAAACGCGGCATCCTGGAGCGCCGCTTCAGCAGAATCCTGGCCGGAGAGAATTAGCTCAGCCGCTTCATGCAAGCGCAGGCCAGCCGCCAGCCCGTTCGGGCCGGGAAAGCTGCCCCAGGTAACGGCCTTGTCCAGCATATCCATACCCACCTGCTGGATCGGGTTCTCGGCAACGAAGTCAGCCAGGTACGCCGGGTCCTCGGTCAGACCAGGAAGCAGCGGCACGTAGCCGGTGCCCATGGTCCACTCGGTGAAGCCTTCGGGCGACAGCAAGTGCTGCATGAAAAGCCAGGCGGCTTCCTGCTTGGCAGGATCCTGGGAGTAAATCGTCAAGAAGTTGCCACCACCAGGCACGCGCACCGAGTTTTCACCGTTCTGCGGATACACCGTCGCGCGCAGGTCGAAGTCCGCATCGCGCTGGATACCGGCGCGAGCCGCAATGCTGTGCACCCAGGCGACTGTCTGCCGGGCGAGCAGCGCCTGACGCGCTTCCTCATTGGATGCGTCCAGGCTGTAGCCCGCTTCAATTAACTCGCGCCAGGTCTCCATCCCCTGGATGGCTTCTTCGCTGTCAAACACGGCCCGCAGTTCGCCATCCACACACGCCAGCAACTCGCCGCCAGCGCTGTTGATGAAGCCCTGCGTCGTCCAGTTGTCCTGCTCGTAGCCCCAAACGATGGCGTGAATACCAAGCTCGTCCTGGATGATCTGCCCGGCCTCGCGCCACTCATCAATCGTCTGCGGCGGATTGTCGGGATCCAGACCAGCTTCAGCCATCAAGTCGGCGTTGTAGTACACTACCGGTACCGAGAGGGAATATGCCATCCCGATCTGCTCACCGTTGACGACGGGTATATCGAGAATGTTCTGGGGAAACTGCGCCAGAAATTCTTCGCCGCCGTAGTTTTCGACGAGCTCGTTGATCGGCACATACGGCAAGCTCGTGCCGACATAGTTCAGGTAGGGATAGGCGGTTTGAACAACATCAGGCGGGTTACCGCCTGCGATCGAGGTTTCGAGCGTCTGCTGAAGCACTTGGTACTCGCTGAACGAGCGCGGTTCGACATTGATGTTCGGATTGGCTTCTTCGAAGCTGGCGATCAGCGCCTCGACCTGAGGGCCGCCAAACGTATCGGTGTTGATGTTCCAATACTCGATAGTGACGGGGTCTTGCGCGCGGACCATGCCCACCGGCACGGCGAGGCTGAACAACAAAACGATACAAAGGAGCCTCAGGAAATACTTGTGGGATAGCATTGTTCTCCCTTTCTGCTTATCAATCAACACAGGCACTTGGTAAAACCTTTTACCTAGATATATCATACTATATAATTCTCGATAACAATTGTCAATAAAACCAGTAGCGCCCGGTATTTGGAGAAAGCCGCATGGCGAAGAAACGAAAAGTAACGATTACCGACGTAGCGCGCGAAGTCGGTGTGTCAATCGGCATTGTTTCACGCGTGCTCAACGGGGACGAGTCGGCGCGCGTCAGCCCGGAAACACGACAACGCATCTTTGAGATCGCTGAAAAGCGGGGTTATTCCGCTAACCTGTTCGCGGCGGCCCTGCGGACCGAGCGCACCGGCATCATCGGCGTGATTAGCCCCAATCTCTCCGGCACCTTCCTCGGCTCGCTGACAATGGCCCTGCAACGCGCAGCGGATGCGCAGGGCGTTGAATTGCTGGTGGCGCTTCCGAAAGTCGACTCGCACGAAATCGCGTCGCAAATCCAGTGGATGCAGACTACTCTCTTCGACGGCTTCCTGCTGCTCAGCAACACGCTGGACTATCAGGATACGATCCGCAGACTGCAGGTGATCGAAAAGCCGTATGTCTCGGTGTGCGCCGGGATGCACATGGATGGCCCGCTCGTAAACGCCGATGACGTGGTTGCGCTAGGCCTCGCAGTCGATTATCTCGTGAATCTGGGGCACCGGCGCATCGCGCTACTCTATAACTCGAACTGGCCGCTAGAGCGGGATTACAGACGCTACTTTTTGCAGGCAATGGAAGCGCGCCAACTGCCCGTCATTCCCGGGCTATCCATTGACATAAACGACGCACTCTACACGCCGCGCAGCCCGCACTTTCAGGATACCTGGACGGTAAATCCGATGAAAGCCGCGAAGCGCCTGATGCAGCAGCCCGACCCGCCGACCGCGATTTTGTGCTCGAACGACGGCTTCGCGATTGCATGCATCAAGGGGCTGATGCAGATCGGCGTCAACGTCCCGCGCGACGTCTCGGTGATCGGCTACAACGACGAGTTGATCAGCACGCTCTTCTATCCGGAACTGACCACGATCCGCCAGCCGCTTGAGGAGATTGCGGCGAACTCAATTGAACTCGTGCGCACTATCCTCAGCCAGGAGAAGTTCGACCGGAGCCGCTTAGCCGCCATCCGTCGCATCATACCCCCGACGCTGGTCGAGCGTGGTTCGTGCGCCCCGCCCCGTGCCGGATGATCCTCGCGACCAGCCCGACTCACGATGCGGCGGCTCCCATGAGGTCTGCCACCGCCAACCGAACGGATGCAGGTGAAGGTGCGGATCCCAGCCGCACCGCGTTACTCGGTCTGCGCCTCGTCCACCGCCAGATTCCGAAAATCGCCAGACAGTAGCGACGCGCCAAACCACGCAAGACTCTGGTTGAAGTAGTATTGTGGCGAGCCGCCCCAATACCCTTCGCTCAGCGCGCTGCTGGCGTAGTCGTACAGCATGTCGCCGAGCCGCATTTGAAGATCGGTGTCGCCCGACGCCAGCGCCGCAACGACCCACATCCCTGCCATCAGCTCGTTTTGATAGCCGACGACCGGGTTGCCCTCCATGTCGTACATCACAGCGAACGCGTTCGGGTCCTCAATGCTGCTCAGAAACGCGGCGCTGCGCTTCGACCACTCGCACGCGCGCGGTTCGCCAAACCACAGGCAGTCCAGCCCGATGCGCCACGGCACGCGGATCGCGTCGAAGGTCATCTCAAAGCGGCAGGCGTCACGCGGGCGACCTTCGCGGTCGCAATAGTCGAATGCGGGCTTGCCGTTTGCTGTCGACCAGTCCGGCGCCAGCCCCAGGCGGTTGCCGTTCGGCACGCTGTATAAGGAGCGATAGCCCTGGCGGATGAGGGGATACCAGCGATCGCCACCTTCAAACTGGTCGAAGATGCGGAACCACGCGGGCGCGAAATACGAGAGGTTGATGATCTCCTGCCCGCCGCCGCCCCAGCCATCGCCCGGCGTCAGAAAACGACCATCGACCACTTCGTAGAGGTAGATCGAGTCAAGTAGCAATCGCGCGCGCTCGCCATAGGGCCGCCCGGCGTGCTGCGCCCACTCGCCCCGGTCCACGCGCGCCTGGGCGAAGATCAGCGCGGCGGCGATATCCACCTCCGCGTCGGTGGCGGAGTTCTCGCCAGTGAGCTGTCCGGTGTTGTCCACACGCCAGTTGAACAGACCGGTTTCTTCGTCAAGCATGATCGCGTGCGCGGCGTCGTAGATGGTGTCGAAGGCGCTCTGATCGTCCATCATCACGGCCATCAGCAGCCCATAGCCCACGCCCTCGCTGACCGCCTGATACCCCATGTTCGGGTCAAAGACGAGGCCCATGTTGTCGCCGCAGTCCGCCCCGCAGAAGATATAGTTCTCCTTGTAGCCTTCCCACGTAGCCGCAACCAGCGCGTGCCAGTCGATCGCAGTCCAGTCGACCGGCTCGGGCGCTTCCGGCGGCTCGGACGGTTGTGGAATATCCATGCGTCCCACCTCAAAGAATATGCCGCGCCCGAACAGGCTCGGATTCTGCCACGAGCCATTGTCGGTGTCGGCTTTCGACCAGCTTAGCTGCACATTGCGATCGAGCACCGCAGCGCCGTTCGCCTGCGCCTGGAACCCGATCTCGGCGCCGTGCGCGGGCGTAATCCAGTCACCCAGCGAGACGACCGCCTCAAAGCCCCAGCCGTCCTCGGTCGTAAAGACGAATGCCTGCACCGGTAACGCGCTGGCGCGCACGCCCGTCACGGTGATCGCCGCCGGACTGGTATTGCCGATGTCCGCCGCGTTGATGTTAACCTGGTGGATACCATCGGCATACCCCCGCGCCCAGAAGTCTCCGGTCAGGTTGACAAAGAACTCAAGCGAGTCTTCGTTCCAGAAGTCGGTTCCGTGCTGCCCCGCGATGATCGTCTTATCGGGCATGGTCATGGCGATGGTGAGGTCACTGCCATTAGCCGCCAGTCCGAAGGTAAACGACCTGTTCTCCTCGGGTACCGCCGATGGGCTGGGACCCCAATCAACGGTGTGGAATGGCACACCTGCCCAGTCGCTCAGATCGCCATCGAGGGTAATGTCGACCGGAAACGGAATGTAGACGGTTTCGCCTTCAACACCTTCGGGCGCGAGTGGCTCACCGTCTTGCGCCTGCGCCGGACCGGCAAACGCCACCAGCAGCGCGCTCAGCAAGAGAATGCGAATTCCCATCAGATAGCCTCTCCCCTGCGCATAATCCCGCGCGAAAAACGCGCAGCCAACACACGCTCTGCGCGCCTGTATGCTCCATTGTACTTGAAAATGAGCGGGGAGAGGGCGATCCGCTCGCGTTACGTGTTAGCGGGCAGCGCAGCCATCGCTCCATAACGCGCGGCGAGCAGCATCACCTTTTCGACGGTCCACAGGGGCGCCTGGTCACCTACCAAAGCAAGGAAGGTCTGATAACTGGTCAACGCTTCGCCGTAGCGCTCGCTGGCCTCAAGCGCCTCTTCTAGAATCCAGTACATATCCGCGTATCCTGGATCGAGAGAGAAGGCCGGGGGCGGCACCAGCGCAATCGCCTCAGATAGATACTCGATCGCGCGCACGTAATCACCCTTCACAAAGTAGTAATTGCCCAACCGGTACGCGAGCATTGCGTCCGGAAAGACCTCAGTTCTACCCGGCTGAATGGTGTCTTGCGCCGAGACATCCGTGGTCAGCAGCAGACAGATGGCGGTCAGAACAATCAGTGCGACACTTGCGCGCCTTGTGAGCTTACGACTGAGGGGACTCACAGCACACTCTCCCGCTGGCAACAATGCAGTGCTTATTGACGGTATGTCCACCGTACTGGCGTGAGAGCAGCCTGTAACCTACCCAAAGGGAGGGAAAATGGAGGGTTTTCCACGCGCAACGGGACGAGCGCGGCAGATCGTATCAACACCTGTGCTATACTGAGACTCCACCCGGATGTAGACCCCCGACCTATCGTCGTCTCGCTAATCTCTAGGCCGGAGGCAGGCACATGGGCTCTCGTCCCAGCTTGCGCAGCTCGCTTATCGAGCCCCTCACCGCGCGGGAGCTAGAAATCCTGCGCTACATGGCAGACGGTGGTGGTTTTCGAGACATTGCACGGCGGCTGCACCTCGCGCCGACCACGGTCAAGTGGTATTCCCAGCAGATTTACAGCAAGCTCGGTATTGACCACGCGGGACAGAAGCGCCGCCACGCGATCGCGCAGGCGCGTGTCCTCGGCTTGCTTGAACCAAGCCGGACGGCCACTGGCCGCTCGCGCTATTCCTTGCCTATCTCGACCACACCGTTCGTCGGACGCAGCCAGGAGCTTGATGAACTTAGCGCGCTGCTAGCCGATCCCGCGATCCGGCTGGCGACGTTATTCGGCCCAGGTGGAATCGGTAAGACGCGGCTCGCGGTGGAGTTTGCTTGGCGCTTGGTCGAGCCCATCGCTTTCGACACCGAACCAGCCGGGTTCCCCCACGGCGTTTACTTTGTGCCGCTGCAAGCGCACCATTCAGCCGAACAAGTGCTGTGGGCGATCGCCAACGCCGTTGAGTATACGTTTCAGGCTAGCAGCAGGTCCCCGCGAGAGGAACTCTTCGAATTTTTCGCAGAGAAGCGGCTGCTCTTGGTGATGGACAATTTCGAGCACGTTCTAGACACAGCGTCTATCATTGGCGACCTTTTGCAGGCCGCTGACAGCGTGCAGGTGCTCGCCACCTCGCGTGAGGTGCTGGGGCTCAGCGCCGAAACCGTCTATCCCGTCGGAGGGCTTCCCTACATCCCTGACCATGCCGGCGCGCAGCCCGACGCGGCCCGGCTGTTCATCCAATGCGCGAAGCAGGCGCTGCCAAGCTTCGACCTGGAGCCAGAAGATGAACTCTCGCTGCGCCGAATCTGCCAGCAGGTCGGCGGGATGCCCCTTGCGATCAGGCTGGCGGCATCCTGGGTGACAACGCTCTCCTTGCAGGAAATCGCAGAAGATATCCTCTGCTGTCCCGAGTTTCTGGCGGCTGAGATGCCGGACGTTCCGCCGCGCCAGTGGAGCATCCGCGCGCTGTTCGAGCCCACGTGGACCCGCCTCTCCGCCAAAGAGCGTGCAGCGTTCATGCGATTGGCTGTCTTTCAGAGCGGCGGCAAGCGCGAAGCGATCCAGACGGTGACCGGGGCGAGCCTGCCGGTGCTACAAGCGCTCGTCAAGAAGGCTGTCCTGTCACGCGACCCGGATGGACGCTACAGAGTCCACGAGATGTTGCGCCAGTTCGCAGAGGAGCATCTCATCGACGCTGGCGATGCGGACGCGGCGCGTGAGGCGCACGCGGCCTACTATGCCGACTTCATGGCGCGCCGCACGGACGAGCTCAAGGGTGGAGAGCGACAGCTCATTGCGCTGGCAGAAATCGAGGCAGACTTTGAGAATGTCCAGCGCGCCTGGGAATGGGCGACCGACCATCACCAGATTGATGATCTGATGCGGATGGAGTGGGCGTTCAGTTGGTATCTCTGCATTCGGGGTCGCTCTGTGGAAGGCCACACCCTCTACAAGCACACGCTGGATCGGGTGGACGATCGCGCGCTGTGCGGCCGGTTGATGGCACGCATCGGGCGCTTCTGCGAGCAGCTTGGGCGGCGCCGTGAAGGTCTGGAGTGGACGCGAAAAAGTGTGGCAATCGCCCGCGAGCAAGACGATCTCGCGGTGCTAGCGTTCGCGCTGAGACAACTGGGCGTGTTTTCTGCGGGCGCTGCCAGGGATTTTGACGACGCACACCGGATCCTCGACGAAAGCCTGGCGATATGGGCGGCGCTCGAAGACGGCTGGGGAGAAGCGCTTGGCTGGCTTGGAAAAGCGGTTGCTTTTCGCTGGGCGGACAACACTCCGGCGGCGCTCGCCTTCACCGAAAAAGGGCTTGTTCACGTAGAGCGCGCCGGTGACCGTTTTATGTCCGCGATGGGATATTTGAACGCCGGAGTTGACTGTATGCAACTCGGCGATCAGCAAAAAGCAGTCTGGCATTTTGAAGAAAGCCTCGCGCGTTATAGCGCGTTGAACGCCCCTTCCGGAATGGCCCTCGCGCACGGCAACCTGGGTGTTGCTTACGAGCATGTGGGCGACTATGACGCAGCCATGCAGCAATATGAGGAAGCTCTTGCCCTGGCCCGCGAATACAGCCATCGGGAGAGTATCGTGGGCAACTTGCTCAATATCACGGAGATTTATGCAATCACAGGTAGGTTTGATCGAGCCCGCGAGCTGCTGGCCGCGGCGCGCACGATGATGCCATCCATTGAAATTGACAGGCTGATCACCTGGGGATTGCTGGCAGAAGCGAGAATCAGTTTCCGGCAGAAGGACTATGAAGCGGCGCGCCAATCCGCGCACGCCGCCTTCGACTCGTCACAAGCAGTAAACCGTCAGAAATCAGCATCCCGCAGCGCTTTCGTAAAAGCGTCGCATACAGCCACCCAGAGCCTGCTCTGGATGGCATTGATCGAAATCAGGCTCGGCCAGCTTGACGCGGCGCGCCAACACCTGCGCGCCAGCCTGCCATCGTTGGCCTATCCGAGACATACCGTGATGGCTGTGTACACTCTGGCGGAACTCAACGCCGCGCAAAGGCATTGGCGCCGCGCAGCGGAATACGCGGCAGCAGTTGAGCATTGCGCGGTTGCGCGCCACGAAATTCGCGGCTGGGCTGGCGATCTGCTAGCAGAGTTTCGCCGCTCTCTGGCGCCCGAAGATTTCGCCGCAGCGGTCACACGCGGCGCGGCGCTCGACTTGGCGGACGTGGTGACAGATTTTCTGCAAGGTCAGCCGCGAAACCCCGCGCGGGACTGATCGCGCGCACCCAACGGTGGCCATCACGCCGCCAGCGCTCACCAGCGCATGGACACGCCAAGCGCCAGAATTGATCCGTCGTAGCACACGCTTAGAAAGGTCCGCAACCAAAACGCCGCGAATTGCTTGACAACCAGCAGAAAACTCGTATATGATGAAATGGAACCGTTTCCATAGTCACTTTTGCTATTCTCAGGTGCCTTACGAAATATTACGATGCGCTCACCCACTATTAGAGATGTCGCCCGGAAGGCCGGCGTAGGAGTTGGCACAGTGTCACGGGTGCTGAACGGCAGTACCCAGGTCCGCGAAGAAACACGGCAGAAGGTGTTGGCCGCTATTGAGGACCTCAGCTTCAGCCCGAACATGGCGGCACGCCAACTCTCTGGTGGAAAAACGTTCACCATCGGGGTGATGACTCCCTTCTTCACCTACCCTTCCTTTGTCGAACGCCTCACCGGTATTCAGAGCGCATTGCATAACTCCGAGTACGATCTGGTGCTCTATAGCATCCGCTCGCCTGAGCAGCTTGAGCGTCAGATGCACGCCTTACTGACACGCAACCGTGTAGACGGGCTGATCGTCCTCTCGCTGCCCGTCGCCGAAGAGACAATTCAGCGTATCAATCCCAACCTGCCGATCATCGTCATCGACGATACCAAGCCTATCCGGAACTATCCGCGCATCACGATCGATAATGTAGCCGGTGGTGAGATGGCGACAAATTACCTGATCGAACGTGGGCACCGGATGCTCGGGTTCGTGGGCGACCAGATCGAAAACCTATTTGGCTTCGTCAGCACGCGCCACCGCTTTGAAGGGTTCTGCCGCGCGCTCGACCACGCCGGGCTGACGCTGGTTGACGAGTGGGTGCGCTTTGGCGAGCACAGCCAGGAAGCGGCCCGCCAGAACGCGCTGGATATCCTCAGGAATCCCCGGCGGCCCACTGCGATCTTCGTCTCCATCGACACGCTGGCGCTCGGTGTGCTGGCCGCGATCAACGACCTGAACCTGCGCGTGCCAGAAGATGTCGCCGTCATCGGCTTTGACGATATCCAGGCTGCGTCGTACATGAACCTGACCACCGTCCGGCAACATCTGGTCTACAGCGGGCAGATGGGTGCGCAGTGGATGCTGGAATGGCTTGACCAGCAGCGCCGCCCCGATCCTGCCGAAGTCATATTGCCATTGGAGATGGTTGAGCGGCTGACCGCCTGATCATCTTTTGTTTTCGCCGTGGTGGAACCGTTTCCACCATCACACGAAAGCAGGAAGTGAGCGCCGTGCTTTATACACCACCCGATCCGAGCAAGGGACTGTGGGATACCTGGGTCTTCCAACACGGGGACCTCTACCATCTGTTCCACTTGCAGCGAGACCATGACGAGGTGGGGTGTTCCTCAATCGGCCACGCCGTAACGCGTGACTGGCGCCATTGGAAGACGCTCCCGCCGGTGCTTGCGCAGGGCGCGGGCGACACCTGGGACAACGGCCCGTTGATGACCGGCATGGTGGTGGAACACGCTGGGCGCTTCTTCATGTTCTATGGCGCGATGGTGGATCGCGTGCAGCGTATCGGCCTGGCCGTCTCGGATGATCTGATTCATTGGGAGAAGCTCGGTCAGAACCCGGTGCTCGAGCCGGGTGGCCCCTGGTATGAAACAGATCCGCGTCGCGCCAGCAACTACGAAACTGCGTGGCGCGATCCCTATGTGTTTTATCACGCGCCGGACGCCTGTTATTATGCGTTCCTCTGCGCGCGCGTCGCGAATGCCAGCGAGACGGGTGGCGGTTGTATTGCGGTAGCGTCCAGCCGGGATCTGCTCGACTGGACGCTACTGCCCCCGGCGTACGTCTCCGATACGCTGACGTGCCTGGAAGTGCCGGAATATTTCGCACTCAACGGTCGGCACTACATCACCTACACCACCAGCTACCACTTCGGGACACCCTACCCCGTTGACGATCCCTATCAGGCAACCGGCACCTTCTATCTGGAGTCCGGCGAGATGCTGGCGGGGTACGCCGCGCCCGATCATCCGAACACGCTGGTTGCAAGCCTGCCGAACAGCGGTGCGAACTATGTCGGGCGCAGCATCCCGCATCCCACCGCGCCCGCGCGCCGGCTGTACTACTACCAGAACGTCCCGCCGGTCCGGCTTGGCGAGAGCGAGCATGGCTCGCTAGCCGCGCCCAAGCAGCTCGAAGCGCTGCCGGATGGCCGGTTGAACCTGACCTACGCCGCAGACATCCTCGATCCGCTGTTTGAGGACACGCCGCTACCCGTGCCCGCGTTGCAGCCAGACCGGCCTATCGCGCTGACTGGCGCCTCGCTGGATGCCGGGGAAATCGCAGCCACGGTGCGCGTGCCCTACGCGGGCATCTGCCTGCACGTCGGGCCGCAGCGCGAGGGAATGCCCGAAGGGCTGGCAGTGTGGACCGCACCGAACCGCGCAGGCAGCGCGGATCGCTGGGTGATGCTCGGCACCGTGCATCTGGCGGACGGCCCCAGCGGCGTTCGCCCGGTGTTAAGACGCCCTGCCGCGCTCCGCAAACTGACAACACCGAGCGATGATCGTGGCGCGCGCCTGCGTGTGATGTGGCGCGGCCCGTTCGTCGATGTGTACGTGGAGGATACGCTCTACCTATCGCACGCGTTTGCGCCTGAGGAACTGCCATCCAGCCGTCAGGCAGGGGTATTTCGCGCTGGCACGCCCGCCGCAACAGACGTCACCGAAGTCGTCGTGCGTCGCATGCAGATGTAATCACGTGAGCACCAGCATGCAGGCTCAACATCGTCTGTCGCAAGAGACAGTTCAGGAAGGAGGCGATATCGGTTCAGAAGCACAAATTTCTCTCAACCATACGCCAAGTTCGCAAAGTGTTTTCGAGTGCTCATATGGAGGAAGCCATGAAGGCTGTGAAGTTGTTTACGCTCTTGGTTCTGGTGTTCGCGCTGGCTGTGCCGATGACGGTCATGGCGCAAGACGGCAAGCAGGAAGTCACGCTCTGGTTCCACTCGGGCCGGGGCAGCGAACGCGACGCGCTGGGCGAGCTAATCGACCAGTTCAACGCGGAGTCAGCAGACTATAGCATCGTCCCGCTGGAAGTGCCGGAAGGTAGCTACAACGACCAGGTTCGCGCTGCCGCGCTGGCGGGCGACCTGCCGTGTGTGCTGGACTTCGACGGCCCGTTCATCTACAACTACGTGTTCTCGGGCGACCTGATCCCGATTGAAGACTACGTGAGCGACGAGCTGCGCGCGGACGTGCTGCCTTCGATCCTGGGCCAGGGCACCGTCGACGACCAGCTCTGGAGCCTCGGCCAGTTTGACAGCGGCCTGGCGCTCTGGGGCAACCGCGCCATGCTCGAAGAAGCGGGCGTGCGCATCCCCGAGGGGATCGACGATCCGTGGACGCTCGATGAGTTCAACGAAGCCATCGCCGCGCTGGCAGAAATCGTGCCCGAAGACGGCTATGTGCTGGACCTCAAGTTCAACGATGTCGGCGAGTGGTATTCGTATGCGTTCGGCCCCTGGCTCCAGAGCTTCGGCGGCGACGTGATCGACCGCGAGACGATGGAGACCGCCGAGGGCGTGCTGAATGGCCCCGAAGCGGTAGCGTTCGGCGAGTGGTTCCAGAGCCTGTTCGAGCAGGGCTACTCCACGGCGACCCCCGTTGACCCAGAAGCGGACTTCCACGAGGGCCGCGTGCCGCTGAGCTACACCGGCCACTGGATGTACAACCCGTACAAGGAAGCGCTGGGCGACAACCTGGTGCTGATCCCGCAACCTGACCTGGGCGCTGGCTCCGTCACCGGCATGGGTTCGTGGAACTGGGGCATCACCAGCACGTGTGAGAACCCCGATGGCGCGTGGGCGTTCATCGAGTTCCTGATGCAGCCGGAGAGCGTCAAGCTCATGACCGACGCCAACGGCGCGATCCCGTCGCTGATCTCCGTGCTTGAGGCTGATGAGCGCTTCGCCGAGGGTGGCGACCTGCGCATCTACTTCGAGCAGTTGTCCGGTGGCGTAGCGCTACCACGCCCGGCGACCGCTGCTTACCCGGCGATCCAGACCGGTATGTCCGACGCGATCAACGCGATCGCGCGCGGGGAAGACGTGCAAGCATCACTTGACGGCGCCGTCGATACGATCGACTCGGCCATCGAAAATCTCAGCCAATAACACGAAAGTCAGAATGCGTCCGGGGAGGTGAAAATCTCCCCGGACCTTTCCTGGAGGCGAGAGTATGAGAGCGCTGTTTGCTCGAACCTTCCGAGGGCGGCAGGGCCGCGAGTTCGGCATGGCGCTGCTCATGGGAGGGCCTGCCTTCTTGCTGCTCGTCCTGTTCATGATCGTGCCATTCATCCGCGGGATCGACCTCAGCACCACGAACCAGCGTTTCGACGGCTCGCAGGCGACCCGGCTCGACCCCTGGTATCGCAACTTCGACCAAGTTCTGAGTGTAAACATCATCCGCCTGCCCGAAGTACCGGATGACGTGCCCTATCGCGCGCCCGCAGCGGGCTGGTACCGCGAGCGCACCACGGCGTGCACCGAGTGCCAGACGGACTTCGACTGCGATATCACCGATCCGGACGACGCAACCTGCGCCCAAAACTGCGCGCAAATCTGCGAAAGCGGCGATCTGATTTTCCGGTGGCGCGGGCGCAATCTCGACCAGATCGGGTTAGCCGACTATCAGGAATACGAGATCGCGCGCCAGTTCTCGTTGGGCGGCACGCATTACGCCGTTATCGCAAAAGATCCGTTGTTTTGGAAAGGCTTGCTCAACAATTTCTATTTTGCGGTGGTTGTCGTGCCGGTGCAGACCGCCCTGGCCCTATTGCTAGCGCTGCTGATCAACCAAAAACTGCCCTATCGCAACGTCTTCCGTACGATGTACTTCAGCCCGGTAGTGACCGCGATGGTGATCATCGCCGTGGTGTGGAAGTTCCTCTACAACCCGGAATTCGGTCTGATCAATGAGATGATCGAGTTCGTCACGTTTGGCCGGGTCGAGGGCCTGGGCTGGCTGCAAGACTCGGACACCGCGATGCCCGCGATTATGATCATGTCGATCTGGCAAGGCGTGGGCTTCCAGATGATCATCTTTCTGGCGGGGCTGCAAGATATCTCGGAAGACTTGTATGAAGCGTCGTCAATCGATGGCGCGAGCGTCTGGCAGCAATTCCGGCACATCACGCTGCCAATGCTGCGCAACACCACAATTTTCGTCGTGCTGACCACCACAATTCTCGCCTTCCGGCTGTTTGATCAGGTGAATATCATGACGCCCGATGGCGGGCCGAACGAATCGACCGCGACGATGGTTTGGTACGCGATCCGGCGCGGCTGGACGCAAAGCGAGGTGGGGTATGCGTCGGCGATCTCGGTGGTGTTCGTGGTCATCGTCCTGATCGTGTCGCTGATACAGCGCGCGGTAGTGCGGTCCGAAAGCGCAATGGAGTAAGGCGGCGATGACAACCCAGACACTGAACGAACAACAACTTGCCGCAGCGCGCCGCCAGGCGATGCTGGCGCGGATCTCAAAGACTGCGCGGCGGGCGATTGTCTATGGCTTGATGACGCTGCTAGGGTTTCTGTTCCTGTTCCCGATCGTGTTTATGGTAGTGGCGGCCTTCAAGCCGAACGAGCGCGTCATCGCGGACCTGGCGAGTATCCGCGCGTTCTTCCCTGAGCCATCGCAGCTTACGCTGGATAATATCCGCGACGTCTTCGCTCGCGTTAATTTCAAGCGGCTGGCGTTTAATTCGCTATTCATCACACTGGTGACGGTCGTCAGTGGCCTGTTCGTGAACAGCATGGCGGCGTTTGTGCTCTCGCGGCTACGCTGGCCCGGTCGCACGGTCATGCTGAGCCTGATCGTCTCGCTCATCATCATCCCGCTCGAAGCGATCGCCGTTCCCCTGCTGATGCAGGTCAATCAGATGGGCGCCGCGCTGAATATCATCGTGACGGTTCTATTGCTGCTGCTCACCGGGCTGCTGTGGGCGATTGCGTGGAACATCGTCGGCAAGATGTTGCGCGAGCGCAAGCTGTTTAGCGACCTGCCCGAGCCCGTGCTCTACGTGATCCAGGCGCTGGCGGCTGTCGCGATCGCGCTGCCGCTCGAAGTGCTGGCGTACTTCATGCTCCAGCAGACGCAGGAAGGCGGTACGTGGCTCAACAGCTATCACGTGCAGATCCTGC
>Ga0079223_10001366_pt1 | contig 14389 bp, 9 predicted proteins | sample Stecom2011_FD_75072 | JGI IMG/M metagenome (GOLD analysis project Ga0079223, IMG submission 75072) | Agricultural soil microbial communities from Utah to study Nitrogen management - Steer compost 2011 | ecosystem: Environmental > Terrestrial > Soil > Agricultural land | place: USA: Utah... | reverse complement strand
GTGGTTCGTTCTTTTTCGTATTTTTATTGTGGTGGATTGTATATCAAAAAGAGTTCTACCACATCCAGGACAGGATATAAACTCTGTTCGTGAAAATCTCACACGGGATGCTTGCAATATGCCCAATGCCAATTCTATGGAGGAAGTTAAAGGAATGTTGGGAGTATGTAGAGAAATCCCATCGCCAAAACCATCTAAGAACAGAATTCCCAAATCTGCAGCTGACTTAATTTGAACTTCCTCCAAATTGTTTGAGGGATAGAAGCGAGAGATGATCACAGGGTGTGTTAAACCAAAATTCAGCAGTTTAAGAAAAAAGGCGCGTTGTTCTGCCGCACCGTTTTGGTGGCTCGTTTTTAGTAATAAGATAGTCTCTTTGTTGTTTTGCAGATAGTTCAAAAGTGTTTCATTTAACTCTTTGTAGTTTGTTTCAACGACTTTAATGCCTTTGTGCGAAAGCTTTAGAATTTCTTGCACTGTAAAGAGGGGAATTTCATTGTTTTTATAGACTATGCTAGTTGTATAGGGTATGATTTGTACTGTTTCTTTCCATGCAATAGGAAGCTTATCCTCTTTTTTGTTGATGATGACGGCTTCAGGAAGGATGTTACTCTCTATCACGTTATTGTTCCTAAGATCTGCAATTACTACAACGGTTCGATTGCCTCCAATAAAACCAACTTGATGGCTCTCTCTTTTAAAATATTCATAAGGAGAATAGTGATTTATGGATACAGGTTCAATGGTCTCATGATTTTCCAATAGCTTGAAATGGTCTTTTAGATGCAAGGCGACTGGGATTTCGAATTCAGGGTCTTCAGTTAATGAAACCCGTATGGTGTCACCGATGCCATCGGCTAATAATGCACCAATCCCTACTGCTGATTTTATTCGTCCATCTTCGCCACTTCCGGCTTCTGTAACGCCTAAATGTAGTGGAAAATTAAAGCCTTCTTCTTTCATGGTAGCAAGCAAAAGTCGTACTGTCTGCACCATGACTCGCGTGTTACTTGATTTGATGCTGATTACTATAGAGTTGAAGTTGGCATCTTTGCAAATTCTCAAAAACTCCATACATGACTCTACCATACCTCTGGGCGTATCGCCAAAGCGTGACATAATTCGATTGGATAAACTTCCATGATTAACACCTATGCGAAGTGCAGTGTTGTTACTTTTGCAAATCTCTAACAATGGAAGTAAATTCGATTCTATATTTCGAAGTTCCAACTGATAGGATTCGTCTGTAAATTCTATTTCACGAAAGTTTTTAACTCCTTTACCAAAATTACCCGGATTTATCCTCACTTTATCTACCCACTGAGCTGCCGCGGTTGCAGCACTGGGAGTAAAATGAACATCTGCAACCAATGGAAAGTTAAACCCTTTCTTAAAAATTTTCTCTTTTATGCTCTTTAACGCCGAAGCTTCGCGCCGTCCTTGCGTAGTTATTCGCATTAATTCAGCTCCAGCTTCAAAAACACGCACACATTGATCGGCCGTAGCTTCTTCATCTAAAGTGTTGGTGGTAGTCATCGATTGTAGTCGAATAGGATTATTGCCGCCTATTCCCACATTGCCCACATACACTTCACAACTTTTATTGCGTTGATATTGAAACAACGAAGTGCAAAAATAAAATTCATGATTCTGATTATCCATGATAGATGAGTTTTAAAGCCACTAAATTATCTCGACTAAATTGAATTTTGATAACTTTAAGCCATAAATATTACAAAATGTCTATTACAGTATCAAATATTACAAAATTTTATGGCAATCAAGCTGCTTTAAAAGGAGTCTCTTTTCAAGTGCCCAGTGGGCAAATTGTTGGTTTCTTAGGACCTAACGGTGCTGGAAAATCCACGATGATGAAAATATTGACTGGCTTTATATCCCCCTCTGAAGGAAAAGTTAACATCAGCGGGTACGATGTTGCACAAAACTCCATTGAATTTAGGAAGAAGATAGGTTATTTACCAGAGAACAATCCACTCTATCCTGAGATGTATGTGGAAGAATACTTAGATTTCATTGGTGAGGTATATAATTTACAAAATAGGAAGAAACGGATTGATGAGGTAATTGCATTGACAGGATTGTTACCAGAGTGCCATAAGAAAATCGGCTTTTTGTCGAAAGGCTATCGTCAAAGAGTGGGTTTGGCGCAAGCTCTTTTGCCCGATCCAGAAGTATTAATTCTTGATGAGCCCACCACAGGCTTGGATCCTAATCAAATATCGGGTGTTCGTGATTTGATTAAAGAGTTGGGAAAGTCAAAAACGATTCTTTTGTCCACGCACATCATGCAAGAGGTAAAGGCCATTTGTGAAAGAACCATTATTATTCATAAAGGAAAGATAGTTGCCGATGAGCATCCTGATAATTTAGAGTCGCTTATTAAGGGGAGTGAAACTGTTGTAGAAGCAGAGTTTGATCCTTCTCCCGAATTTGAACAAATAATAGCTATTCATGGAGTTAAAGAGGCTGCAAAACAAGGTTCCAAATGGATCATTACCTCTTCATTGGAGAAAGATATCCGACCAAGTTTGTTTCGATTTGCTGTGGAAAATGGACTGATTCTTTTGGAGCTTAAACAGAAGCAGCAGACGTTGGAAGAGGTTTTTCATTCTCTTACTCTTTAAGGAGCCAGGGTTAATATCTTCCATTTATCTGATTTTTTTATATATTTATATCTCTGATGTAAGCGCCCAGGGCGTCCTTGCCAGAATTCATAAGTTTCTGGGAGGATGCGATAACCTCCCCAATGAGGTGGTCGTGGTATCTCTTTTCCCTGAAATTTATCTACATATTCAAGATAATTGCGCTCAATAAGATCGTAAGATTCTATAGGTTGACTTTGTGGGGAAGCCCATGCTCCCAACTGACTTTCACGAGGCCTTGAGGCGAAATAGGTATCTGAATCTGTTTCATTTAATTTTTCAACTTTCCCATTTACCTGTATCTGCCTCTCCAGTTGAGGCCAAAAGAATAGTGCTGATACAAAAGGGACTGCAGTTATTTGCTCTCCTTTATTGCTTTTATAGTTGGTGTAAAAAAGTAAACCGTCGTTTAGTCCTTTGAGCAAAACTATCCTTGAGTGCGGTTTTCCAAGTGAATCTGTTGTAGATAAATTCATGGCAGTAGGTTCAGGAAGTTCAGATGCAACAGCTTCATCCAGCCATTTTTCCAGCTGTTGTAATGGGTCTTTTAAAAGATCGGTTATCCACAATCCATTTTTTGTAAAATCAGTCCGGATGTTCGATAGCTTGTTGTCTATGTTTTTCATATGATTATAATTTGTTTTTCAATTGCCATATGGAACTCGCCAAGATAATCATTAGCTACGCTGATCTTTGATTCTCCTTTGTGAGAAGTATCTCTCATGCTCGTTTCATGAAACAGAAAATGAAATATTCGAAGAATGTGAAGGAATAAGTCGAAATGTGATATTAAACAGATTCTTATAATGTGTAAACCAGAGAAAAAACAGTATTTTTGTGCTGTTTTTTCAGATTTGATTCTATTTTTTCTGAATTTAACTGGCGTTAGCTTTGGTATGAAAAACAGGCAGCTGTTCTATTTGTTCAAAGATGTTTTAAGCCATTTTCAGCTTTTCTTACTAAAATGGATTTTAAATAAATATAAACAATAAACATAAACTAAAATGGCTTACAAAAAAGTGACTGCCGAAGAGGCAGTGAAAGTGATTAAGTCGGGCGACAGGGTGCATTTAAGTAGTGTTGCAGTAACCCCGCTTGCTTTAATTCGTGCCATGGTTGAACGTGGTCGGAATAAGGAGCTTAGCAATGTGAAGATTCAGCATATCCACACGGAGGGAGATGCTCCATATGCCAATGCAGAGTTTGAAGGCATATTTCAATTGGAGTCTTTCTTTGTGGGCGCCAATGTTCGGAAAGCGACACAAGCGGGTTATGCAGATTACATTCCAGTTTTTTTGAGTGAGACGCAGAAGCTGATTCGTCAAGGCTATTTAAAGGTGAATGTGGCAATGGTACAGGTGTCACCTCCCGATAAACACGGTTTTGTTTCATTGGGAACTTCGGTTGACGCAACTTTAGCAGCCATTGAACATGCCGATATTGTAATTGCACAAGTTAATAAGTATGTGCCTCGTACATGGGGAGATGCAATTATAAATACCAATAAGATTGATTATTTTGTGGAGCACGACGAGCCTTTGTATATTCACAACAATGCTCCTTTATCGGATGTTGAAAGAGCCATTGGAAGAAATACTGCTGCTTTGATTGAAGATGGTGCCTGTTTACAAATGGGTATTGGGGGTATTCCAAATGCTGTATTGGCTGAACTGGGTAATCACAAAAACTTAGGAATTCATACTGAAATGTTTTCTGATGGTTTGCTTCCTCTTATTCATAGTGGGGTTGTAACTGGAAGTGAAAAACAGATTGATAAGGGAAAAATTGTTGCTTCATTTATGATGGGCACTCAAGATCTTTATGATTTTGTGGATGACAACCCTATGGTTGCTATGATGGATGTTTACCATACCAACAGTGTGGATATTATTCGTAAAAACAAGAAAGTTACAGCCATTAACTCAGCTATATCTGTTGATATTACGGGGCAGGTGTGCGCCGATTCTATTGGAACAACCTTTTATTCAGGTGTGGGAGGTCAGATTGATTTCATCCGTGGTGCAGGTCATTCAGAAGGAGGAAAACCTATTATTGCTATGCCGTCTGTAACAAACCGTGGCGTATCAAAAATAACACCGACTCTTTTAGAGGGTTCAGGCGTGGTAACTACACGTTCAAATATGCACTGGATGGTAACCGAATACGGAGCTGTTCATCTTTATGGAAAAACTCTTCAAGAGCGAGCAAAGCTGATTATCTCTATAGCACATCCAGATCATCGAGAGATGCTGGATAAAGCTGCTTTTGAAAGATATGGGTCGCACTATAGATTTGTTCAGAAATAAGTATTCTGAAAAGATTTTGATCGGCAATTTTATTGCTTGTTGTTGATCGTTTTAAAAGAGAGATTGCTCAATTTGAGCAGCCTCTCTTTTTTTATCCTTTACATTCGATTTTGAATATCACACTGTAATGTGGAGAACTCCTAAAACACATTAAGTCTAATTCGGTCTAGGTAATTTATTTCGCACCTAACAATTTGGCTGTAGCCATGATTATTCAAATTAATCATAATGATTCGAGTTTTGGGATATTTCGTTTGAAGGAAAAGCACCTACAATTTTTTACACCTTCCTCCTTTTGGATATAAACTCCACGCATTGTGGAATAATTCCCTACATTTCAAAAAGGTTTTAAAGTATTAAAGTGCATGTGGTGAGCAGTTTATGTTTAATATTGCTCTTTGGCATACTAATCTCTATATATTGGTTAGAAAGGTTGGCACAATCATATGTTAATCCAAATCAAAAGAATAGTTATGAAACGAGTAGAAGAAGTTTTTTATTCAATGTTTGTGACAGTAACTCTATACTTGTGTGCAAATTTATTAAGCATGCGCAAAGTATTGAATCAGCTGCGTTTAAGATAACTATTCTAGCTAATTTCGAGTTTGTTGAGTAGTCCTATATTGATTCGTTTTAGTTGAAAAAGGTTGGAGAAACGTCTCCAACCTTTTTCTTTTGCAAAAATTCTTAATTGACATTAGAAAAATGAACTGATATGATTTGAGTAATAAATCTTTTTATCAAAAAATGAATACAAAGATTCTTCTCTAATGCTTATGTCAAAATATTATGAACAAAATATTAAATGATTCATCTTTCACTTAGGAATTTTTATCTCCTTTTGTTATGTTTGACGTAACGTAGATCAAAGAGATCTGCTTTATTAAGGGTGAACAAAAGAGTGTTATTACAGTTTAATATCTGTGTTTTATTCTCATTATAATGATGAAGAGTTGTTTTTAATAAAACCACCCCAATAGAATGATATATTTTAACTTATAGTTAAATAGATGAAACGAATCTTGATTGTAGAAGACGATGTCGCTTTTGCCAAATTGTTAGAAGCTTTTTTAAAGAAGAAAGGGTTCTCTCCTTTTTTTGTAACGGATGTTAAGAAAGCTAAAGATAAGATAGAAAGGGAGGTTTTTGATTTGTTTTTGTTGGATTACAGACTTCCCGATGGTACAGGTTTAGACATTATTCAGCAATTAAAAGATTTGAACAAACCTTATAAGGTGATAATGATGACCAGTTTTCATGATGTGAGAACAGTTGTTCGAGCTATGAAAATGGGCGCTTCTGATTTTATCACCAAGCCTGTAAATCCAGATGAGTTACTTATGCTCATTCATCATTTTCTGGAAGAAGAAGGTGAGAAGAAGAGTGCCACCACCAAGAAGTTTAACGAGAAAGAATTTATTGTTGGACCCAGCAGTCAAGCTGAGAAACTTCAGGAATATATTCAATTAGTGGCACCTACCGACATGTCCATTATTATTGAGGGTGAGAGTGGTACTGGGAAAGAATATGTTGCACGTCAAATTCATAGCAAAAGCAGAAGATCCAATAAACATTTTGTGGCTATTGACTGCGGTGTATTATCAAAGGAGTTGGCTGCAGGTGAGCTCTTTGGTTATGTCAAAGGAGCTTTTACAGGAGCACTAATGGACAAAAGAGGTCAGTTTGAAATGGCTTCTGGCGGCACGCTTTTTCTGGATGAGATCGGCAATCTTTCTTATGATATACAAGTTAAGCTTCTAAGAGTCCTTCAAGAGAAGGTGGTTCAACCAGTAGGAAGTGAAAAACTTATTCCTGTGAATGTCCGTGTAATCTGTGCTACCAATGACAACTTAATGAACAGTGTTAGCGAAGGAGATTTTCGTGAAGACCTTTATCATCGTATCAATGAATTTAAATTGATTGTACCTGCTCTGCGAGAGAGAGACGGTGATTTGATGATTTTTGTGTATCATTTTATTCATGAGGCCAACGCAGAGTTGGAGAGAAATGTAAAACAACTTTCCAGCGAAGTGATCAAAATGTTTCGTGAGTACGATTGGCCAGGGAATTTGCGTGAGTTGAGAAACTGCGTTCGCCGAATGGTGCTTTTGAGTACTGGGGATGAGGCTGGAAAAGAATTGTTGCCTGAAGAGATGATGCATTATTTAAGATCTGGAAAGTCAATTTCCTCTTCCAATACCGACCTTAAGGTAATACAGGCCGACATAGAAAAAGATCGTATTGAAGAGGTTTTGAAATCTGTAAAATATAATAAATCAAAAGCTGCTCGTTTGTTGAATATAGATCGTAAAACCCTGTATCATAAACTGGCTAAATATGGTCTAGACGATGCGTAAGGACTATGATTTAATGACTGCGTCTAACTTTGAGACTTGCGCTTTTCAACTTCCGATAGAAAAACATTTAGCTTACTTATTAATCCTTGTAATGCTGCATATGATGGCTTGGTTGAGTCAGCTTGTTTGAGAATTATTTCCATTTCTCGAAGTTGCATACTTAGTTGTGAGGCTCCAGTTTGTCCCAAACGCCCAGCCAAGCGATGAATAATTAAAGTTACAGTAGCATGGTCGTCCTCTTTTATGGCAGTGCTAATATCGATGAGGTCTTTTTTTGTTTCATCAATTACTGAAGTGAGGATGTCTTGCACCAGTTCATGATCGTCTCCTGCAATTTTTTCCAAGACACTTATGTCCACTTTAACGGATGTTTCTAAGTCTTTTGATTCTTCTTCTCCATTTTCATTTAGTCGAAGAAGATCTAAAAGTTTGCTCTCTTTGAAGGGTTTGTTGATGATACCATTAAATCCATTTTTAAGAATTCCCTCTTTTTCATGAGGTAGAACTTGAGCTGTTAATGCATAAATTCGTAAAGTTTCTTTGGACGGATTGACTTTTCTTAGTTGTTGACATATTTCCATTCCATTCATATCTGGCATGCGCATATCCAGGAAGACCATAGGCACAGGATGTTTTTTAAACTTTTCTATGAGATCATGTCCTGCTTGGAATGTCTTATGAGGAATATTGTGTTTTTGTAGTATTGCGCTGCACAAACTTAGAATAAGTGGATCGTCGTCTGCAAAATAGACCTCATGAAATAGATAATCTTGATCTTGGTCTTTTTCTTTCGTCTTTGGCACAGTGCGGTTTTTGTTTCGTTTATAGGGGATTTTTATTGTGAAGATGGTTCCTTCATTTATTTTGCTTTTCACTTGAATCTCTCCTCCTTGCATCTCTATCATCTCTTTTGCAATACTTAAGCCTAATCCAGTTCCACCGTATTTACTGCTAATTGAAGGGTCTGTTTGTGTATATTTCTGAAAAAGTTTGGGGAGATGTGATTCTGCAATTCCGATTCCAGTATCTTCAACGGCTATAAATAAGTGGTTTTTTTTATATTCAGCTTTGATTAGTACTGAGCCCGAATCAGTAAATTTAACTGCATTTCCTAAGATGTTGAAAAGTACCTGTCTCAGACGTAATGGGTCTCCAACCAAATGGCAGTTTTTCTCAAATAAGTGTTGAAACTTCAAATGAATGTTTTTCTTTTTTGCCAAGGGCTGCATTCCTTCTACTACTTTCTCTATCTCAATAATGGGGTTGAAAGATTTTTTATCAAAACTAATTTTACCTGAAATTACCATAGAATAATTCAGAACTTCATTTACAATTTCAAGTAGGTGACTGGCAGAATTGTAAATTGCCGAAATATTAATTTTGTTTTTCGGGTTTAGTTGTGCTTGTTCGGCATAACCATATATGGACTGGAGAGGTGTACGGATTTCATGACTCATATTAGAGAGAAAATGCAGCTTGGCTTTAGCTTCATCTTTGGCTCTTTGGTTTGCCAACTCCAACTGTTTTCTGTATTTATTACTGCTCGATAGGTCAATAATAATGAGAATAAAGAGCATAATGGAGATAGATATAAAGATCACTGCAATTATGTTGAGCTGTTTGATTGCTCTTCCCGCAGTTATAAAAGAATCTCTAGTTTCATTGTGTTGACGCGCCAACTCTTCTTGTTCAACAATATTAATGATAGAAATGATCTCTTGAACTAAGAAGCTATTGGTGTTTAGTAATTCTAATTGTTGTCTCTGAAATACAGCTGAAAGCTGTTGCCTTTTTGTGGAAATATCAACTATTGATTTTTCAATATTTGCAATGGTCTTTCTTGCAGATGCTACTTCACCCAACTTTAAAGTGTCTTTAGAAATCGTATTTGCCTCTACTACATCTACAGTTGTTGTGAATGTTTCTTCTTCTATTTCTTTTTTAGTAAAAATCCGTCTCCATAAACTTCTTCTTTTCTCCTCAGGTTCTTCTTTTTCAATATGTATGGTATCTGTAGTGTTGCTAAGAGCCGTAGTATCAGAGTCAAAGTTCTCTTCTTGCCTTTCAACTTCTTTCGCTTGTGTGCTTATTTGATTCATTAGGTTGGAAAGACCTGGATCGGTACCCAATTGATGTTGTACTTCCAGATAATTCACTAAAATCTGTTCTCTGTGAAGTAGTTTTTCCTCGATTTGATCAATCCTCTCTAATTGAAGAGTGTCGGTAGCAAAGAGGCGTCTTAGTGAATCAATATTGTTAAAAATTGAGTCGGACATATCAAAATAAGACAACGACAAATTCTTTCTACCACTGGCAGTTTCTTCCTGAAGAATGTGATTGAGTTTAGAGACATCTCGGAATAAATGATTGACCGCAATAAGCCGAACATTTGGACGTGCTAGTTCATCAATGTTTCCCGATATTTTTTCAAATGCTTTTTCTATTGCAGAGTGGATGATATAAATAGTCAAAAAACCCGCTAAAGTGACTATGGTCACTTTGCTTGCTATTCTTGCAAAGTGACCAAGTCCCATGTGCCATTTGGAATCTTTGGCAAACATTTGACGAATCTTCTCAAACATCTTTTTATTTTGGTCAATGGGTTTAATACTCCAATCTACTCTACAACCCGAATTTCAGTTGTTAGAGGAATGGCTTTTTTATAAAGTGCAGAAACTCCACAATACTTTTCGTCTGATAGTGCAACGGCTTTTTCTATTTTATCCATGGGTAGATCTTTACCTTTAAATTCGAAGACAACCTTCATACTTGTAAACGTTTTTGGATGATCTTCTGCTAATTCACCTTCCACTTTAATTTCTAATCCTTCATATTCCACTCGCATTTTTTTCAACATCGAGACAACATCCATCCCAGTACATCCTGCAAGTGCAAGTAAGACAAATGGTTTTGGACGTGGTCCCTTGTCTTTTCCGCCCACCTCAGGACTGGCATCAAGTATTATTTTATGTCCGTTTATTTCACTTTCGAACGACATTTCGCCTTGCCACTTTATACTTACTTCACTTTTCATAATTCAATAATTTTAAAACGTTACTAAAAAACAATCGAGAGTTAATTAATTTCCTCATTCTTTTTACAGGGGAATATAGCATTACTTCATTTGGTATAGAATTTAACGCCAATGCTAAATTAAACTTTATTTCTATCTTTGAAAGGGTATTAAAGAGTTATAACAGTCCTTTGGTATTTTTGTTTATAGTTCAAATTCTGTTATTGTAGTATCTTTGAGATGAAATATTCGTTTGATCTTCTTTCAACTTTATTGACATTTGAAATGCTGAAATAATATCAACTTTTATTTATCTCTGGTCTTATCAATGGCAGTTTAGCAAGTTTGTTTTCACTACTATATCAGTCTGATTTTTTTAAGTTTAATAAAAGAATCAGAAATTTGTAAACGGGTTTTAGCAAAGGTTTTTATCTGTCTGCTTCAGCAGGAAAACAATTGGCAATTATCAGGAAGGGAGATTTTGTTTGATGAGTGAAAAATTTAAATAAGAATAAATGAAAGCGGAGGAGAGAATGGCACTTTCAAACTCACCAGTTTTGAACGATTATAAAATTTTTAAAAATCTGAGCAAAGATCAGATAGAGTTGGCTTCTGAGCGCATGCTTTGTAGCTCTTATAAAAGAGGCTCTGTTATCTATGATGAAGGATCACGCATAAACGGAAGTTATATTGTTAGTAGTGGCATTCTTAAAATATATAAAACTGGATTTGATGGTAAGGAGCAGATCATTAGATTTGGCAAAACAGGAGATTTAATAGCATTTCGCTCAGTAATTAGCGAAGAGTTGGCTTGTACTACTGCTGAAGTTATCCAGGAAGCCACACTTTGCTATATCCCAGGTGAAGTCCTCACTGGTTTTATCAAGACCAACTCTGAGTTTGCCATGGATCTAATGCGATTAACTTGTCGTGAATTAGGTGAATCGAATAAGTTTTTAACCGATATCGCTCAAAAAACTGTCCGCGAACGATTGGCAGAAATTCTACTTTTATTAATGGACACTTTTGAGTTGGATGAAGATAAAAATATTCAAATTTCACTAACCAGAGAAGAACTGGCAAACATGGTAGGAACTGCCACAGAATCGGTTATTCGTTTGTTGTCAGAATTTAAGTCTGACAATCTCATTGAATTGCATGGACGTAAGATCAGACTTTTAAATATTCCTAAGCTTATCCAAGTGGGGAATGTGTATGTATAAAACATATAAAGCAACAATCTATCTGATTTGATTTTTCGCTATTAACCCAGCTACCACAGCGCCCCTAAGTCCTCCATCAATATTAACTACCGTTAAGTTGGGTGCACAAGAAGCAAGCATGGAAGTGAGCGCTGCTTCTTTTGCTCTAAAACCATAACCTATGGAGGTGGGGACGCCGATAACGGGTAGCCCTACCATAGAAGCCACGAATGGCGCCAAAGCACCTTCCATTCCTGCAACAACAATTACAGCTGCAACATCTTGTTTTATTCCCTCTTTGATGGCCTCAAGAACTCTTGTGGGGTGTGAAATACCACGATCTTCAAAAACCAATGGTTGAACACCTATTCCTTTAAGGGTGAGCTCAGCTTCGGCTACTATGGGGTGATCAGCAGCTCCAGCACTTATAACCAAAACAACTCCATGGGCAGAAGGGAAATCACCTAATACCAAAAGGTTTTCACTTTCATGGACGGTTAATGTTTCTCTGAAAAATTGAGTAAGCTCTTGATTGTGTAGGCTACGGGAAATCAGAACTCGTGGATGATGTTTCAGAAGTGCTTGAGCCATTTCCACTGTTTGTTCAAAGCTCTTATACTCAGCATAAACAATTTCAGGGATGTTAATTCTCGCACCTCGATTGACATCTGCAATATAATTTTGTGCAGTTTCTAACCAATCCAACGAGAAGTGCTTCCGCGCTTGATGCCTATCTATTTTCCCTTTTTTTATATCGTCAAATAACTCATCAAAAGTCATCTTGTTTTGTTTTAATTGTTGATGTAACAAAGGTGCTGATTTTTTATGAAATGAGCATGAGAAAACTTTTCTCAAAAGAGAATCGAAGATCATTATAGCTAATGATTATGTTAGCGACTTCCATACAACCATTAAAAAACAAATTATTTACGGATGCCAGTTGTAAATTAGCTCTGTTTTTGCATTTTAATATCTTTGTTCTTATTATGTGGATTCTGTTTTTAAGAAGAACAAACTTGAAGCCGTCATTAAAGTCCTGATCTACAACCCAATGCATAACACATACTGTTTTTTATTTATCAGATAGATCACTTCTTTTTTGTTTTGTTGATTTATTTGCTTAAAATTTGACTGTTTTTTATGGCTTTAATTAGTTTTTCAATTGACAGAGATAAATTGTTTTTGGCTTGTTTTATATAAATTAAACCAATCAAAGTTATACAATGAAATCAAACGGTTATATTTCAATGGTTCAGAAAGCCATTGAAAATTATACAGATTCGACTGCTTTTACTGATTATGGTGGTGAAAGCTTTACGTATCGTGAAGTTGGTCAGACTATTTTCAAATTGCATGAAACTTTTCGTGAGCTTGGAATTAAGAAGGGCGATAAAATAGCTTTGATCGGTCGGAATATGTCGAACTGGAGCTCTGTCTATTTATCAATCATTACCTACGGTGCTGTCGTCGTTCCCATTCTCCCTGATTTTCGCTCCAATGACATTCATCACATTGTGAATCACAGTGAAGCGGTTTTACTTTTTTCTACCACTTGGATGTTCGATAAGATTGATGAGAATAAAACTCCACATTTGAAAGGTATTATATCTATCAATGATTTTAAGCCCTTGGTGGATGAAAAAGGACGGGTGAGTAAAGCTTTGGCTAAGGCGGACAAAGCGATGGGTACTGCTCCTTTTGATGTGAAGCGAATTAAGTATCCGAAAATTGGTGCAGAAGAGGTGATGGTTTTATCCTACACATCAGGAACAAGTGGATTCTCAAAAGGGGTTTTACTTCCCCATCGCTGTATATGGTCTAACGTGCAATACGCAACCGATAAATTAGAGATGCATGTAGGTGATCGTATTGTCTCTTTTCTACCTTTAGCTCATGCTTATGGTTGTCTTTTTGATTTTTTATGGCCTTTTACTATTGGTTGTCATATTACTTTTTTGACCAGAACGCCTACGCCTCAAATTATTACAGAAGCTTTTAGAGAAGTAAAACCACATTTAATTTTATCGGTGCCTCTAATTTTAGAAAAGATTTTTAAGAGTAGGATACAGCCTCTTTTAGAGAAACCTACATTGAAAGTTTTTGCTAAACTTCCCTTGGTCAATAAGTTGCTTTTTTCTAAAATAAAAGACACGTTGGTCGAAACTTTTGGGGGTGAATTTTATGCGATGGTATTGGGTGGAGCTGCCTTAAATAAAGAGGTGGAGTCATTTTTGAAGAAAATAAACTTCCCTTTAACCGTGGGGTATGGCATGACCGAGTGTGGCCCATTAATTAGTTATGAACATTGGGATGAGACGAAAATGTTTTCAGCGGGAAGAATTGTGGATAGAATGGAGGTAAGAATTGATAGTCCTGATCCTCAGAATATAGTGGGTGAAATTCAAGTGAAAGGAGACAATCTTCATTTGGGATATTATAAGAATGAGACTGAAACCAAAGAGAGTTTTACAGAGGATGGATGGCTACATACAGGCGATTTGGGTGTTGTGGATTCTGATGGTTTCATATTTATTAGAGGACGTAGTAAGAATATGATTCTTGGACCCTCTGGACAAAACATATATCCAGAAGAAATTGAAGCAGTTATAAGTAGAAAGGAGATTGTTGCAGAATGTCTAGTTCGTGAAAAAGATGGTAAAATTGAAGCTCTTATCTATCCTGATTATGAAGTTTGCGATGAATGTAAAATGGGATCCGATGAAATTGAAAAAATTCTATTAGACCTTCGCAAAGAGGTGAATGAAGAGCTGCCCCCGTTTATGCAAGTTTCTCGTATGGTTCTTTTTGCTGAAGAGTTTGAGAAGACGCCTAAAAGGAGCATTAAGCG
>Ga0079223_10001365_pt1 | contig 14392 bp, 13 predicted proteins | sample Stecom2011_FD_75072 | JGI IMG/M metagenome (GOLD analysis project Ga0079223, IMG submission 75072) | Agricultural soil microbial communities from Utah to study Nitrogen management - Steer compost 2011 | ecosystem: Environmental > Terrestrial > Soil > Agricultural land | place: USA: Utah... | reverse complement strand
TCGAATGTTTTCGAGGCTTCTTGTCATAAGTCTCCACAGCCATGATTGCAAAATGGTAAGCAGAATCTATATTTGAAAATGGGTTATCATTTCTCGAGTAGATTAAACTCAGTCCATACGCGGCTGGAGACTGGTTGTTTTTTAGTCTTTTATCAAAATTGTTTTTCGCAGCAAAATAGTTGTATTTATCAAGTTCTGAAAATGCTTTTTTCACTCCACAACTTGATAATAGAACACTGGATAAAACAGAAACTAAAAGCGCTAGCAGTATTTTTTTCTTCATGTAAATGTATCTCTTCGTTATCTATGAAACAAAGATAGTTTTTTAGTGGATAATTAATAGGTAATAATGAATAGTTTTTCCATAATTCACCTACCTTTCGTTTGTTTTTTCTATAACTACAAAATAACGGTTTTAGTAGACTTTGATTGTAAAATTGAAAAGAAAACTCCTACCTTTGACAAATATTAACAGATGCATATGAGGTATTTTTTGTTTTTCACATTGTTACTTCTTTTTAGCTCTTGCTACAAAGGTATTAAAGTTGACATGATTATTCACAATGGAAAAATTCATGTTATGAATGAGTCCCTTGAAATAATGGAGGCTGTCGCCATTTTGGACGGAAAAATTGTGGAAGTTGGACCAGAGCGTCAAATTTTAAACAGATACCGTTCAAAAGTGATAATTGATGCAAAATCAAGAGATGTATTTCCAGGCTTTCATGATGCTCATGGACACATTATGAGTTTAGCCAAACAAATGCAAAATGTCGATTTGAGAGGAAGTCGCTCCTACTACGAAGTTATCTCTAAACTAGAAAAGCATCAAGCAAAAACGAAGCAAAAAATTATAATTGGAAGAGGTTGGGACCAAAGTATTTGGGGAGAAAAAGATCTTCCAAATGACAGTTTATTAAATATTACATTCCCAGAAACCCCAGTTGCTCTAACAAGAATTGATGGTCACGCTATGCTGATTAATCAAGCGATGAGAGACTTTATAGGCATAGATGAAGATACAAAAGTAGAAGGTGGACAAATCAACATGGAGAATGGGAAGTTTACTGGTATCCTTCTCGATCATGCATTAGACTTAGTGTATAGCAAGATTCCTACCCCGAAGAAAGAAGATTTAAAAAAGGCGATTCTAGAAATACAAAACAACCTATTGGCATTTGGAGTTACACATGTTCATGAGGCTGGACTTTCTGCAGAAGATAGAGATATTTTTATAGAATTGGCAAAAGAAGACAAACTTAAAATCAACATTTACGCGATGCTTTTTCCTACCGAGGAGAATATCCGGTTCGCAGAAGAAAATGGACATTACGTAAGAAATAGACTTTCTATCCGAAGTTTTAAACTTATTTCAGACGGCGCTTTAGGTTCTTACGGAGCTTGCATGATTGAACCATATTCAGATCAACCGCATACACACGGATTAATGTTGAAAACGCCTCTGGAAATTGCTGCAATTGCTAAAAAAATAAAAGACTTAGACTATCAGTTGAATGTACACTGCATTGGAGACTCGGCCAACAGAACAATCTTAAAAATGATAGACACTTTGATGAAAGACAAGCAAGATCATCGTTGGAGAATAGAACACGCACAAATCATTTCCAAGGATGACATCGCACTATTTGCTTCAAGTGGTGCATTGCCATCTGTCCAACCAACACATGCAACTTCCGATCAAAGGTGGGCAGAACAAAGAATTGGTAAAGAAAGATTAGAGTACGGCGCATATGCTTACAAAAGTCTTTTGGAAACATCGCAAATGATATTCTTTGGAACAGACTTCCCGATAGAAGATTACAATCCATTTGCAACAATTTTTGCGGCAACTCAAAGAAAAGATTTAGAAAATCACCCAAGTCAAGGATTCCTAATTCACGAAGCAGTTTCATTAGGCGAAACCTTACAGGCGATGACTATTTGGCCAGCCTACGGTTCATTTGAAGAGTCAAAGGTAGGTTCCATTCGAAAAGGCAAAAAAGCAAACTTTGTAATTGTAGATTTGCCCGTTCAAAACACATCAACTTACTTTCCTAACTATGCATGGAAAACAATAGTAGATGGAAATGTTTATTTTGATATGGAATAAAAAAAGGCTCATTTTTAGATGAAAATTGAATGCGAGTTGATTGTTACAAACAAATTTTAGTAACTTTAACTTTTTAAAATAAAACAGAAAACGATTTAGAATATGTCAATATACTTAGATTTCGAAGAACCAATTAGGGATTTAGAGGAACAAATCGCTAAAACAGAAGAGATTGGCCAAAGTGCAGAATTGGACATGACTGATAAAATCGAAGAGTTAAAGAAGATTTTGGAAAATAAAACAAAAGAAGTTTTCTCAAGTTTAACTCCATGGCAGCGTGTTCAACTTTCACGTCACCCAGACCGTCCTTATACAAATGCATATATCCAGGCCATAACTGGTGGAGATTACCAAGAATTACATGGAGACAGGAATGTTGGTGATGATAAAGCAATGGTAGGAGGTTTTGGTTCAATTGATGGACAAACAGTAATGTTTATCGGTCAACAAAAAGGAATGAATACAAAGATGCGTCAATACCGCAACTTTGGTATGCCGAATCCTGAAGGATATAGAAAAGCTTTACGTTTAATGAAATTAGCTGAGAAGTTCAACAAGCCTATTGTGACTTTGATTGATACTCCGGGAGCTTTCCCAGGACTAGAAGCAGAGGAACGTGGTCAAGGAGAGGCAATTGCTAGAAACATTTACGAAATGATGAATATCAAGGTGCCTATCATCTGTATCATTATCGGTGAAGGAGCATCAGGAGGAGCTTTGGGTATTGGTGTTGGAGACAAGGTATTAATGCTTGAAAACACATGGTACTCAGTAATTTCTCCAGAATCTTGTTCGTCAATTCTATGGCGTTCATGGGATTATAAAGAACAAGCAGCAGACAAATTGAAATTAACTTCAGATGATATGAAGAAGTTGAAATTAGTTGACGGTGTTATTAAAGAACCATTAGGAGGAGCACATAGACATCATGAAGAGACTTTTGCTATCGTTAAGAAAGAGATTTTAAGCAATTTAGCAAAACTTTCTAAAATGAAACCTCAAGAAAGATGCGAAAAAAGAATGGATAAGTTCATCGCAATGGGTGTTCATAAATAGCATTCAATAAAGATAATTACAAGGAGGCAATTTCAACATTGCCTCTTTTTTTGTTTTATACACTCGCTAATTAAGTGAAAAACCTCCGATTTATTCTTAAATTTGTAAAATAGGAAATGGCGATTCAACGCTATAAATTTTATAAAAATGTTAAGAGAAGAAATACGAGATATATACAGAGCAAAAAGAAAGGAATTATCCATTGAAGAATGTCTTCACAATTCAGTGGACATTACGAATACCTTACTTAAATACTGGCTTTTTAATAATAAAACCATTCATTGTTTTTTACCTATTCACCGATTAAAAGAAGTGGATACCATTCCAATGATTAAGAAACTGCAAGAAAGAAACAGAGTCTGTATTCCTGTTTCCAACTTTAAGGCAAATGAAATGAGACATGTGGTATTAACTGAATACACACAGTTTCAAGACAACGCTTTTGGAATTCCGGAACCTGTAGATGGTGAAGAAGTGAAAGCAGAAGAAATTGACGCTGTAATTGTTCCGCTTTTAGCAGTTGACCAACATGGAAACCGTCTAGGATATGGAAAAGGATTTTACGACCGTTTTTTGGCGCAATGCAAGCCAAGTTGCGTATTTATCGGTGTTACTATGTTTGATATTCACGAAGACTTTGAAGATGTAGATGAATATGATGTACCGTTGCATTATGTTGTAACACCAAAGGGAATACTGAAAACTGTTCACGGTAAAAAACTAGAGAAATTAACTGCAAAGTGATTCTCGTGAATATGCTCATTTAAAAATATAAAAACGGCGGAAAATAAATACTTCTCGCCGTTTTTTATATCCTTTAAAATTTTACTGAATCGAAATAATCTTTTGCACTTTGTTATTCAGACTGATTTCATCACCTACTGTTTTTCCCATTAAGAAATGTCCAAGTGGAGATTTTGAAGATATAGCATAAACGACACCTCCTTTATAAACCAACTTTCCCATAGCAATACCTATAAAGTAAAGACCTGTATCTGTTTGCACCAAACTCCCAACATCGACATTTATAAAGGTTTTACTAACAGGAAGTCGCTTCAATTCACTAATCATGATTTTTATTTCATTCATTCTAAGCGCTAAATTATTCATTTCCTGTTGCGCCATTTCACGTCCGGTTTCATATTTATCTCCGGCGCTACTTTTGTCGTCACTATTGCGTGACTCAAGAGCATCATTATAAGCTAACGCCACATCATCCAGGCGCTTATTTAACTCATCACTAATAAGTGCGACTAAATCTCGTTTTACATTTTCCATTTATCGATACTCCTTAAATATATTCAAAATATGTATAAAAATCAGGGAAAGATTTATTTACCGCTTCCGCTTCCTGGATGGTAAAAGCATGCTTTGCACCTATTGCATATAAACTCATTGCCATTGCAATTCTATGATCATTATGAGAATCGAAAACGACGTTCTCTCCTACCACTACATTTCCACCATAAACAAGCAATTCATCACCTTCAACTACAATCTTAACGCCTACCTTAGCACACTCCTTTTGAAGTGCTATAGCACGATTGCTTTCTTTATGAATTAATCGATGAACTCCTTTAATTCTTGAAACACCAGAAGCAAAAGAAGCTAAAACTACGATAGGCGGAAACAAATCTGGGCAATCTGTAGCGTCAAACTCAAATGGATTTAAAGAATTCCTTTGAATTTCAACATCTTCCTTGTCCCATAAAACAGTTGCTCCAGCCTTCTCGATCACTTCGATGATTTTCAAGTCAGCTTGTTTGGAGAATTTCTTTAAACCCGTTAAAGTCATACTCCCTCCTATTGCACCAGCAACAGCAAAAAATGAAGCTGAACTCCAATCTCCTTCTACTATATATTCAACAGGCTTATATATTTCTTGATTTCCTTCAATAAAATAAGTGTCAGGCCCAATCAGTTTGAACTCTAGTCCGAATTTTCGCATGATATCCAGAGTCATGCTGATATAAGGACGACTCTTTAAGTTTAAAATCTGAATCGTTGTATCAAATGCTAGGAAAGGTGCAACAAGTAAAATCCCAGTAACAAATTGCGAACTTACACTTCCATCAATTACCACCTTGTCCGCTTTTGCTTTTCCTGAAATCTTCAAGGGTAATTTTCCATCATTGCTCAAGATTTTTTTACCAAACTGCTGAAGTCCTTCTTCAATCATCGTCATCGTTCTATCGTTAATAGAACCTTCTCCCCTGATTTCAAAAGTTTGATCAAAAAGCAATGAGAAAGCACTAAAAAGTCGTGTACTCAGTCCCGATTCACCACAATTAATCATGATATCATCTTTGCTTTCCATATCAATTTCTCTATGAACGATAACATCACCACCTTCCAAAAATATTGTAGCATTCAAATCCTCCAAAACACGAATAGCAGCTAATACATCAGCGCTATTTCCTGGCTGCTTTATTACGATATTATTTTGTGCCAGCCCACCAATTGCTATTGCTCTTTGCGCATAACTTTTAGAAGGTGGTGCAACAATTTTACCAACTACTTTTTTCTTGGGTGAAATTTGAACTATACTCATAAAAGCGAAGATAATTTTATTGCTTGAAATTAGAAGTATGAAAGAGAAAGATTTTCATGCTATTAAGGTGAAAATAAAAAAGCCATGATATTTCTACCATGGCATTTAAATATATTAAGATCTTCGATTATTTTTTCTCTTCGAAGTTTGCTAATCTATAAGCAATACCGATACCTAAAACTTGTTTAAACTGCGTTCTAGGACCTACGTTTCCATGTCTATCTTCGATGTGAATATCATCATCATAAATCATATTAAACTGCAACATTGCAGAGAACCACTTATTGATTTTAAAGTCAAGGATTACCTCTGCGTTAACGTCAATATTTTGTGGATTGTGGAAATAGTTAGAAAATAACTCTAAACGAGACTTCAAGTTAATGTTCTTTGCAATTTCTTTCTTGTAGATTACACGAAGGTACGAACCAAATTCAGCTCTAAAAGTTTTCCCTGGATCTACGCCGAACGAACCTATAGAAGATAAGTAATCGTCATTCACAATCGTGAATTTACCAGAAACTGGCGATAATAATACCTTTAAGTTGTCATTTGGAATATACTCAATACCCAGTGATAAGTTTACATAACCAGGAGCCATGAAACGAGATGCATAAATTGTATCTCCAACATTTGCATATCCGTTTAAGTACTGTGTCTTAAAACCTCCTAAGAAAGAAATATACCAAGGATCTTTAAGTCCATATGCAAATGAAGACTGAAGATCAATAACGTCTTCTGTTTTTTCTAATCCAGAATCGAAGTATTGTACCCCACCTAAACCAGTTGTTAGATAGTTAGACCATTTAATTCTGTCTTTACTATATTCTGCAAACCCGCTAATAAAAGCCAATCCAGAAATATTATTACGTCCACCCGCATTCCAGTTAACAAAAGCTGATTGCGTTACGTTTAAAGAATAAATACTTTCTAACTTCCAATTAGAAACCTTTGCAACAGGCGTGGTTGGTTCAGATTCTTCTTGAGCGTTCAGTGAAGGAACAAGAAAAATACTGATCAAACTTAATGTTGCAATTTTCATAAAGTTCTTTTTCATTTCATTTTATTTTTTATCGAGGACAAAAATATGGTTTAAATAGTATTTAAACAAATCTTGGTCAGATAAAACGCTCTTTTCAGGGTAAGCCCTGAGATAAAGAGTTAAAAAACAGGAAAAACACAGTTCATATTTCACTATCAGAAAGATAACAACAGAATTCTTAACTATAATTCTTAAAATTTACTTGCAAGAAAGATAGAAGACTGAAATTTTCACCAAGCATAAAATAGCCACTGCTTTTCAAGGTTTTTAGTGAAGAATTTCGTACTTTCGTGGCAGTTTAAAAATAAATCATTAAGAAATCATGAAGGAAGTTTATATCATTTCAGCTGCTAGAACTCCAATAGGGAGCTTTATGGGTAGTTTATCAACTGTTCCAGCGACTCAATTAGGAGCAACAGCAATCAAAGGAGCTGTAGAAAGAGCAAATATCAATGTTGAGCATATCGACGAAGTATTTATGGGTAACGTATTGCAAGCGAATTTAGGACAAGCACCAGCTCGTCAAGCTGCAATGTTTGCAGGTGTTTCTGAGAACGTTCCTTGTACAACTGTTAACAAAGTATGTGCATCTGGAATGAAAGCACTTTCTTTAGCTGCTCAAACTATTCTTGCGGGTGACAATCATATTGTTATTGCTGGAGGAATGGAAAACATGAGTATGGTTCCTCACTATGTAAACGCTAGAAATGGTGTTAAACTAGGAAACATTCAAATGATTGATGGAATGGTGAAAGATGGTCTAACAGATGTTTACGACCAAATTCACATGGGGGTTTGTGCTGACACTTGTGCTACAGAGTACAAATTCTCTAGAGAAGACCAAGACAATTTTGCTAAAACTTCTTACGAAAGAAGTGCAAAAGCTTGGAGTGAAGGTAAATTCGACAATGAAATCGTTCCTGTTGAAGTTCCACAAAGAAGAGGTGAGCCAGTTATTGTTAGTGTTGACGAAGAGTACACAAACGTAAATATGGATAAAATTACAGGATTACGTCCAGCTTTCACAAAAGATGGAACTGTAACTGCTGCAAATTCATCTACATTAAATGACGGTGCTTCGGCATTGGTATTAGCATCAAAAGAAGCAGTAGAAAAATACGGATTAAAGCCAATCGCTAAGATTGTAGGATACGGAGATGCATCTCAAGAACCAAAATGGTTTACAACTGCACCTTCTAAAGCTGTTCCTGTTGCATTAAACAGAGCAGGTTTAAAAGTTAGTGATATCGACTTCTGGGAGTTAAATCAAGCTTTCTCAGTAGTTGGATTAGTAAACACTAAGTTATTAGAACTTGATCCTGCAAAGGTGGATGTGAACGGAGGAGCAGTAGCTTTAGGTCACCCACTAGGAAACTCTGGTTCTAGAATTATTGTAACTTTAATCAACGTTCTTAAACAAAACGGAGGTAAGTACGGAGCTGCTGGAATTTGTAACGGTGGTGGTGGTGCTTCTGCAATGGTTATTGAGAATGTAGAATAATAACATTTATATAAAGCAAAAAGGGTGTCCATTGGACACCCTTTTTGCTTTTATACAAAGTCAACCTTACTCTTTAAATTCATCTTTGCTATAAGTTTTCTTAAACTTCACTTCTTCTCCAAAGTCACCTTGGATATCTGCCATAACATCACCTCTAAAAGTAACTAACAGTTTTGCTTTTGTGTTGTTATCAGGATTTATTTTCATTCCTGAAGAAGTTTCCCAATTAACAATATCACTCCAATTATATACACCGCTAGAACCAGCCTCCGAGCCAATTGATTTCACCATTGTTGTATCAAAGGCATTGCTATATATGGTCATTGTTCCATCTGGATCAATTGACGGATCGGTGGTTTCAAATTCAACTTTATATTTCAGCTGTTCCGCTGTTTTATACCCATCTTTTGTACATGATAAAACAGTAAAAATCAATGTTGTAATTGATAAAATAAAAACATATTTTTTCATAATAAATTAAGTTTTAATAATAATTGTTAGGATAAACATACACAATTCAAGCGGTTTTCAAAAAGGTTAATTCATAAAATTTCATAAAAACAAGAAAAGTAAAAGGATAGACACTCAACGTAAGCTAAGTTACCAATGCTTTACCTAACTTTCTATACAAGAATAACATACAATAAAAAAAGGGAACTTCCGCTCCCTTTCCCCTATGTATATAGTCTTCGTAATTAAACTAAATTCGCATAATTACTTTCTTGAATTGCCTTTGGCCATCCTTTTCTAAAGTCTCCTAAAGAAGTTATTAAACTATCATATACCAATGCGTCCGTATGATTTTTTAATTCCGAAAAATGAATTTGTTTATCCTCTCCGTTTTCTGAAATTGTAACATGCATTCTGTCAAAGAAGTTAGTATCTAAATTCTCGCCCATTTCTTTTAAGAAACGAACTTTAGAATCCACTGAACCACCGCATAAACCAACTAATACTTGGTCTACAACTACGATAGAGAAGTAAGGACTTACCACCTTAGCAGTTGCTGCCAAACGATTCCCATGAGAATCCCAATTTCCAGTAAAGTTTAACAATTCAGTTTCCAACTCTTTCATTTCTGACTCATTCAATGGACGGCTACTTTGGTAAATCCACACTTTAGAATGATCAGGAAACTCCTCAAATAAATCTGTATATTTCATCTTGTTAAAATTATAAATCTGCTGCTGAAGCAATTAATTCAGCAATGTCTATTACTTCAACACTTCCCTCTTGGTTTTTGTTCTTAACACCGTCAGTCATCATCGTATTACAGAATGGACAAGCAGTCGCAATAATGTTTGCTTTCACTTCTAAAGCCTCTTCTGTACGCTTTACGTTCACTTCTTTCGTACCTTTTTCAGACTCCTTCCACATTTGTGCTCCTCCAGCTCCACAACAAGTTGCCTTGTTTCTACAATTACGCATTTCAACAAGTTCAGCGTCTAGCTTTTCTAGTAACTCTCTTGGTGCTTCGTAGATATTGTTAGCACGCCCAAGATAACATGGGTCGTGATAAGTAATTCTTTTACCTTTAAAGTGTTCTCCTTCCGCAATTTTTAATTTTCCTTCATCTATTAATGATTGGATTAATTGTGTGTGGTGAATCACTTCGTAGTTTCCTCCTAATTCAGGGTACTCATTTTTCATGGTATTAAAACAGTGAGGGCAACCTGTTACGATTTTTTTCACTTCATATCCGTTTAGAACCATGATATTTTGCATTGCTTGCATTTGGAATAGAAACTCATTCCCAGAACGTTTTGCTGGATCACCAGTACAAGACTCTTCAGCTCCTAAAACTGCAAACTTTGTTTCTGTTTTATTTAAAATCTTTACGATTGCTTTCGTTATCTTTTTTGCTCTATCATCAAAACTTCCAGCACAACCTACCCAGAACAAAATTTCAGGCACTTCTCCGTTTGCTGTCATTTCTGCCATTGTAGGCACTTTCAATAAATCGCTCATATCTTTTATAATAAGTTTATTAAATTAATCTTCATTCACCCAATTCAGTCTGTCTTCTGGACTAAACTGCCATGGTGCACCATTGTTTTCTATATTCGTATTCATTGATACCCAATCATTTTGAACAATAGATTGCTCCATGACTAGAAACTGACGCATCTGATAAATTATATTCAGTGGATCAAGGTTTACAGGACATGCTTCTGTACATGCATTACATGTTGTACACGCCCAAAGTTCTTCTTTTGAAATATAAGAATGTAAATCTTTATCATCTTCAAAATCCTTACCATTGATTCTAATACCATTTCCTTTCTCCACCAATCTATCACGGGTATCCATCATCACTTTACGTGGTGAAAGTAGCTTACCTGTTTGATTCGCAGGACATACATCCGTACATCTACCACATTCTGTACAAGAATAGGCATCTAGTAAGTTCTTCCAAGATAAATCTTCAACGTCTTTTACTCCAAAGCGTGTTGGCTCAGCATCTGCATCAGGAGTTGGAGCTGCAAACGGATCAGCGTCTGGGTCCATCATCATCTTAACTTCATCCGTAACCGATTTCATATTTGCAAACTTACCTGTTGGCTCAAGGTTTGAGAAGTAAGTTGTTGGGAATGCTAATAAAATATGTAAGTGCTTAGAGAATGGTAAGTAATTTAAGAAAGAGAAGACCATAACAATGTGTCCCCACCATCCGATTCTTTCAAGAACATGAAGCGTACTTGCATCCATTCCACCGAATATAGCAGGTCCAATCATTTTAGAAAAAGCAAAGTTAAAAGTACCATCTCCCAAATCTTTTGCGTGAGATGCTCCTTCTCTGTACAATACCTCATCTGCTCCATTCATCATGAAGATAAAGCAAATTAAAGTCAACTCCATTAAAAGAATGATGTTACCATCCATTTTAGGCCAACCATTCATTTCCTTCATATTCAAGCGTGGCACTTTAATCAAGTTACGTCTAGAAAGGAAAGCCAGCGTTGCAATAAATGCAAAGACTGATAAGAACTCAATAAATGAAATCATGAAAGTATAGAACCCACCAAGAGCAGGTCTAAAGGTACGGTGTGCACCAGAGATTCCATCTACAATAATTTCAATTAACTCAATCTGCGTAATCACAAAAGCTAAGTAAATAGCCATATGCAACATTGCAGGAATTGGTCTAGCAAACATTTTCTTTTGACCTAAAGCAACCAGAGCCATTGTTTTAAAACGCTTCCCCTTGTTGTCAGATCTATTAATATCACGACCTAATTTGATGTTATCGTAAATTCTTTTGGCATTCATTCCGAAGTAACCAAATCCGACGATTAATAAAACCGCAAAAATTATACTTGAAACCATATTTCAGTTGTTTATTATTGTTTTTCTAGTAACTCTTTTAACTTTTTCTCTTCATCCTTTGTTAAAGGCACACCTTTAGACTTTCCTCCAAATACGGAGAAGTGTATATATCTTTCTGGGTGCACCTTAATATCTTCAACTAAATCTTGTAGGCGTTTAGCAGTTGCATTTAACTCATCGTACAACTGTTCATCATGTAAGAGTTTACCGATTGTTCCTTTTCCATTTGAAGTATCCTCAAGCGCTGCATTTAACTTTTTCAAAGTAAGCGTTGCTTCATTAATTGTTCCTTTCAAATCAGCAGTCAATAGTGAGTCGGTAATTTCCGCCACATTTCCAATTGCTCTTTGCAATTCAACATTCGTTTGCTTAAAGTTATAGGTAATATCTTCAACATTCGAGAAAATATTCGCCAACTTCACTTTTTCTGATGCAATCAATCCTTCTAAGTCATAGGCAACGTTTCCAAAACGTCCGATAGCAATTTTCACTTCATTTAAACTTTGATCTAAAGAATAAGCTGCCGAAGTATCCCAGAAAACACTGATTGAATTCACAATATTATCAATCGAAGTCATCAAGTCTTCCAACTTACGCTTCACTGGCAACAATTGCGTTTCAATTTGTTCAGTCAGTTCCTGACTTACTGTTCCTTGAAGCGTGTCTCCTACTTTAAAGTACCCTTCCTCTGCAATAAAATTTTGCTCTAGTTGCATTTCAGTACTCAATACACCAGGAACGATTCTTAATCCAGAACCTCTCGCTATGTTCAAGCCAGAAGTTTGAACGCTAAACTTAATCAGCACTCGTCTCGAAGGATCGGTATAAGATGATGGCGTCATTAAATCAACAGCCAACACTTTCCCGACTTCAACTCCGTTAAGGGTCACAGGTGAAGATGGCGAAATTCCAGCAGATGTTGGAAAGTGCCCATAATAAATATCATCACCACCAAAGAAACTATTTCCTTTAAGGTAATTGACTCCCAAAATCAATAAAGCAGTTGATAATATCACCGCTAAACCTATTTTAAATTCTTTTGAAACTTTCAAGACTTATGAATTTTATGCTAAATTACTAAATTTTATTCCTAAGGGATAAAATTAATAAAATTCTAAGTTAAATTAGTTTTATTCTAAATTAGAAGTTAACAATTGAATGTCAAACTAATGAAAATAGCAACATTTACAAGGAGTTTACAGGCTTTAGTAAGCAGAATTTTAGTTCTAAAATCCGTCTAAAAACGAAAAAGACACGCTATTAACGTGTCTTTCTTCATCTAATTACGGGTTTAATTACTTTGCCAACTTTAAAGCCTCATCAATTGGTATTCTATTACCATTTAAGAAGCCGACAACAAATGCATGTTCAAAGCCAAGTTTTCGCATTTCGTTCTTATAAGCATTTGCTGAATTAAAGTCATTCTCAAAAACACCTGAAGTATATTTGAACAGACCATCTTGCGCGTATTCTTGCACATTAATATTTCTAAATCTAGCATGATTCAAGGCTAATTTTTCTCTAGACGTTTCTATTTGAACCTTGAAGTAAACGATATTTTTTTCTTCCTTCTTCCCATGATTATCTTCCAGCGGCTTGCTTTCTATTTCTTTAATAGAAGATTCAAATCCTTTCCCGTTTTCAACCAGCACATTCACACCATCAATTTCGGCAACATACTCTTGGAACCCTTTATAGATAGCATTAGCCATCTTAATTTGATTAGCAGGATCATTTAAGAACTTCTCTTCATTTTTATTCGTTAAGAATCCTGTTTCAACTAAGATACTTGGCATTGTAGTCTTATACAACACTAAGAATCCAGCTTGCTTAACACCTCTATCATAACGTCCGATTGACTTAAACTGATTTTGAATTTTAGAAGCCAAGCTAATACTTTGATTTAGGAAAACACTTAACTGAATCTGACGTGCAATAATAGCATCAGCTGACAATTCAAATCCTTTATACTTCTCTTCACTGTTGTCCTCAAAGAAAATCGTACTATTCTCACGTTTTGCAACCTCTTCCTGACTCTTTATTCTATGCAGTCCCAAAACATACGTCTCCACACCGTAAGCAGCTTCTCCAGCAGCATTCGCATGAACTGAAATAAATAAGTCTGCATGATTGTCATTGGCGATTTTTGCTCTTTGGTCTAATTCTATAAAACGGTCATCCTTTCGTGTATAAATCACTTTAATATGAGGATATTTGCTTTGAATATATTCTCCCAGTTTTAAGCTAATAGCTAAAACCACTGTTTTTTCATTCGTAAGTCCACCGTGGCAGCCTGGATCTTTACCTCCATGACCAGGATCGATAACCACAGTTCTTATCCCGCTCGACAAGGCTTTATCAAGGTCCTCCTGTGCTAATATCGGGAATACCATCCCGACAAGTACAAATAATGCTATTGTTTTCAATAAAATTGGTCTCACTACAATGTAATTTTTTAGATTTGCATTCGTTTTAATGAACTAATAAACAAATTTACAAGTTCCTATTGAGCAAAAGTTGTTCCATAAAGCATTTTTTCGTCGTTGGATTGTTAACAATTCTATCGACCCCGTATTTTTATGCGCAAAATATCGTTCCAACTTCTGACAAAAAACGCATTTACAGAGTTGATGACTCTATGGACTCAAGGGTCTACTACTCCTGTAAAGACTCAATTGTAGCCAATCTTAAGACGAATAAAATCTCCATGTATGGAGAAGCAACAGTGGAATACGATGGTATCCAAATGACTGCTGATCTAATCGAGATGGATACCGAAAAAAAAGAAGTTTATTGTGCATATACACT
>Ga0079223_10001363_pt1 | contig 14397 bp, 12 predicted proteins | sample Stecom2011_FD_75072 | JGI IMG/M metagenome (GOLD analysis project Ga0079223, IMG submission 75072) | Agricultural soil microbial communities from Utah to study Nitrogen management - Steer compost 2011 | ecosystem: Environmental > Terrestrial > Soil > Agricultural land | place: USA: Utah... | reverse complement strand
CCATCGGCATGTCCTAATGGAACAACCGCAATTATCATAGGCTCTTCTGCTATAAACTTTCTACCGTAACTTATGCTGTCTCCTGGATTCAAATATTGCTTTTCGATGATAGGTGCAAATAACTTTCCTACCACTTTTAATTTTCTGTTGATTTTCTTATCATAGATATACCCATGAAGCCCCATCCCTATTCTAACCGCATCAAAATGTGCTTCGGGATAATTTATAACGCCCATCGTATTGCATGCATGCCGCATAGGCATATACCCAAGACTGTCTGCTAATTCTTTACTAACCTCATTAAACTTTCGAATCTGTTGTAAAGTAAATTTCCTTTCGGTAAGATCATCGCTCGCCGCAAAGTGAGTGAAAATACTTTCCAGCTTAATATGGGTACTGGTTTCAAAAGCCACTCCTAAAGATTCCGCTTGACTTAGTGCCATACCTAGGCGATTCATTCCAGTATTGAATTTAATATGTACCGGATAGGTTTTTAAATCCTGTTCCTCGGCATAGACCGAAAAAGCTCGGAACATACTATCCGAATACAAGCTTGGCTCTAACTTATATTCTACTATTTGAGGGATCTCCTCGGGCATAGCTTGGAATACAAGAATAGGTTTTTTGATTCCTGCTTTTCGCAATGCTACTGCTTCGCGTGTAAAGACCACTGCTAAGCAATCTACGTTTAATTTCTCTAGGTGCTTTGCAACAGCTACCGCATCGGTGCCATAAGCATTGGCTTTTACTGCTGCTATTATTTTTGTTTTAGGCTTAAGTAAACCTTTAAAGTATTTGAAGTTGTGTTCTAGTGCCTGTAAATCAATCTCCAATCTTGTGCTAGGCAAGTCGTTCATAAAGTATTATGGTTTTTGTATAAAATCTTTTGGGGTATTATTTTCGTGTTTCTTTGCGATCTTTAACTTGTAATATGCTGCTCTGCTCAGCGGCTCATATTCGGATTTTTCCCCTAATACCACCAAGCTTTCATCATCGGTTTTTCGATAACTATAGTGCGCTAAATTTCCAGTTCTGGTGCAAACCGCATGTACTTTAGTTACGTATTCTGCGGTAGCCATAAGGTTGGGCATCGGGCCAAAAGGATTTCCTTGAAAATCCATATCCAATCCAGCAACAATAACACGAATCCCACTATTGGCAAGGTCGTTGCATACTTGAACAATTTCATCGTCAAAAAACTGTGCTTCGTCTATTCCCACTACATCACATCCGCTAGCCAACAAAGGAATATTTGCTGCGGCCGGAACGGGCGTAGAGTGAATTTCATTGCTGTCGTGAGACACTACCATGTCCTCGTCATAACGAGTATCTACCATGGGTTTGAATATCTCCACCTTTTGATTTGCAAAGCGAGCGCGTTTTAATCTACGGATAAGTTCTTCTGTTTTTCCAGAAAACATAGAGCCACAGATCACCTCGATCCAACCAAATTGCTCTTCCTGATTAACTGTATTTTCGAGAAACATGCTTTATGAAAAATTACTGTTTAAAATATACTTGACCTTTCCGTTTAGGATGTGTAAATTTATACATTCTAAAAGAGATAACTCGGGTTTTTACCGACTTTCGCTTATCTACCAACGACAAACATATTCGAATACGAAGATAATTTTCGCCTAGATTTTAAAGGATATGTTGCGTGATTTTGGAATGGAATAAAGCGTCTGAAATTACTACAGATACCATGGTAAAAATCGGTTTTTACGTATCTTTACAAAAACTCGATTTCATCTAAGCTAGAAAAACAACTACCTTTGCACTAACTATTTATCGAGATAAAGCGATTAATGAGGACCATATTATGAAAAAGAAAATAGAGACGAATATCCACTCCTTGGCTACAGATTTGCTTAACAACAAAGATTCCCGTTCTACCCAAGAATGGAAAGACGTTACCATGCAGCTTTATGAAAAGCTTTGTGTGTTGGAATACTTAGAGAAGCAACTAGAAATATCACAAGACACTTCAGTTTTAGAAAAGAAAAAAGAAGTAGAAAAGTCCGTTGTACCAGAAGCTGTTAAAGAAGTTGAGAAGCCGATAGAGCCAAAAGAAATCGAAACGGACATAGAGGCAATACAAAAAGACCCAGAGCCGAGCTTGGATTTAGATACAGGCTTCGATATAGAAACCGCTATTGCAGCAACACAAACGGAGGAAATCAAAACAGAGACGGAGATAGAACAAGAGATTGTAGAGATTCAAGATACTCCTGTAGAAGTTATAGCCGAAGTGGAAACCAAAGCACCTCAGCAACCAGAAAAACGCCAAGCAGACGACCTACAGCGCTTTGCATCTACCTACAAGCAAACCCCTGTATTTAGCAGAAAGCAAACCGATCAGAGCGGCGAAGAGCCAAGAAAGAATACAAACACTGCACAAGGAGCGGACAAACCAAAATCGCTAAACGACTCACTAAATCGCGGGTTACACATTGCGCTTAACGATAGGATTGCATTTATAAACAACCTTTTTGAAGGAAGCACACAAGATTTTAACCGCGTGTTGTCGCAAATAAACACCTTGGATGATTTTGACAGTGTTCACAGCTTCTTGGAACATCAAATAAAACCCGATTATAGTCACTGGGAAGGAAAAGAAGAATATAGCGAGCGATTTATTGCTATTATCGAGAAGAAATTCAGTTAAGGACATCCATGGGAAAATTGTATTTGGTGCCTACACCAATAGGAAATCTAAAAGACATAACATTACGAGCACTCGAGGTTTTACAGTCAGTAGATTGTATCCTTGCTGAGGACACTCGCACTAGCGGTAAACTTCTAAAACATTACGAAATAAGCAAGCCAGTGCACTCACACCACATGCATAACGAGCATAGAACTGTAGAGCAATTAGTACAACGTATGCAGAATGGTGAAACCCTAGCACTCATTAGCGATGCAGGAACTCCAGCTATCAGCGACCCAGGATTTCTACTCACTCGCGCTTGCATTAAAGCAGGGATAGAAGTAGACTGCTTGCCAGGTGCTACCGCATTCGTTCCAGCATTGGTAAATAGCGGTTTACCAAATGATAAGTTTGTATTTGAAGGCTTTTTACCGCAGAAAAAAGGACTGAAAACAAGACTAGAATTTTTAGCAGAGGAAACCCGAACCATTATTTTCTATGTTTCCCCTTATAAGTTGGTAAAAACCTTGACACTTTTACAAGAGCATCTTGGCGAAGATCGCCCAGCGTCCGTTTCGCGAGAAATAACAAAACTCTACGAAGAAACCGTTCGCGGAAGCTTAAAAGAAGTACAAGAACATTTCGAAAAACATCCACCAAAAGGAGAGATTGTATTAGTAGTTGGTGGTAAAACCGATAAATAACCCTAATCCATGCGCTGGAAAGAACCGATTCCTTATTCGGCAGAGGATCTACAACGCCTCGCCAAAGTAAGCATAGATCCAACTATTGCCACACTTTTACTAAACCGTAGCATTTATAGCTTCGAAGAAGCCAATGAATTTTTTAATCCAGATATAAAATTATTGCACGACCCATACTTGATGAAAGATATGGCAAAAGCGATGAAAATTATATTGGAAGCCTTAAAAAACAACGAACGCATAATGATTTACGGCGACTATGACGTAGATGGTACTACTAGCGTTACGCTTCTTTACACTTATCTAAAAAGCATTGGCGGCGATTTATTAACTTATGTTCCCGACAGATATTCCGAAGGCTACGGCATATCTATACAAGGGATAGACCGTGCAAAAGAAGAAGGTATATCGCTTATAATCGCTATAGATTGTGGCATACGCGCAGTGGAACAAGTTGCTTATGCAAAGGAGTTAGGTATTGATTTTATTATCTGCGACCACCACTTACCTGGGGAAGTAATTCCAAAAGCAGAGGCTATATTAAATCCAAAGCAAAGCGATTGTCCTTACCCTTTTAAAGACTTATGTGCTTGTGGTGTGGGCTTTAAACTTATACAAGCAATACATACTAAACGAGGCGGAGATTTCAATGACCTACTACCTTATTTAGACCTAGTAGCCATTGCTACTGCGGCAGACCTTGTGCCGATTGTGGGGGAGAATAGGATTTTATCTGCCATTGGTCTTAAAGTCCTAAATGACTATCCAAAAAGAGTAGGGATAGAAGCCATTTTAGAAGCTTGTAAATTACTAGATCAGGATATAAATAACACAGACTTAGGTTTTAAAATAGGCCCACGCATTAATGCAGCTGGGCGAATGAAACACGCCATACACTCGGTAGAATTACTAATAGAAGAGGATAAGGAAGTTGCAAAAACCATCGCATTGGCAATAGAAAACTATAATCAAGAACGGCGAACAGCAGATGGTGGTATAACAAAAGAAGCTTTGATTCAGATTGAGACAGCGAACGAAGTAGAAAACAGCACTACCGTAGTTTTTGATGCAAGTTGGCACAGAGGCGTATTGGGAATTGTAGCTTCTAGACTTATCGAAACCCACTATCGCCCCACTATTGTTTTTGGTAAAGGCGAAGGGTATTTAACGGCATCTGCCCGCTCGGTAAAAGGGTTTAATATTTTTGATGCTATAAATGAATGCGCACCGTTACTAGAAAAATACGGAGGTCATAAATACGCTGCAGGTTTAAGTTTGCTGCCAGAAAACTACGAAGCTTTTAAAACCAAATTCGAAGAGATTGTAAAAAACAGCATTACCCCAGAATCTCTTCAGCCTGAGCTCCTAATAGAAGCAGAAATTCCTTTAAAAGATTTATTGCCCGACGGGAAGGGAGACTTTCCAAAACTTTATAGGATAATCCATCGCATGCGACCTTTTGGACCTGGTAATAAAAGCCCCGTTTTTATAACAAAAGGGGTTATAGATAAGGGTTCTAGAAAAATAGGATCGGAAGAAAAACACCTGAGATTAAGTATTTCTGACAAATCAACCAATTGGACTTTTACTGGTATTGGATTTAATCTAGGACATAAACTAGACGAAATAGACAAAGAGAACTTTGATATTGTACACAGCCTAGACGAAAATCATTGGAATGGAAACACTAGTTTACAACTAATGATTAAGGACATACGATAATAGCAGAGCGATCGGTGTTTTCAAAAACTTCTAATTCAAACTCTTCCCCATCAAACACGCCATAGGTATAGTACTCTATCCAATCGCCTAGGTTAAAATAATAACTGGTTTCTTTTATAGTCACTTGCATAGGTAGGTGGCGATGCCCAAACACGAAATAATCGTAATGCACCGTTTCTAGTTTCCGCTTAGCGTATTGCGATAACCACTCTTTTTCTTGTCCTAAAAACTCCTTGTCTTCGTCTCCAGAGATCAGTTTGTTTTTCACCGAAAAATACTGTCCTAAACGAATGCCAATATCTGGATGTAACCAACGAAACAGCCAGTTAGTGACCGGATTGGTAAAAACCTTTTTCATTCGTTTATATCCCTTGTCCTCTGGGCCCTTACCATCGCCGTGGCCAATCAGGAACTTCTTGTCGTTTATAAGGAACGGTGTGCTGTCATAAAACACTGGAATATCTAGCTCTGTTTCGAAATAATCATCCATCCACAAATCGTGGTTTCCCACAAAGAAATATATAGGGATACCCTTATCTCGCAACTCTGCCAGTTTTCCTAGCGTACGCACAAAACCTTTAGGCACCACCATTTTATACTCGAACCAAAAGTCAAACAAATCGCCAAGCAAAAATATGGCCGCAGCATCTTCTTGTACGATGTCTAGCCAACGAACAAATTTCTTCTCTCGTGGCAAACTGCTTTTAGCATCGGGCGCTCCCAAGTGATTGTCACTAGAGAAGTATACTTTTTTGCCTTTTGGAACGGTTATTTTGTGCATCTATTCTTTCTATTCGTTGTCCGAAGCATGCCATTCTGCGTAACTAGATTCGGTTTCTTGCAGTCTTAAAGAATGTAGTTTAATATTCTCTGGTAGGTGTTTTCTTATTCTTCCTACAAAATCCGAAATCATCATCTCGCTTGTAGGCTGATAATCTACCAATAACACATAATGATCTCGCTTTTGTAATTCTTTTGCCAACTCTAAATGCGGGGTGTTTTTATTAAAAACAGTAGCGTGATCAAACACCTCCACTATTTCATCATTTACAATACGCTTTAAATCTCCAAAGTCGATTACCATTCCATACTTCGTGTTGTTTGGATCGCTGATTGGTGTTCCTATCACCGTAACCGCCAACTTATAGCTATGTCCGTGAACATTCTTACACTTTCCATCGTACCCATACAGCGCATGCCCGGTCTCAAAACTAAAGCTTTTTGTAATGCGTATCTTCTCCATATTCATTTCCAATTTTGCACAAAGATACACTATAATTATACTTCGATTAAAACCTACGCCATTATATAGAGTGAAAATAAGTTCTCTTCCTAGAGCAGATTCTTGCACATGCTAAATAATTATACTAAATTGCGCCTTGTTATGGGGATGTAGCTCAGTTGGCTAGAGCGCTTGGCTGGCAGTCAAGAGGCCGTGGGTTCGAGTCCCACCTTCTCCACAAGAAATTCCCTGCGATCAATTGATTTGCAGGGTTTTTTATTTTGGGGTTAGTTTTATTTCTTTTGGGCTGAGCTTCAAGAGCATATTAACCAACGCTCCACAAAACCTCAACCTCTACATTATTTTCTGGACTAGAAGTAATTCGAAGACTGTCCTTGATTAAATTCGAGCCCTAAGGTTACTCGAAGAGCGATCTTGATTTTGTACAATAGGCTCTTCTTATTTCGTCTTTTAACTACTATAATACAGCAAGCATCATTTTAAATAAGCACATTACGATATATCTATTTGCACATTAAGCGTTTAAATAAAGATTTATGAATCAAATTAAATCTTTATTTATCCTCTCTTATTTTTCTTTTCTAATGTTCCTACTCCAATATTATAAGCATATAAAGATGCTGGAACAAAAGTAAATTCTAATTCTTCTACATCCTTATTTCCTGATTTATCAATTGAGGTAATTAAAGCGTTTTCTAATTTATTAGTCTTACAAAAGTGAATCAAACTTTTTAACTTGTTCGGGTTTTCATAAAATCGATTACTCCATTTAATTTCTACCGCCCAAGCAGGTTTAAAAGCCTTATCATCTAATAAAACTAAATCCACTTCCCCTTCTTGCCTTCCTTTTTTCCACTGTGCATAAGTCAAATCTAAGTTTTCTCGGTGCATCCACTGCGAAAGAATAGCTGTTTCTACCATATTCCCCATAACTTCATCTGTTTCTGTTATGGGTGAAAACAGAGCAGAACGTAAAGAAGGACTAGTTAAGTAGACTTTAAATCGCATTATTCGTTTTAGTTTTTTAGCATTGTTATCAACTCTATAAAGTACTTTTATTAAAAAAGCATCTTCTAAATATTCAAGATATTTTTTTAATGTAGTTATATTAATACCACTATCCTTTGATAGTTTTTGATAAGAAAGTTCTTCTCCTGTGCTATAAGCGATATATGCAAAAAAACGATTTAATTCTTGGACATCATTAATTTTATATAAACCTGGTAAATCCTTCAATAACACCTTATCAATAATATCATTTTTTACATAGCGTTGCATATCACTTCTAATTCGATCAGATAATACAACCTCTGGATAACCACCATAGTTAAGGTAATTTATAAACTCTTTATTTAATTCTTTAATATTATTGGTTTGTTTTTGATCTACTTTTTGTTTTCCATATTGCACTGCTCCATCTACTATTAAATGAGCATTTCCATTTAAATGAATATATTCTTGAAAAGTTAGTGGTGGTAACATAAAGTCTGTGAATCTTCCTGCCCCACTTTCCGAGCTTTTTTTATGCAAGGCTGCTGCAGCTGAACCTGAAACAATAAATTTAGTATTAGGGTAGCTATCTACTAAAACTTTTAAATGTCTTTCCCAGTCTTTTAGAAACTGTACTTCATCAAAGAAGATATAACACCCTTCTAAATTATCAACTTTCAATGCCTTTTTATATAAAGTCAATAAATTCTCTAAGCTAAGATTGATGTATATAGGATTATCGATCCCTATAAAGCATATTTTTTGTGGATTTATTCCATCATCAATTAATCGAGAAATTGTATGAAATAACATTACTGTTTTACCCACACGGCGAGGTCCCATCAAAACTACTGCACGACGTATTTCTGTTTCTGTAACATAGGGATAAAATAACTTAAAGTACAATCGCCGTTTCATACTTGTATAAAACTCACTGACAGATTTAGTAATCCACCAAGGATTTTCTGTTTGTAAACGTTCGATAATTTCTTCTTCTGGAATAATGCTTAAAAAACTCATTTAAAAATATTTTCATTTAGTTATTTAGCTAACTAAACAAATATAACACAATTAAGCTCACTACAGTACGCCTATTCCTACATATTTATGCAAATAAGAAATAATTGAACTTTATTATCCTCTATTTCATCCTAGGCTCTAAATTGTTACTAACTAATCCATAACAATTACTCTACATTTAACCTTCATCTTTAAATAACTTAATATACTCTTCAAAAACGTAAATTCTATCTCTTTCTCCCCCAGTAATCTCTTTTAAAATCTGTCTTTTCTCTAATTCAGATATTAGACTATAAGCAGTAGACATCGATTTATCTATAATCTTACTAACTGATTGTGCATTGATTACGGGTTTTTGATAAAGCTGTTCAACGACTTTAAATGCATCGCCACTACGCGTACCCAACTCCTTTAACTCAACATCCAATCGCTTTTGTAACTGTAAAATTTTATCAAAAGTCATCACTCCTGTTTGAGCCGTTTCGATAATTCCTGTAAGAAAGAACTTTATCCATTGTTCCATATCATTATGTGTTCTTACCCGCATTAAATTGTCATAATATAAACTTCTATGTCGTTCAAAGAAATCAGATAAATATAAAATTGGACTTTTTAAAATCCCAACACTTACAAAGTAAAGCGTGATTAGCAAGCGACCCACTCTACCATTTCCATCTAAGAATGGATGTATCGTTTCAAACTGGTAATGAATTATGGCTGCCTTAATCAAATCTGGCAAAGGGTTATTTTGGTTATTAGCAAATTTTTCTAAGTCTGAAATCAAGTCACTAATACTAGTGTAAACTGGGGGTACAAAAACCGCATCATTAATAGACGCCCCACCAATCCAGTTTTGACTGGTTCGATATTCTCCAGGTAGTTTGTGTTCCCCACGGACTCCTTGCAACAAAACCTTATGTGTTTGACGAATCAAACGAGACGAAAAAGGCAAGTCATTTAATAACTCTACTGCCTCTTTCATAGCGATGATATAGTTTTGTACTTCCTCCCAATCATCTCGTTTTTCTGAACCTATTTCTTTTTTGCTTAGGAATGCTTCTTCAATATTGGTTTGCGTGCCTTCTATTTTTGAGGATTGCGTAGCTTCTTTTGCAATATGCATTTGAATAAACATATCGATATTTACATATTCGGAATACATATCCAGTCTTCCCAACTGCCTATCTGCTTTGCTCAATAACTGGATAAGCTCCATGTTTTCAATTTGCCATTCTTTATTGATAGAATTCGGCTCAAAGCTTTTATAATATCCTTGATGGATATACTTACCTGCTATAAACTCTTTCATATAATTAAAATTAAGCTCTTCACTATTCTACAATAATACTAAAAACTAGAATAGCGACCTTCCTTATTTTCGTTTTTATTGAAAAACTAAAATAGCTAGATTCTTTAATTTACTTTTATGCATGATTTTATATTTAGACACCACATCCATTGTTTTACGAGTGATTAGTGATAGCGTAATCGAAAATGAGAAGTCAAGGAAGTATATTAAAAAATAATTGTAACTCATCGGTGAGCCACAAAACATTTTGTAACTCATATTTTAGTATATTTGAGCCACAAACCTATTTGTCATTCATACATAAGTCACAAAAATGAAACCTTATATACCAGATACTTTACCACTTAAAAATATAGAATGGCCTAAACTTATCGACCTAATGGGTAAGGCCAATAGATATATTGCACGTTATGATGGCTTGTTGCAATCGGTTATTAATCCCGACGTGTTATTGGCGCCTTTACGCACCCAAGAAGCGGTTCATTCCTCTAAAATTGAGGGTACGCAGGCTTCCTTACAAGATGTTTTGCAGTTTGAAGGAGAGCAAGAAGTAGAAGATTACAAGAAAAGCGATATTTATGAGGTTATTAATTACCGTATTGCCCTAAAGGAAGGAAGAGAGCAAATGCAAAATATGCCGTTGACCTTAAACTTGATCCGTAGAATGCACGCAATATTAATGCGCAACGTTAGAGGAAGCAGTGCCGATCCAGGAAACTTTCGTCGCATTCAAAACTTTATCGGCACGCCTGGCTCCACTATAGACACTGCACGATTCGTACCACCAACTGTTCCAGTTATGAAAGAAGCATTGGGCAATTGGGAAAAGTATATGCACCACGAGGAGTTAGACATTAATGTGCAATTGGCTATTGTTCACGCACAATTTGAAATAATACATCCATTTTTGGATGGAAACGGCCGCATGGGTAGAATACTAATTCCTCTATTTTTATATCACAAAAAAATCATTCACGAACCCGTTTTTTACCTCAGTGATTATTTAGAAAACCATAGGTCGGAATATTATGATGCATTAAAAAACATAACAGATAGTGGTAGCTGGACAAACTGGATTCGATTTTTTCTTCAAGCAATTATTGTTCAAGCTGAGAAAAACATCCTTAAAACAAAAGCGATTATCCAACTCTACGAAGAGGTTAAGAAAGAGATTACAGAAAGCACTCGTAGTCAATATGCAATACATTGCTTAGACACTATCTTTATTCAACCTATATTTTCCTCTAATTATTTTTCAAAACACTCAGGAATACCCAAATCGAGTGCCACCAGACTTTTAGATATATTAGTAAAAGAAAGCATACTAGATATTGCAGAAGCTGGATCAGGCAGAAGACCAACTATTTATGCTTTTAAGAAATTACTAACCATTGTAAATGAGTAGCAGAATAGCTTTTGTGAACCATAGATAAGCCACAAAGTATTTTGCAACTCATAATTAAAGAAATGTAAGTTGCAAAATTATAAAACTCTAGATGACAGACTCTTCAATAATTTCAAAAATATGGAACCTCGCCAATGTACTACGCGATGATGGCGTAGGCTATGGCGATTACCTAGAACAAATAACCTATTTGCTATTCTTAAAAATGGCAGATGAATTAAATAAACCACCTTACAACAAAGGCTTGGTTTTCCCGAAACTCAAAGACGTAGACGGAAAAGAAATTCAAGACGGAGAAACCGCTGATTGGGAAACACTTTCAGGGAAAAGAGGTGCCGAATTGGAATCTTTTTACAGCCAGCTACTTAGAACTCTCAGCACAGAAAAAGGAACTCTAGGACAGATTTTCACAAAAAGTCAAAACAAAATCCAAGATCCTGCCAAGCTGCTAAAAGTGATTAATTTAATCGATCAAGAAGATTGGTCGATGATGGGTGCCGATATAAAAGGAAAAATCTATGAAGGCTTACTAGAAAAGAATGCAGAGGACACCAAAAGTGGCGCCGGACAATATTTTACACCTAGAGCCTTAATAAAAACAATGGTAGCTTGTGTGCAACCCAAACCTATGAAGACCATAGTAGATCCAGCGTGTGGAACAGGCGGCTTCTTTTTGGCTGCTTATGACTGGATTGTAGACAACAACCAGTTAGACCGAGAAGAAAAAGAATTCTTAAAGAACAAAACCTTTCACGGTAACGAGATTGTGGCCAATACCCGAAGAATGTGCTTGATGAATATGTACTTGCACAATATTGGGGAGATAGACGGAAAATCCTTTATAAGTCCAAATGAAGCTTTGATCTCAGATGACGGAAAAAGATATGACTACGTTCTAGCAAATCCCCCTTTTGGCAAGAAAAGCAGCATGACTTTTACCAACGAACAAGGAGAGATTGTAAGAGAAGATTTAAGCTATAACCGGCAGGATTTCTGGGAATCCACCTCCAACAAGCAATTAAACTTCCTGCAGCATATAAAAACCCAACTCAAAATTAATGGAGAAGCAGCAGTCGTCCTTCCAGATAACGTACTGTTTGAAGGTGGCGCTGGCGAAGAGGTGAGAAAACAATTACTAAAAACTACCGAGCTTCATACCATTCTGCGTTTGCCCACAGGAATATTTTATGCTCAAGGCGTAAAAGCAAACGTTCTGTTTTTTAGTAACAAGCCTGCAAGCAAAGATCCATGGACGAATGATATCTGGTTTTACGACTATAGAACGAACGTACACCACACGCCAAAGAGAAGTCCGATGCGCTCCGAGCATTTAGCAGAGTTTATGGAGCTATATAACGGACAAAACATTTATAAGCGCGAAGAAACCTGGAGCGAAGAAAACAACGACGGTAGATGGCGTAAATACACCTACGATGAAATCATTGCTAGAGACAAAACAAGCCTAGACATTTTCTGGCTTAGAGATAAAAGTCTAACCGATTTGGACAATCTCCCCGATCCAGAAATTTTAGCTGCAGAAATCATCGAGAATATTGAAGCTGGATTGCATAGCTTTAGAGAAATAATGGAGGTGATTGATACAGAGGAGAAGCATTAAGATACCGCTCCTACGGAGCTGTTAATATATCGCGCCAATATTATTCTAATAGATATCTCCTCTACGAGACTATTGTTCTAAATGAATATAAGCCACATAGTGAAAGAATTTTATTAACTTTAAATCTAGAAATGTGTAATAACTATAGAGTGGCGAAATAGTATTATAATGGCATACACATACAATTATACTTTCATGTTGTTTTTGCGGTAAGAAGAAGGCAAAACCATATCTCACCTAAATGGAAGGAGGGTTGTACAAGTACATTTCGGGGGTAATAACCAATAAAGGCCAGAAGCTAATGATCATCAATGGTATACCTAATCACACTCACCTCTTAATAGGCACGAAGCCAAATTGTAACTTATCAGACCTTGTTAGAGATATTAAAGCAAACTCCTCTAAATGGATAAATGCAAAACGATTTATTAACGGAAAGTTTATGTGGCAAAAAGGATTCGGCGCATTTACCGTAAGCCAATCAGGCGTAAAAAATGTGATTAGATATATTAAAAATCAAGAAGCACACACGCTAAAAAATCATTTAGAGAGGAGTACATAGAGTTTCTAAACGATTATGAAATTGATTTTAAATCCGAGTATATCTTTACAGATGATTAATGCATGAGTCGCTCCTACGGAGCTCGCTCTCTTACATGCAGATGTTATAATAATACATCGCTCCTACGAGGCTCTTGAAATAAACATTATTCTTATTCTAAAGGCGTGTCGCTTATACGAGGCTATCGATCTAAATAGCTAAAGCCACAGCCTGACCTTACAGATAATGAATGCATGAACATACCGCTCCTACGGAGCTACTTCTACTACATACCGATGCTATTATAATAGTACATCGCCTCTAAGAGGATAAATACAAATAGGTATAGCCACAAAGTGGCGGAATATTATTAACTCAAAAGCTCAAAATAAACAAAGCCACAGCGTGGCGGGATATTATACACCAAACCACCTACTTCAACTTCTCCAAATACGGTGCTAGCCACTGCTGCACGTACTTCCCTATAACATCGAATTCTAAATTCACCACTGTCCCAACTTTATAATCTTGAAACACGGTGTGTTCGTAAGTGTAAGGAATAATGGCTACGGAGAATTCTCCTTCTTTGGAGTTTACTACGGTTAAGCTTACACCATCTACGGTGATAGAACCTTTTTCTACGGTTTGATGGCCGAGTTTGGTGTCGTAAGTGAAGGTGAACACCCAACTACCATCGGCTTCTTCGATATTTGTGCACACTGCAGTTTGGTCTACGTGTCCTTGTACCATGTGGCCGTCTAAGCGATCGCCGAATTTCATGGCGCGCTCTAAATTCACAGAGCTACCAACTTTCAAGTGGCCTAAACTTGATTTTTGTAAAGTCTCGTCTATTGCGGTAACGACATAATCTGTGTCGGTTTTTGCCACTACGGTAAGGCAAACGCCGTTGTGCGAGACGCTTTGGTCTACTTGCAATTCTGGTGCTAGAGGACTAGCCACAGTAAAATGCTTGTTAGCTTTTTCCTCTTTTATCTCAGTTACTTTTCCAATCGTTTCTATAATCCCTGTAAACATGCGATCTAATTAATTATATTTGCGGTACAAATTTAATCATTAATATAATACTAACATAGGTATGAGCAAGGATGCAAAGATAATAGTGGGTATTTCTATTGGCGATCTTAATGGGATAGGTGGAGAAGTAATTTTGAAGGCGCTGGAAGACACACAGATT
>Ga0079223_10001362_pt1 | contig 14403 bp, 11 predicted proteins | sample Stecom2011_FD_75072 | JGI IMG/M metagenome (GOLD analysis project Ga0079223, IMG submission 75072) | Agricultural soil microbial communities from Utah to study Nitrogen management - Steer compost 2011 | ecosystem: Environmental > Terrestrial > Soil > Agricultural land | place: USA: Utah... | reverse complement strand
TTAATTAAGTACCTGAATAGGTATGAAACCAGTGCAATAAACGTGGCGGTAACCAAGGCGCTGCTTTGCCGTTACGTTGTTCAATAAAGCCCACATGGCCACCCCGTTGATGCAGCTCATAGTGTACCTGCGCACTTAAAGCATTGCGATCGGGTATCGAAGCATTACAAGTAAAAGGGTCGTCTTTGGCATGCACAATGAGTAATGGCGTTTGAATGTTACCTAAAAACTGTAAGCCGCTGCACCTGTTGTAATAGTCGTCGGCGTCGCGAAAACCGTGTAATGGTGCCGTCACTAGATTATCGAAGCTAGGAAAGTCGCGTATTGAAAGCAAAGCTCGTTCACTAATGGGTAATAAATCAGCTAGTGTGCCGGCTTCTAGTTTGGCGAGGGTTTTTTGTTTCAAGCTATTGAGTAAATGGTTGCGGTACATACGCGATAAACCTTGGTTTATACGCTGTGAACTAGGCCCTAAAGCCAACGGTGCCGATATAGAGCTAGCGGCAACAATAGGTAGCTCGGGAGATTCAGCTAAAAGCTTCACTAGCATATTGCCGCCTAAGCTGTAACCGGCAGCAAATAAAGGTTTTTTTGGAAATTCACGGGCTAAATAGTGTATTAAAAACCGAGCATCGGCGGTGTCGCCGGAATGATAAGCGCGCGCCGTGCGGTTGGGCCGGCCAGAACAACTGCGAAAATGCATGACCACGGCTTGCCAACCTTGTTGTGTGGCTTCCAACATAAGTTGATCTGCATACGAAGAATGGGCGCTGCCTTCTAAACCATGAAAAATAACCAACAACGGCATATTGCTTGCGGCAACATGAGGGCGCGAGGCTGTCCAGGCAAGATCGACAAAGTCGCCGTCAGCTAGGGTGAGCTCTTGCCAATGTAATTCCGTTTGCGGCTGATATTTAGCCAAGCGCGACCAGAGGGTTTGTAAGTGACTGTTTCTGAACCATGGGTGCGGTTGGAAATAGTTAGAAACAATTGTTTCATTGAATCGGGCTTGGTGCACTTGCATAATTGAACCTTCATTCTGTTGATGGACCATAAACATGAAGTTTTCTTATTTTAAATCGGCGTTTATAACACTGCTGTTACTTACCTTCGCACTGGCGGGTTGTTCTGCGCCAGAAATTGATGGTGCGAGTGAACAGCAAGTTTACACTAGCCCGTATGACACACGCGAATACCGTACACTTATTTTAGACAACGGTATTAAAGTAATGTTGGTGAGCGACCCTGAAACTGAAAAGTCGGCGGCAGCGTTGGCGGTGGGTGCAGGTAGTATGCAAAACCCCGACGAGCAGCTGGGCTTGGCTCATTTTTTAGAGCACATGCTATTTTTAGGTACGGAAAAGTACCCCGATCCAGACGAATACAGTGAATTTATGTCGCGCCACAGCGGTATGCATAATGCGTATACGGCCGACGATCATACGAACTATATGTTTGAAATAAATAATGGTGCGCTGCCTGAAGCGCTCGACCGTTTTGCTGACTTTTTTAAAGCGCCGCTTTTTACACCTGAGTATGTGGAAAAAGAAGTGAACGCAGTAAACTCAGAATGGTCGATGCAACGTGCCAACGACGGTTTTGTCATGTTCGCCTTGAATAATATTACGCTAAACCCTGAACACCCTATTGCGCGTTTCCGTATTGGTAACAATGAGTCGTTAGGCGACAAAGAAAACAGCAAGTTACTCGACGCTATGTTGGCGTTTTACCAGCGTTATTACTCGGCAAATTTAATGACGGTAGCTGTTGCGGGGAATAGAAGCCTTGACGAACTCGAGCAGTTAGCTCGTGATTCTTTTAGCGATATACCTAACTTTAATGCCAAGGTAGACGAGATTACTGTGCCGCCGGCAACTGCCGATGAACTACAACAAATTATTTATTATCAACCGCAAGTTGAAACGCGCGACTTGCTCTTTGATTTTATGATTCCTAATATGGATGCCGCATTTCGTAGCAAGCCAGCAGCCATTGTGTCTTACATTATTGCTTCTGAAATGCCAGGAACACCTGCTGCCCTTTTACGCGAAGCGGGCTTTATTGAGTCGATGAGTTCATGGGGTGAAACAAGTAATTATGGTAACGCAGGCCGGTTACGTGTTTACGTTAGCTTAACCGAGCAAGGCTATGCACAAAAAGAATTAGTGATGGGCCTATTATTTCGTTATTTTGATGAAATACGTGCTGAAGGCGTTGACCCTGCTTACATTGACGAAGTGCGTACCGTATTAAATAACGACTTTCAATTTTTACGTCGCCAAGGCGCGTTCGACTATGTGGCCAGCTTATCGGCGGTTATGCAAAATGTACCTATGCAACATGTGGTTGACGCAGATTATCGCTTAGACAGCTTCGATGCAGAAGCGACACAGCAAGTGCTTAATGCGTTAACCCCAGCAAATGCGCGTATTTTTGTTATTGCGCCAGAAGTTGAAACCGATCAAGAAATGCACTTCTTTGCCGGTAAGTACCGAGTTGAAAAGCTGAGCGATGCTACCCTAGCCGAGTGGAAAAACATGGCGGGGCCAGTGCCTATTTCGTTACCAGCGGTGAACCGTTTATTACCGGAAGATTTAAGCTTGGTGGCAGGTGATGCATTGACGACTGAACCTAAAACGCTTTTGAACGAAAATGGTGTGTCGTTACTGTATCAACGTAGTGAACGCTTTGCCGAGCCACGTGCAGTAGTAACGATAAACTACAACAAGCAGTTGAGTGAACTAACTGCCGAACAACGCCTGTCGGCGCGCATATTGCTTGATAGTTTTAACTTAAGCGAACAAGGCTTAGCGCGTGAAGCGAGTATTGCGGGGGTAAACTTCAACCTAGGCATAAACCAAGGTTTAGAACTTTCCTTGTCGGGCTTTAACGACAAGCAAGTGCAGTTGGCAGAAATGGTTATGGATCGTTTTATAGCCTTTAGCCCAACGGCAGAGCAGTTTGAACAAGCGCGTGATCGCTTCCGTCGTGGTATTGAAAACCAACGCCGTGAACGTCCGTTACAACGCTTATTCCCAGCTTATTCAGCAATGATTGCAGCCGACTACAAAACGGAAAAAGAACGTTTAGCGCTGTTGCAAAGTATGACTATGGAACAAGTTGTTGCTAGCCGCGAGGCACTGTTAAATGATGTACTGGTGCGGGCACTTGTTTATGGAAACTATTCAGAAACCGCAGCAACGGAGCTCACGAAAAAACTTGGTCGTTATGCAACTGCAAATGCAGCGCGTACTTTTAGCGAATATGACAAAGTTCGTAACTTAAGCGACTATCCACTTAGCTATCAGAACGACACAGAGCTAAGTGACAGTGCTGTACTCGACGGTTATCTTGTGAACGAAGAGTCCATGAAGCTTGATATTGCTTACAGTATGCTGCGCGACTTAATGCATACGCGATTTTTCAACCAGTTGCGTACCGAAGAACAGCTTGGGTATGCGGTGGGTGTAACGTCACTGCGTTTGCAAGGTAAGCCGGGCCTTGCTTTTTACATTCAAAGCCCAGTGCGTGGGCCAGACGACTTAATAACTCGTTTTGAAAGTTTTAAGGCTGATTTCCAACTTTACTTGGCAAACCTGAGCGACGAACGCTTCGCTGAAGTGCAGGCGTCAGTGCGTAGCGACTTGGTACAACCAGCGCAAAGCCTGAATGAAGAAGCGGGCCAGGTGCGCAGCGAGTGGCGTAAGGAAAAGCCAATGTTTGATCGCCGTGAGCAACAGCTGAGCTTAGTCGAGAATATGACTAAAATAGACTTAGTAAATGTTTATAACCGCTTAGTAGGCGAAGAAGCTTTACGTGTAAGGGTAGAATTCCGTGGCAGCGACTTTGCCGACACGGAGTTTTCAGCAACGGAAGGTTGGACTATGTTTGCTAACTAAACTGGTTTAGCGAAAGGAATATGAGTTACTCGTTGAGTAGCTCATATTCTGCTTCCAATTGGAGCCATTCGGCTTCTGAACGTTCAAGTTCACTTTGTAACTGCCCCTGTTCTTGAAACAGTGCCTTTAATTCGTCAGCCGGCTTGCTTTGGTAAACATCGGGATCGGCCAAGGTTTTGTTTAATATTCCAAGGCTTGCTTCTGCCTTCTGCATGGCCTGTTCGGCTTTCTTAATTTTGTTTCGTAATGGTTTCAGCTGTTCGCGTTGTGCAGCTGCGGCTTTACGTTGCTGCTTTTTTTGTTCTTTAGTGTCGGTTTGGCTAGGGGCAGCACAGGAATCTTCAATTGAAGAGTTTTGTTCGTTAAGCCAACGACTGTAGTCGTCTAAGTCGCCTTTAAAGTGTTCAACCGCACTGTTGGCAACTAAATAGTAGTCGTCGACGGTGGCACGTAAAAAGTGCCTGTCGTGCGACACTACCACCATAGCGCCAGAGAACTCTTGTAATGCCATGACCAAAGCTTCACGCATATCTAAGTCTAAGTGGTTAGTAGGTTCGTCGAGTAACAGTAAGTTAGGCCGTTGGTAAATAAGTAATGCCAACACTAAGCGCGCTTTTTCACCACCAGAAAATGGCGCTACAGGTTCAAAGGCACGGTCGCCCTTAAAGCCAAAACGGCCTAAATAGTCGCGCAAACTTTGCTCTGAAGCTTTCGGGGCAAGGCGCAACAGATGCGCCATAGCAGTTTCTTCAGGGTGTAAGGTGTCTAGTTGGTGCTGAGCAAAATAGCCAATTGCTAGGCCTGCACTTACTTCACGTTCGCCATGAAGTGGCAGTAATTCCCCTGCTAATAATTTGGTTAAGGTTGATTTACCAGCACCGTTACGGCCAAGTAAACCAATACGGCTACCTGGCACTAAGTTAAAGTGAATGGCTTTTAAAATAACTGTGTCGCCATATCCGGCTTGGGCATTGTCGAGTTTAATTAGCGGGTTTGGCAATTTGTCGGGCTTGGGGAAAGTGAGGTCGTAACTCATGCTTTCATCAAGTGGCGCTGTTGCGGTAAGTTTTTCCAGTGCCTTTAAGCGACTTTGAGCTTGCTTCGCTTTGCTTGCTTTGGCACGAAAACGGTCCACAAAGCTTTGCAAATGCGCGCGTTGGTCTTGTTCTTTATCAAATTTTTGCTGAGCTTGTGCGCGGCGTTCAGTGCGCTGGCGCTGGAAGCTGGAATAATTACCGTTGTAACAATGGGTTGTACCTTGCTCAATATGAATGGTGTGGGTAATGACGCCATCGAGGAAGTCACGGTCGTGAGAAATAATCATCACGGTGCCTTCAAAACGTACTAACCAACTTTCTAACCAAATAATAGTGTCTAAGTCGAGGTGGTTGGTGGGTTCGTCTAAAAGTAGTAAGTCGGCACGAGCTATGAGCGCCTGCGCAAGGTTTAAACGCATACGCCAGCCACCAGAAAATGACTTCACCGGCTGGGAAAGTTGTGCGGGCGTAAACCCAAGGCCGGCTAATAATGCCGAAGCGCGAGCTTCTATTTGATAGCCACCAATGGTGTCGAGTTGGCCATGCAACAGGGCAATGGCGTTGCCGTCGTTGTCTTCTTCGGCTTTTGTCAGCTCGGTTTGTATCGCCATATACTCAGTGTCACCGGCAATAACGTAGTCGCGCGCTGGTGTATCGAGGGCAGGGGTTTCTTGTGCCACACTGGCAATGCGCCAAGCCTTCGGGAGGTTTAATTCACCGTGATCTTGCTTGAGTTCGCCACGTAGAAGGGCGAATAACGACGACTTGCCGGTGCCGTTTGCGCCGACTAAGCCGACACGTTGCCCTGGAAAGATGGTAAACTGTGCGCCACTAAGCAATTGTTTGCTGCCGCGCATAAAACTAAGATTTTCGGCCTTGATCATAAAGTATAAGAACGTCGCTTGGTTAAATAAGAAGCCGGCATGATACTGGTTTTAAGCGCGCATTGTTAGTTACAGACGAAGAGAGAAGAGAGAAAACAAATGACTCGCACACGCAAACGTTTTATTGCAGGCGCTGTATGCCCTGAATGTAAAGACGACGACAGCCTCATGTTGTATGAAGAAGATGGGCAAGAACACGTGGAATGTGTGTCTTGTGATTATAAAATGAGTGAGCGCGACGCTAAATTAAAAGATGACACTCAGCCGTCGGCTGATAGCGCGCAGCTTATTGGGTATTTTAAGCCTTAAGGACATTGAAAAAATAACTATGGTAAACACGGGTTCCAAATGTACGACCTTTAGAATTAATTCGCAGCAACTTTATACACCAGAGCAAGTACGCGAGCATGAAAGCTCGGCGGCTGAGCAAGCCGGTATTAGCCAATGGCAATTATTAGAGCGTGCTGGGCAAGCCGTATTTAAGTGTTTAAAGCAGCGCTTTCCAATACCAAATACGGTGGCTGTACTTTGTGGTGGGGGAAATAATGGCGGCGACGGCTATGTGGTTGCTACCTTAGCGCAAAAAGCGGGTTATCAGGTACGTGTTTTTGCCAGCGAAGATATGAGCCAGCAAAGTTTAGAGGCTGCGTTAGCCTTGAACCTGTGGCTTGAAACTGGTTATGAGGTAGGAAGTTTTGCGGATTGGGCAGAAGCCAGCGCAGATGTGGTGATTGACGCCTTGCTTGGCACTGGCCTAAATAAACCTGTGCGTGACGATTTAGCAAATGTGATTAACGATTTAAACCAACGCAAATTACCTGTTATTGCGGTAGACATTCCTAGCGGCTTACATGGCGACACTGGGCAAGTGCAAGGCTATGCAGTAAAGGCGGCTCATACCGTAAGTTTTGTTGGTATGAAACGGGGCTTGTATACGGGAGCGGCGCGTGACTATTGTGGGCAGCTTTGGTTTGCCGACCTTGGCGTGCTAAAGGAATTACGTGCACATACAGAACCTGCTGCATGGCGGCTTGATGCGCACCAATTAAGCCAGTGGTTACCCGCTAGACTAGAACAAAGCCATAAAGGTCATTTTGGTCATTTGCTTATAATAGGTGGCCAGCGCGGTATGGCTGGTGCATTACGTATGGCAGGGGAAGCGGCATTACGCAGTGGCGCAGGAAAAGTAACCCTAGTATGTGAACCAGGGCAAGAAGCGTTTATGGCAGGCATACCCGAGTTAATGGTGTTGGGCTTAGATGTTTCTAAGGCCGACGATGCAGCTTATTTAGAACAGTTAATGCAACAGGTAACTCACATTGCTATTGGCCCTGGTTTAGGCCAACGCGCGTGGGGGCAAAAGCTTTGGTTAAAAGCACTCGCTGCCAATAAGCCTATGGTGGTTGACGCCGATGCATTGAACCTTTTAGCGCAGACGCCGCTCAAACGAGACAATTGGGTATTAACACCCCACCCAGGCGAAGCAGCACGTTTGTTGGCCACCGACACTGAAACAATAGAAGTGAACCGTTGGCAAAGTGTGCAAGCATTGCAGGAAAAATACGGTGGCTGTGTGGTTTTGAAGGGCTCAGGCTCACTCATCCAAAGCAGCGATAAGGTTGCTGTGTGCGCTGCGGGTACGCCTGCTTTAGCAACGGCTGGCAGCGGCGATGTATTAACAGGTATTGTCGGTGGATTAATGGCACAATCGAAGTCGTTAGGCTTGTCGCCGTGGGAAACCACTTGCGCGGCGGTTCTTGTTCACAGCCTTGCAGGTGAAAGTGCCGCCAGCCACATAAGAACGGCAAGTAGTATCGGCGCCGCGAGTAACTTAAGTGGTAGTGTAACCCGTGGTTTACGGGCGACAGATTTAATGGCACAAATTGTACAATGGGTGAACCCAGATGAGTTTGATAAAAAGCCAGGCAGTAGAAGAGCTGTTACTGCCCGATGAAGCCGCAACTTTAGCCCTTGGTGCAAGCTTAGCAAAAGCCTGCACCAAAGCGACGGTTATTAGCCTGCACGGCGATTTAGGTATGGGTAAAACCACATTTTCACGTGGTTTTATTCAGGCATTAGGCCATGTAGGTGCGGTAAAAAGCCCCACCTACACTTTGGTAGAGCCTTATGAATTAGCCACTTGGCGCGTGTATCATTTTGATCTTTATCGTTTGTCTGACCCAGAAGAACTTGAATTTATGGGTATTCGTGATTACTTTTCATCTGACAGTTTATGTTTAATTGAATGGCCTGAACGAGGTATGGGCGTATTACCTAACCCTGATCTTGCGCTGTATTTTTCTCCAGCGCGTTCGGCAGCAGGCACACCAACACGTGAAGTAAGTATTGAAGCATTCACAGACATTGGGCAACAGGTATTAAATAATCGCGCATGATGAAATTTAAGCACCGCATTTGTTTTATTCTCACCACAGCGCTAGCACTTATGCTAGCAAGCGCTGCTGCCTCTGCATCGACGATCGATAATGTACGAGTGTGGCCTTCGCCGGAACGTACACGAATTGTGTTCGATGTTGCTGCAGAGCCACATTACACTTATTTTACTTTGTACCAAAACGGCCCGAAACGCATTGTTATTGATTTCCAGAATACAAAAAATAACGTTGATTTAAGTGCGGTGGACACCGACTCGTTATTGTTAGATCGGGTTCGTACCAGTACTCCTGCCGATAACAGTAGTGCGCGCATTGTGCTTGATGTGACCGCCGCAGTTGATCCAACCATTTTTAAGCTAGCACCGAGTGGGCCTTATGGTCACCGTTTAGTTGTTGATTTACCCGGTACCTCGATTGTACCCGAGCGTGAACAACGTGTAGTGCGTACCGCAGAACGAGGCGAAAATCGCCGGGTTATTATTGCAATTGACGCTGGCCATGGCGGCCAAGATCCGGGGTCAATAGGGCCATCAGGCACTTATGAAAAGCTTGTTACCCTAGCAGTTGCTCAGCGCTTAGCGGCAAAAATTAATGCCGACCCAGCTATGGAAGCTGTGTTAACGCGTACGGGCGACTATGGTTTGTCGCTGGCGCAACGAGCATTACTGATTCGTAAAGCCCGTGCCGACTTCTTTATTTCAATTCACGCCGACGCTTTTACCACACCACAACCACGGGGGGCTTCCGTATGGGTGCTTTCACGTCGGCGTTCAGAAACTGAATATGGTAGAGCGTTAGAAAACAAAGAACGTTTAAGTGAAGAGTTGTACGAGCTTGGCCCGACGTTACAAGCGAATAGTGATGACCCATTTTTAGCCCGTGCTTTACTTGATATGCGCCGCGATGATTCTATGCAGGACGGTTCTTTAGCAGCAGGGCTATTATTGGAGCAGTTAGGGCGTATTACTACGTTACACCGACCTAAGCCACAAGGTGCAAGCTTTGCTGTGTTGAGCAATATAGGCACACCTTCGGTATTAGTGGAGTTAGGCTTTATTTCAAACCCTCAGAAAGAGCGTTTGTTGCGCAGTGCTGCTCACCAAGAAAAGCTGGCTACGGCCTTATATGCGGGTTTACGCAGCCATTTTATACGCCATCCGGTAGACGGTACAATTTTAGCGCATCAGCAATTGCAGCGGCATATTGTTGCCCGGGGTGAGTCTTTGTCTATTTTGGCACAACGGTACAACACGACGGTTGATGCTATTGTTCAATTTAATGATTTAGGCAGTACGAGTATTCGTATCGGCCAAGAACTGCAAATCCCAACGTCTTAACTGTTTGTAAGTGAATTTGTAACTGAAACCATGCCTATTCAATTATTACCTACTCAGCTTGCCAACCAAATCGCCGCAGGCGAGGTTGTCGAGCGCCCAGCATCTGTCATTAAAGAGCTGGTAGAAAATAGCCTCGATGCCGGTGCGACCGATATTCATATTGATATTGAAAAAGGTGGTAGTCGGCGCATTCTTATTCGCGACAATGGCAAAGGTATTCCACAACAGGAACTTACCTTAGCCTTAAGCCGCCATGCCACCAGTAAAATATCAACCTTAGACGACCTTGAAGCCATTATGAGCTTAGGTTTCCGTGGCGAGGCGCTGGCCAGTATTAGCTCTGTGTCGCGCTTACGTTTAGTGTCGCGCACCGCCGAGCAAAACTCGGCGTTTAGTGCTTTTTGCGAAGGCCGCGATATGGCGGTGACTATAGAGCCAAGCGCACACCCCATAGGCACCTCGGTAGACGTGGAAGACTTATTTTTTAATACCCCAGCACGGCGCAAATTTTTGCGTACTGAAAAAACCGAGTTTGGCCACATTGAAGAAGTGGTGCGGCGTATAGCGCTGGCTTACCCCAATGTTAGCTTTCGCTTAAACCACAATGGCCAAAGTGTGCGCCATTACCCCGCATTACGGCAAGGGGCGGAACCGCTTACGCGTATTGGCCGTATTGTGGGTAAGCGTTTTGCCGATGAAGCTATTTATCTTGAGCAAGAGTATGGCGACTTAACCTTGCAAGGTTGGTTGTCGCCGCCTGAAGCGTGCCGCCACCAGAACGACGTGCAATACTTTTATGTGAATGAACGCATGATGCGAGATCGTTTACTCAACCACGCGGTACGGCAAGCTTACGGTGAGATGTTAGGCGACGATCGGCAACCTTCTTTTGTATTGTACTTAACACTACCAGCGCGTGATGTAGACGTGAACGTGCACCCTGCAAAACATGAAGTACGCTTCCACCAGTCGCGCCAGGTACACGATTTTGTGCTCACTACTTTACGCGATGCGTTGGCGCAGTCGGCGGGCTTCACTCCTGATATAGCTCAGGAAGTTCCGCAGCACCATTACAGTGCACCGGACCCGAGTCGTTATGTTGCAGCCAGCCCAGCTCCAAGGTTAGTAGGCGGTGGGCATTCAAACAGTGTGCCTCGGGCAGCTGCCGAAAGTTGGCAGCAAATGATGGCAACCCCATTGCTGGCTGGAGAGCAAGCAGACTGGCAACCGCTGCATCCCCTAAACGCAGAATGGTTGCTTATGGTGAAGGCGGAAGAATTAGCTGTGGTGAAAATGGCAGAATTACAGGCAGCTTTTACCCGCCGTAAACTTGAATTGGCGATTACCACAGGGCTAAGTGGTCAGCCTCTATTACTACCAACACAAGTGGCTATTGTGAATGTTGCCTCTTGTTTAGCCGCATACCAAATGCATTTAAGCCGATTAGGTGTGCAGTTGAAGCTTGTTAGCGGCGACCAATGTGCGATTTTACAAGTGCCTTCAATGTTACGTCGCACGGCTGTAGCAGAAACAGTGCCAGCGTTGCTGGAATGTTTACAGCAACAGCCAGCGAGTGTTGCGATAGAAGAGCGCCATGACGTATTACAGTGGCTTGCCGAGCAGGGAAACGAAGTTTTAGTACCGGGCAGCATACAAAAGTATTGGCTGCAGCTTGAAGAGCACTTGCGACCTAGGCTGTACCCAGTTAATTGGCAGCGAGACATTTTATGATTCAGCCAGGCGACGGTGTTATTTGTATTTCAGGCCCGACAGCTGCGGGCAAAACTGCTTTGGCTATGGCGCTTTACGATGAGCTTCCGTGTGAAATTGTCAGTGTCGATTCTGCTCTTATTTACCGAGGTATGGACATAGGCACGGCGAAACCAACGGCCACTGAATTGGCGCAGTACCCGCACCATTTAATTGATATTTGCGACCCAGCGGAAACATACTCAGCGGCAGACTTCGCAAATAATGCGCAAGTGCTGATTATGGACATTATTGCTCGAGGTAAAACACCTTTGTTGGTGGGCGGCACTATGTTGTATTACAAAGCGCTGCTTGCAGGTTTGTCGGAACTACCGCCGGCGGATAAAAATATTCGTGCAGCTATTCAAGCAGAGGCCGATGAGTATGGTTGGGCCGTGTTGCATGAACGCTTAATGCACATAGACCCAGTAAGTGCAGCGCGTATTCACCGGAATGACCCGCAGCGATTAATGCGTGCGCTTGAAGTGTACGCAGTAAGTGGGCAGTCACTTACTGAACTTAGCAAAGAGCATAAATCGGGTTTGCCATTACCAACGTGGCAAATAGCTGTAGCACCTGCTGATCGAAAAATACTCCACCAGCGTATTGAATTACGCTTTGATCAAATGCTGGCGCATAATTTTCAAGCAGAAGTTGAACAATTACGTGCGCGCGGAGACTTACATTTAGACTTACCGGCAATGCGCTGCGTGGGTTATCGGCAAATGTGGCAGTTTCTAGGTGGTGAGCTCACTTTCGATGCTATGAGAGAACGTGGCATTATAGCCACACGGCAGTTAGCGAAACGGCAAATAACCTGGTTGCGGTCATGGCCTAGCTTAACTTGGCTTGATCCTAAAGACGGTGATTTACTCACAATGGCGAAGCATGTTATTCAGAACGCGCCTACTGCACCAGAGGTTTGGCAGGCGTAACTTACTATAATAGAACGGTAAAGATGTTTACGTAAGGTATAACTTGTGGTTATGTGGTGTTTAGCAACAAAATTTCCATATTATTGCTAAACTTACGCTACGCTTAGTTGAAAACTTACAAGCCGTACCAATAATACTAATAATGAGCGATAGGACACAGAACCATGGCTAAGGGACAAACATTACAAGACCCGTTTTTAAATGCGTTAAGACGGGAACGGATTCCTGTATCAATTTATCTTGTTAACGGCATTAAGCTGCAGGGTCAAATTGAATCGTTCGACCAATTCGTGGTGCTACTGAAAAATACAGTAAGCCAAATGGTATATAAACATGCCATTTCTACGGTTGTTCCGTCGCGTATTCCAACTCAGTATCCACCACAAGCTGAGCAAGAAACTGACGACAACCAGTATTAAACAATCACCTGAATGGGTGAAGGAGTGCTTGCTTGTTGTTAGATAGATATGAAGGTGGCGAGCAAGCTGTTCTGGTGCATGTAACTTTTGTTGCAGAGTCAGCCAGAGAAGATCTTGAAGAGCTAAAACTGTTAGTTTCTTCTGCGGGAGTAAATGCAGTTACTGTGGTAACTGGTTCCCGCAGTGTACCTGATGCGCGGTTATTTGTGGGCAGCGGTAAAGCTGAAGAAATTGCCAGTGCCGTAAAAGCGGCAGAAGCGGACGTGGTTATATTCAACCATGCACTTACCCCCTCACAAGAACGTAACCTCGAGCGCGTTTTTGAATGTCGCGTTATTGATCGTACCGACCTTATTTTAGACATATTTGCACAACGTGCGCGTACCCACGAAGGTAAACTACAAGTTGAATTGGCACAATTACGCCATAAATCAACCCGTTTAGTGCATGGCAGAATGCACCTACAAAGCCAAAAAGGCGGTGTGGGTATGCGTGGCCCGGGTGAAATGCAGTTAGAAACAGACCGCCGTTTAATTCGCGAGCGTATTAAGAAAATAACGCAAAGGCTGGAGAAGGTGGAAAAGCAACGTGAGCAAGGGCGCAGGTCACGGAAACGTGCTGACATTCCAACATTGGCCTTAGTGGGTTATACCAACGCGGGTAAATCTACCTTGTTTAACCGCTTAACTGAGTCGGACGTATACGCTGCAAACCAGTTATTTGCTACGCTTGACCCAACCTTGCGGAAGTTTGATTTGGGCGACATTGGGCCTGTAGTATTTGCCGATACGGTGGGCTTTATTCGCCACTTGCCCCATGATTTAGTCGCGGCATTTAAAGCGACGTTAACGGAAACCCGTGACGCAGATTTATTATTACATATTATCGACGCTGCGGATGAACGTTTGATAGCGAACCAGCATGAGGTAAATTTAGTGCTGGAAGAAATTGGTGCGCAAGACGTACCCCAGTTGCTGGTGTTCAATAAGGTGGATGCGCTCACCGGTGTTGAACCGCGTATTGACTACGACGATGAAGGTGTTGTTCGAGCGGTGTGGGTGTCGGCCGCAACCGGCGCGGGCATGGCGTTGCTAGAGCAAGCACTGCATGAACGGTTAACGCCAACCATGGTGGAAGAAGACTTATGTATTCCGCCGTCGGAAGGTAAACTGCGCAGTGAGCTATATAAATTACAATGTGTGCAAGCAGAAACCGTGCATGACAACGGAGATATGTTAATATCTGTCCGCTTGCCAGCAATTGAATGGCAAAAACTGAATAAGCAGTATGGCAAAAAATTAAACGAGTTCAGCCACGAAGGGGCTGAACATGCGAGTAACCATTAAAAACTTAATGAAACTTGGAGTAGTCAATGGCCTGGAATGAACCGGGAAAAGGCGGCAAAGACCGCGACCCTTGGAGCACCAACAAGGGTGGAAACAATCAGGGACCACCTGATTTAGATGAAGCATTGAAAAGCCTAATGAGCAAGCTTGGCCTTGGCGGTAATAAAGGCGGTAGCGGTGGTTCAAAAAACGGCGGCAGCATACCAGCGAAGAGTGTTGGTTTTGTCGCTGCTTTGGTTGTCATCATTTGGTTCATTGCTGGCTTTTATACAGTAAATGAAGCCGAGCGCGGCGTTATTCAACGCTTTGGTGCTTATCATGCTGAAGTGACCTCTGGCCTTCATTGGCGTCCTATGTTTGTAGATACGGTAACCAACGTTGACGTAAACAACGTACGTTCG
>Ga0079223_10001361_pt1 | contig 14405 bp, 14 predicted proteins | sample Stecom2011_FD_75072 | JGI IMG/M metagenome (GOLD analysis project Ga0079223, IMG submission 75072) | Agricultural soil microbial communities from Utah to study Nitrogen management - Steer compost 2011 | ecosystem: Environmental > Terrestrial > Soil > Agricultural land | place: USA: Utah... | reverse complement strand
GTACGATCCACTTGGCCGATCTCGCAAAGCACTACGGCCACTACTATCACCGCGACAAGGAGCAGCTCAGCCCACGCTTGCGAGAGATGATCGAAGAGGGTCAGAGAATACTCGCGGTGGATTACAACATCGCGCATGACTGGATCGAGATCCTCAACGTCGGCTTGGAGGAGCTCTTCGAGCGCTTCGATGCGCTCATCACGCCTGGAACGTCGGGGCAGGCCCCCACGATCGATACCACCGGCAGCCCCGCTTTCTGTACACTCTGGACCTTCTGCGGGCTGCCGGCGCTGAGCATGCCCCTGCTTGTCGGCGCTGACGATCTGCCGATCGGCGTACAGCTGGTCGGAAGACGGGGGCGCGACGGCCGACTGCTGCGCACCGCCCGCTGGATGCTAGAAACGCTGCGTGGCCCACTTCCGGAGGGGAGCTGACCCATGACCTCGGACCGTATCCTTGCTGCTGTGGCGCTCCTCTGCCTGATCGCCTTCCTGTCGGTACTGGTGATAAGGGTTCCGCGGTTTGATCTGGGGATCGTGATCGGACTGGTCGTCCTTCTCGCGGTCTACGATTTCTACCGCGCTCTACGCTCGGCACCGAAACGGGGTTAGCCAGTCGGCGATCCAGTTGAGGCTTATCGCCGTATTTTCGGCGCGCTCATGACGATGCCAAGAAGAACCTGAGCACAGAGCACCGCGTCATTGGCACCTGTGCGTTTACACGCGGCTTCCGCCTCCAGCAGGCGTGCGCTGGCGGCCGAAAGGCGCGCAGGGGGCCAGCGGCGCGCCTGCCCCTCAAAGCGCTTGGCAATCTTCCAGAAGGGACGAGGCTGCAGCCGGTTCATAGCGGCTTCTGCAGAGCCGCCCTCTGCCAGGTGCCCTGCCACGAACTGCAGGCGCTGGAAATGTCGCATCACCTGCCGGAGGATTTGCACGGCACTCGCGCCCTGTCGCAGGCTGCGCCGCAATATGCGGTCTAGATTTGCAGCGTCACCCTCGGCCACGGCAAGCGCGAGATCATCGAGGTCCAGCGCTGCGCCATCGCCGATGCAGGCGCGGACATCCTCCAGTTCCACACGACCCTCGCCCTTGTAAAGGATCAGCTTTTCTATCTCGCGCCGGCTTAGCTGGCGGTCGCCCCCAAGCTGGCTGGCCAGGAGTGAAAGGGCTTGCGGGGTAATGCCCAGGTTGGCTTCGCGCAGCACTGATTCGGCAAAGCGTGCAAGGCCTCCGCCCTCGTCCCGATAACAGGCTACAACCGCCGCATGCTCGCCGGCGTTGGTGATGGCTTTCACCAGGTCGGAGCGTTTCGGGAGGTCTCCGGCTTCCGCGACCACCAGCGCCTCGCCTACCGGATTCGTCACGAAGGCGGCGAGCTGCTTGGCCAGATCATTGCCTATCTCACGCAGGCGAACGACCCTTCGTCCCCCGGTAAAAGCGAGCGCGGCCGCCTCGTCGGCCAAGAGCGCCGGATCTTCTCTGAGCTGCCGAGCGCTCAGTTCGGCGAGCCTGAAAGGGTCCTTGTCTTCTCCCAGCACGGCGCGGACGGCCTGCTCCGCCAACTCGGCGACGAGGCCGGCGTCGGGTCCATAGAAGAGGAGAAACCTCAGCTTTGGCAGGAGGTGGTTAAGCTGGCCCGAAAATAGTGCGCTTTTGAGTTCCACCGCACGGCTCGGCTAGCTGGCCGCCTCGGCAAGATAAAGCGCCAGGCGCCGCCTGATCTCCTGGGCAACTTCCCGAATGGCGCGTTCCTGAGCGCTTTGGTGGGAGACATGATTCGCGAAGCCGCTGTCCACCAGGTTAAAGCCGACGATCGACTGGGCTCGACCCCGGGTCTCAAGCTCCCCGGTTGCACGAGAAAGCAAAATATAGTCCGCCCGCAGCGTCAGCGTCCCGCGGGTCGCCGTCTCCGTTCTGCGCAGACCGGACTCGCGCACGCGTTCGTCTAAGGCGACCTCGAGGTCATAGAGGGGCTCGACCGGCTGTCCGTGCGGGTTGAGCAAATCCCGCAGATCGTTGTGGAGCATCTGACCGGTGCGATCGGGAATCGGGCGGATCGAGATGGCGGAGACGCCGGACATGCCTTCGGAAGTATCTGCGGTAACATCGCTGGCCGTGCTGTAGAGCGGGCGCACGACACAGCCGCCCAGAGCGAGGGCGCCACCGACCGCCGTCACTGAAAGGATCAGTTGGCGCCTAGACCACGACATTGACGATCCGATTCGGTACCACGATGACCTTCCGCGGCGTCCGCCCCTCCAGATACTTGGTCACCGTCGGATCAGTCAAGGCAGCTTCGCGCAGCACATCTTCCGCCGCGTTCATGGGCTGCTCAAGCTTGGCGCGCAGCTTCCCGTTTACCTGCACGGCAATGGTGACCACTTCATCCTGCGCGAGCTTTGGGTCTGCTTCCGGCCAGGGGGCGCGGGCAAGCAGCCCTTCACCGCCCAGACGGTCCCAGAGCTCCTCGGCAAGATGAGGCATCATGGGCGAGACGATCCGAGCTAGCGTTTCACAAGCCTCGCGCAGCACCCAGACATCGGCCTCGCCGCGCCCCTTGAAGGAGGAGGCTGCATTGGTGAGCTCGTAGATCCGCGCGACTGCCCGGTTGAAATGGAAGGACTCGATGTCCTCGCTGATGGTCTTGATTGTCTTGTGTGTCTGCCGGCGCAGCGCCAGTGCCGGACCGGTAATCTCTGCAGGCTGCGGACTGCCCGGCGGCGGAAGATGTTCGAGGGCCTCTGTCACGAGCCGCCAGAGGCGCTGAGTGAAGCGCCAGGCACCTTCGATGCCCGCGTCAGTCCATTCCATCTCCCGCTCTGGCGGGCTGTCCGAGAGCATGAACCAGCGGGCGGTGTCCGCCCCATAGGTTCCGATGATTTGCTCCGGATCGACCGTATTGCGCTTCGACTTGCTCATCTTTTCCACGCGGCCACGGATGACCGGTCGGCCGTCGTGGGTGCGCAGGGTGCCGTCGTCGGTTTCAACCACCTCGTCGGGAGAAAGCCAGTGGCCTTCTTCACTCCGGTAGGTTTCGTGGCCGATCATGCCCTGGGTAAAGAGGCCGGCGAAGGGCTCCTCCACGCCGAGATGCCCTGTTTTCTTCAAGGCACGAGTGAAGAAGCGCGAGTAGAGCAGATGCAGGATGGCGTGCTCGATGCCGCCGATGTACTGGTCGACGGGTAGCCAATAGTCGACGGCCTGCCGATCCAATGGCTTGTCCTCCACCCGCGGGCTGCAGAAGCGCGCGAAATACCAGGAGGAGTCCACGAAGGTGTCCATGGTGTCGGTGTCGCGCACTGCTTCGCCACCGCACTTCGGACAGCTGGTGTGCTTCCAGGTCGGATGGTGCGCCAGCGGATTCCCGGCCTTGTCGAAGGTGACGTCTTCCGGCAGGCGCAGGGGCAGCTGATCCCGGGGAACGGGCACGGCGCCGCAGCTCTCACAGTGAATGATGGGGATCGGACAGCCCCAATAGCGCTGCCGGGAGACGCCCCAGTCGCGCAGTCGGAACTGCACCCGACCTTCACCTTTTTCGAGCTTCTCCAAGCGCTCGATGACCGCGCACTTGGCGTCCTCTACGGGCTTTCCGTCCAGGAAGCTGGAGTTGATGATCGTTCCTTCGCCAACGTAGGCCTCGTCCTTGATCGCGAAGGACTGGGCGTCGGCCTGAGGCGGCAAGACGACCGGGCGGACCGGCAGGCTGTACTTGCGCGCGAAATCCAGGTCGCGCTGATCATGCGCCGGACAGCCGAAGATGGCGCCGGTGCCATATTCCATCAGGACGAAGTTGGCGACATACACCGGCAGTTCCCAGTCGGGATCGAGCGGATGGCGAACCTTTAGTCCGGTGTCGAACCCGCGCTTCTCCGCCGTTTCGATGGCCTCCTCGCTGGTGCCCAGTCGGTCGCATTCAGCGACGAACGCGGCGAGCTCGGGATTCTGTTCGGCCAGCTCCGCGGTCAGGGGGTGGTGGGGCGACAGGCCGCAGAAGGAGGCCCCAAAGAGAGTGTCGGGACGTGTGGTGAAGACCTCGATAGCCTGATCGCGTCCGACGAGTTCGAAACGAACCTTCGCGCCTTCGGAACGGCCGATCCAGTTCCGCTGCATAAGGCGCACCTTCTCGGGCCAGCGCTCCAGTTCATCCAGGGCCGCCAGCAGCTCTTCCGAAAAGGCGGTTATGCGGAAGAACCATTGGGCGAGGCGACGCCGCTCGATGAGCGCGCCGGAGCGCCATCCCCGGCCATCGATGACCTGCTCGTTGGCCAGCACCGTCTGGTCTACCGGATCCCAGTTGACCCAGGATTCCTTTCGATAGACCAGGCCCGCATCGAGAAAATCCAGGAAGATCTCCTGCTGGTGCGCATAGTACTCGGGATCGCAGGTCGCGAACTCTCGGGACCAGTCTATGGAGAGCCCCATCAGGCGCAGCTGGGCGCGCATCGCAGCGATGTTGTCGTAGGTCCACTTTGCCGGATGAATGCCTCTTTCGCTTGCCGCGTTCTCCGCCGGCAGGCCGAAAGCATCCCACCCCATGGGGTGCATGACGTTGAAGCCACGAGCCCGCTTGTAGCGAGCAATCACGTCACCGATCGAGTAGTTGCGAACGTGCCCCATATGGATGCGCCCCGAAGGGTAGGGGAACATCTCGAGGACGTAGTACTTGGGCCGCTTGTCTTCTGCGCCAGGGCGGTCGGCTGTCTGAAAACAGCCTTCTTCTTCCCAGGCGCTCTGCCATTTCGCTTCGGTTTCTTTCGGATTATAGCGGCTCATTGTGCTTTCTCGTGCCCCTGCGCGTCGCGCCGTGGCGGCACTTCAGACGCCGGGATCTTTCCTTTGCTGATCAGTTAAGGCCGGCGATGCGTAGCTGCCGCGCGCGGGTCAGGATGGCATCCTCGATCTCGCGCCCGCTCGCTTCCGAAGTCGGCGCGTCGACCCAGCTTCCGCCGTCGCGCACCTGTCGGAAGACGGTGGCGCGTACGCCGTCGGCGCGTAGATCGCTGCCGAGGATCAGCAGATTGACCTTGAATCGCTCATTCGGCGTCTCAGGCGGCGTGTACCAATCCGTAATGATCACGCCACCGAAGGGATCCGCCGATGCCAGTGGCAGGAAGTTGAGCGTGTCGAGAGAGGCTCGCCACAGATAGGCGTTGACCCCGATCCCCGCACCCGCACCTGCCTCAGGCGTTTCCGCGCGGTTGCCAAACAGCAGCAGACCATCTTCGCCGAAGATGCCTGGCTCACCCTCATAAGAGGGGCGTCCGAAGCGATCCATCCTGTCGGGATAGTCGTAGCGAACGTTTTCGTTAGAGGAAGGACCGCAGGCCGCCAGACCCAGCAGAAGGCAAAGACTCGCCGCGCGTTTCCACATAGTCCACCAATTTTCACGCCAAGAAGGATCGCCGACCTGCGCCAGCCGACGGAGCGGCACTATGCCAGTATCCGCCGGGACTTCAAACAGCAAACGCCGGATGAGGAGCAGTGAACGACGACGCCAAGATCTGGCTCAATGCAAATTCACCCGGCGGATCGTTACTTCCGCCCCCTAGCTTCTTATCGTGAGATCATGATTTCGGAGTCACGATCGCGCATCTCCGGATTGTAAGCCGGGAAGAGTGTCAGCGAGATCTGGTTCAGAAGTTCTTGGAAGCGAGGGTCGTCTGGGCCGCTCACCGGTTCGAAGCTGGCACGCGTGCTGCTCATGGGTCCTCCGTTGCAGAAGGCAGCTACGACGCGATGGCGATCGCCTTGCGGCGCATAGGGAAGGGCGCGGCCGAACTGCACCCCACAAGCCTGTTGAGGCGTCGCGTCCAGGACCGGATCGAAAATGAGAACGACTCCATAGCCGCCGTCCTGAGCGTTGCGAGGCCGGAAGGCGACCTGCGGCGCCCAGCCCGGGACTTTGAATCGTTCGATGATCGCTTGGGTCGCTTCCGCATCACTGAGCCCCAACGGATTGCCTGTAACCGTAAGTGGCACGCCGTTGTTGCGCGCTGCCAGAGCCAGATCACTCACCCGATAACCGGGAGCATAGTCCCCGCGCGAAGAGGTTGCGCCCTGACAGGCCGCCAGCAAGAGGCCGCAGGAGGCAAGACAAAGGGCGAGAACAGTGCTTCTTGCAAAAGATCGCGAGCTCTTGATCATCTATTTTTTTCCCCTACAGCCACAGCCCCTAGTGAATGTGGCGGCTCAAGCTCATTGGGACGAAAGGGCCGGTACAGCTTATCGGTTCCCAGCACGGTCTGCCCATCAGCCAATTGACGGAAAGGGCCATTCGGCGCATTGATGTACAGCCGATGGTGCAACAATACCAAACGGCCTTGTAGAGGTTCAGCTTCATGCGCTTCGCCGTCGGAGTTTTCTGCGTCGCGCTGGCCGCCGCTTCTTCATCGGCTGTCTCAGCGCAGGAAACCGGCTTGCAGCTTGGCCTCGGTGGTTTTCACCAGGGGTTTCTGATGGGTCGGAACCAAGCCCAGGCCGTCAGCGAGCGGCTACACGGTCGCGAATTCTACAGCACCTTCCTCGGCCCCGTAGAACTTTCCGCTTCTATTGGGGGTGAAAGCGGTGCCGTGGCGGTCGATGCGACGCCCGCCGCCAAGAGCCGGGCGTTGTCAGGTGGCTTGCAGCTTGGCTATGGCGGCTTTCTCGGAGGCCTTGCTTACGGTTTTGGCGAGCAGGGTCTTCGCTATGACCAGCAGCACACGCTGTCTGCAGGGGTGCGCTATTCTCTCAAGAGCTTTTCCTTTGGTCCCGCGTTCGCGGTGAATTGGCAGGAGGGCACCCAGTCTCAGCCGGAGCGCGTATACATGCTGGAGTTGGGGGCGAGCTACTCCCTGGCGCCCGGGATCGACGCCATGGGCACGCTGCAGCACTCCCGCAGCGAACACAGCAGGAGTGGCGGTGCGTCCGACAAGGAAGGGACCACCGGACTTTTCGGGATTTCCCTTTCCTTCTAGATTTGGCGGCGCGTGATCCCGGGGGCGTGTGGGACGCGCTCGCCGTCAGTGGAAGGCAGCATTCCTATCCTATCTAATGTAAGTGGGGCGGCGGGCCGCGTTGGGTGACGGCGGTTGGCCTATGCCCCGCAGGATAAGGTCAGATGAGATGCGGATTGGAAGAGCATGACAAACTCGGTGGCGCAGCGCTTGTCGCAGGTGAAAGAGCGGATGGAGAAGGCGGCGCGAAACGCCGGGCGCGATGCTAAAGACATAGAACTCGTTGCTGTCTCGAAGACGCATCCGACGGAACGTATCGCTGAGGCCCTGGACGCCGGTCATCGCTCCTTCGGAGAAAATCGGGTTCAGGAGGCGATGGCCAAGTTTCCGGAGTTGCGGGCGCGTTTCCCGGATCTTGAGCTGCATCTTGTAGGACCGCTGCAGTCGAACAAGGCGGCCGACGCCGTTGCCACCTTCGATGTGATCCAGACTGTCGATCGAGAGAAGATCGCCCGCGCGCTGGCCAAAGAAATGGAGCGGCAGGGACGCTCACCGCGCTGCTTCTTGCAGGTGAACACTGGGGAAGAGCCGCAGAAGGCCGGCGTTGCACCGGGTGATGTGGGGGCGATGGTCGCGCTGTGCCGTGATCTGGGCCTGCCACTGCGCGGGCTGATGTGCATCCCGCCGGTGGAAGAGCCGCCCGCGCCGCACTTTGCCTTGCTGCGCCAACTGGCTCAGCGCCATGAGCTCCCGCTTCTATCCATGGGTATGAGCAATGACTTCGAGACGGCCGTTGAACTCGGCGCCTCTCACGTCCGCGTTGGCACCGCCATATTCGGCGAGCGGCCAAAGCCCTGATCCCCACCTAGCTTCGTGAAGCCAGCACCACAACGGCGTCTTCCGGTTCAAACAGCCCTAATACCCGCTCGAGGTCAGGGCGCCGCAGGGCGACGCAGCCTTCGGTAGGCTTCAGGTCTTCGCTCGCGCAGTGCAGAAAGATGGCGCTGCCCATTCCTGGACGCGGGGGACTGTCATTGTGGCTTAGCACCACCACCAGGTCGTAGAGCCCATCCTCCCGCCACATCTTCTCGTGGCTGGGCGCGAAGGGAAGGCGGACCGGGCGGTTATAGGCGTCCGATGCCGGATCATCGCACCATCCATCCTCTGGACTGATCGGGGTGGTGGGCAAGGCGGTGCGCGGGGGCGCGCCGCGATCCGGGCGATAAAGCAGGGATCGAAGCGGCCATCGCCCAAGCGGCGTTGCGCCATCCCCTTCACGCTTGTCTTCAGCGGAGCGGATGCCTCCGCGGCCGATGGCACAGGGAAAACGCTCGCCGGCGATTTCCGCGCACCAGCCTTCCTCATGAGGGTAAACCAGCAAATCCATGGGGAGGTGTTAGCACGCCGCAGCGAGGCCGCAAAAGATGGGGAGAAGTAAACTGGACGCGCTCCAGCGCCTTCGGCAAGGTGTCGCCCGGGCCACCAGGCGCCGAGAAGCAGGGCTGAAGGCGAAGACAGCGGCATGAATCGCAAGAAGAAGCGTTCGACGGCAGAACATTCCGTTCGGCGGGAGCGCGCCAGGGCACTCACCGCGCAAGGCGTGGATCTGCATGGGCGAGGTGACCTTGTCGGTGCCGAACGCGCCTATCGGGAAGCCCTGCGCCTGGATCCGGCGAATCCCCTGTTGCTCCATTATCTGGGCCTGATCGCGGCACAGAAAGGCAGCTTCAAGGAAGCGGAGCGCCTCATCGCCAAGGCAATCACGCGGGAGCCCGCCAACGTGGAGGCTCTGCGGAATCTTGGGAAGGTGCGCCTGACCTCAGGGAATCCACAGGCTGCAGAGGAGGTGCTGCGCAAGGCCCTTCAGTTCGCGCCGGACGATCCTCCGACGCTCACGGTTCTTGGGGCGACGCTGTCGGCACTGGGCCAGCACGAGCCGGCGGTCTCCACGCTCCGCACAGCGGCTGAAAAGGCGCCCGAAGATCCCGAAACCCTGAACTACCTGGGGGTGGCCCTAGCGAGTCTGAACCGTCACCAAGAAGCTCGTGACGCTTTCTTGAAGGCGTTGAAGGTCGCGCCAGGATTTGGCGATGCCTTGTTGAACCTGGGCGAGGCCCATCTGGTGCTTGGAGAGCACCAGGCGACGGAGCGTCTTGCCCGCTCGGCCCTGCAAGGGGCATCCGGACATCCCCGGCTACTGGATCTTCTCGCCCGAGCCCTGGCGGCATCGGGCAAGCCTGCAGCCGCATTGGAGGCTGCACGCCATGCAGTGGCGGCGCGGCCTGAGGATCTGCAGCTGCGCTTCAATTTGGCGGTGACGTTGCAGGAGGCCGGAGAGTGGGCGGAGGCGGAGGCCCTTTATAAATCGCTTGTGAAGCAGAAGCCGAGCTTTGCGGCCGCCTGGGCCAATTTGGGCGCCATCCTGCACAAGCAGGACCGAGTGGAAGAGGCCTTGCCGGCGCTCCGACGAGCGCTAGAGCTCGAGCCTCAGCATCTTCAGGCGCGATTGAATCTGGCCAACGCTCTGGAACAGGCGAGCCGGCTGGATGAGGCCGAAGAGCAGCTTCGGCTCGGGCTTCGGCAGGCGCCAGACCATCCAGGCTTGCTGATCCTGGCTGCGAAACTCGAGCGGCGCGCTGGCCGGCCGGAGGCAGCGGTGGAGCTCTTGTCCCGCTCCCTGCCGACGGAAATCTCGCCCGTTTTGCGTCAGGATTGGCTGTACGAGCAAGGCCGTAACCTCGACCGGGTGGGGCTTTACCGAGAGGCCTTTTCGGCTTTCACCAAAGCCAACGAACTTGCAGCCAAAGACGCGCCGGCCTTGCTGGAGGGGCAAGACCTCACCCGTGACATGATCGCTCGCAACAGCGACTGCTTCTCGCGGGAGTGGGTGGCAAGCTGGCGACCCTTGGCGCCGCCGCGGGAAAGCCCAATCTTCCTGGTCGGCTTCCCGCGGTCCGGGACTACATTGCTGCATCACATTCTTGCCGGCCATTCCCGCCTCCAGGTGCTGGAAGAGGTGGAAGCGCTGGACGCCGCGCGTCGCTTCCTGGAAGCCGATGGGGGCAGCTATCCGCATTTGCTGGCCGACCTTACGCATGAGGATGCCGAGGCAGCGCGTCAGATCTACTGGGAGAAGGCGCGGGCGGTGTTAAAGCCTGAACCCGGCCGCCGGATGGTCGATAAACTGCCGCTCAATCTGCTCCACATCGGCTTGGCTCATCGCCTCTGGCCGCAGGCGCCCATCATCTTCCTGGTGCGTCATCCTTACGATGTCTGCCTCTCTGCCTTCATGCAGCACTTCGACATCAACGACGCGATGGCCAATTTCCTCTCCCTTGAGGAAGCCGGCGATCTTTACGATCGGGTCATGCGGCTCTTCACCCGTTACGAAGAGAGCTTGCCACTTCCCCTCCTGTCCTTGCGATACGAGGATTTGCTGCAGGATTTTGAGGGAGAAGTGGGGAGACTTCTCGAAGGGCTTGGGCTCGAATGGGAAGAGGGAGTGCGTAACTTCGCCGCTACGGCGCGGGGCCGCAGCCGGATCAACACCCCGAGCTACAGCCAGGTGACAGAAGGACTATACCAACGGGCAGTGTACCGTTGGGAGAACTATCAGGAACTTCTGGGGCCCCTCCAAGTGCGCCTTGGACTCTGGACCCAACGTTTCGGTTACGTATAAAACACTAAGCTATAGACAAAAACTCCCACTATTACGAGTAGCCTTTCGTCGTAACTCGCGCTATTTGGTATAGGGATACCCGCCACAGTATCCCGTGCGAGGCAGTTGAGGAAGCGCTGGGACTCGTTGAGGTGGCGCCTATGGCTTGGGGCAGTGAGCAATGAGACCGGGTGCGCAGATGCAATCTGAGGATTGCAAGACCGTATTGGTGGTCGAAGACAACGAGCTGAACATGAAGCTATTTCATGATCTGCTCCAGGCTCATGGCTACTCCGTTCTGCAGACCCGGGATGGAATGGATGCGCTGCGCCTCGCCCGGCAGCACCGTCCGGATCTGATTCTCATGGACATACAGCTTCCTGAGGTTTCCGGGCTCGAAGTCACGAAATGGCTGAAGGAAGACGATGACCTCAGGGCCATACCCGTGGTCGCGGTGACCGCTTTCGCCATGAAAGGGGACGAAGAAAAGATCCGCGAAGGCGGCTGCGAAGCCTATATCGCCAAACCCATTTCGGTCACCAGCTTCATGAAGACCATCCGCGAGTTCTTGATCTAGATAAAGCTTTACTTCGCATTAAGGTAATTGGACCTACGCGCTGGCGGCCTCCAGCCGCACCCGCGCATCTTCGGAGAGCTGCAGCTGCGCACTGCCCAGGATTTCGTTCAACTGCTCCAGGCTCGTGGCGCTGGCGATCGGAGCGGTGACGGCAGGGCGCGAGATGAGCCAGGCGAGAGCGACCTGGGCCGGCGTGGCGGATTCCTCTTCGGCGATCGTGCGAAGTTCCGAAAGGATGCGCATGCCGCGGGCGTCGAAGTATTTTCCGAGCATGCGGGCCCGTGCGCGACCCTCGATGTCGTCCTTGCTGCGGTACTTCCCGGTCAGAAAACCACTCGCCAGCGCGAAGTAGCATATCACGCCGATGTTGCGCTCTTGGGCGAGGGGCGCAAGACCGCTTTCGAAGTCGGCGCGGTCGTAAAGATTGTATAGGGGTTGCAGCACCTCATAGCGCGCCAGGCCTCTTTCTTCTGCGAGGTCCATTGCCGCTTCAAGGCGGCTGGGGCTGTAGTTTGAAGCGCCTATGGTACGAACTTTTCCGTCTTGGATGAGACGTAAAAAAATTTCCAGCGTCTCCTCGAGCGGCGTGGTTTCGTCATCTATGTGGGCGAAGTAGACGTCCAGGTAGTCCGTGTTGAGACGCCGGAGTGACTCTTCGACGCTCGTCAGGATATTTGCCGCAGACAGACCTTTGCGGCTTTCCAGCATGCCGACCTTTGAAATGACCACGACGTCGTCGCGGCGTCCGCGCTGGCGTAGCCACTTGCCGATGATCGTCTCCGACTCGCCACCCTGGTTGCCCGGTGCCCAGGCGGAATAGGAATCCGCGGTGTCGATCCCGTTGAATCCATCCTCGACGAAGCGGTCGAGGAGCGCGAAGGAGGTGGCTTCATCCACGGTCCAGCCGAAGACGTTGCCCCCGAACACAAGAGGGGCAATTTCAATTCCGGACCTTCCGAGTGGGCGACGCTCCATGCTTTCCTCCTCCGCATCCAGTGTTGATGATCGATGTGGGCCGGAAACTGAAAAACCCCTCTTCTAGAAGAAAAGAGGGGTTCTCAGTCAAAGACATGCCGTAATGCGATCAGCACCTTTACGGTGCCGCGATCACTTCATCTTCGATTCGCGAAACTCGACGTGCTTGCGTACGACCGGATCGTACTTGCGCAGGCTCATCTTTTCGGTCTGGTTGCGCGGGTTCTTCTTCTTGACGTAGAAGTAGCCGGTGTCGGCGGTGCTCACCAGCTTGATCCACTGCGTCACGGGCTTCGCCATAACGTTCGTCCTTCCAGGCTACTTGTCGCTCTGAACCCGGACCTGAGGCTGCTAAATCCGGGCGGCTGTCATTCGGCTGACACTTCCGAAATGGAAGGCGCTCAGCTTGTTGCAAGCCGCGACGATAATCCTACTGCTCTGCGAGTCAAGCCAAACAGCTTGAGGATGAGCGCCTTGCTACCTTAGCGGCGGCGAATTTCGCCCCGACGATAGAGAAAAAGGCAGGGGCGGCTGTCCGGGTTCCTCAGGCTAATCAGCGCCTGGTCCAGAACCGCTCGGGTGACGTCCGCCATCGGCAGAGGGGTGGTTTCGGCAACGGGCTGCCATCGCAGGTCCTCAAGTTCTCCATCCCCCGCAAGCTGCCCGTGCAGTGTCAGCTGGTCCGTATGGCAGAGGAAAAAGCGGCTGTGAAAGCGGACCGGTGACCAGGTGGGAGTGATGGCGCGGGCGATGAGACGCAGAGCGCCGAAGGCGGGGGTGGCGGCGTGAGCGCGATAGTGTTCCCATACGGCGCGTGGCAGATCTGCTGCCTGATCTTGGAGGTGGCGCGTGGTAGGGCCCTCCGCTAATAGAAGGCCTGTCTCTTCCCACAGTTCGCGAAGGGCGGCGCGGCGAAGCGCGGCCAGCAATCTCCGGGTCATCCCGTCTGCTTCAGCGGCAAGGTCTTCGGCTGGTGGCTCGGGAAAGCCGCTGGGCTTTCGATCGGCCGGATCCAGGCGGCCGCCGGGAAAGACGTAGTAGCCAGGCATGAAGCGGAGCTGAGCGCTGCGCCGTCCCAGCAGCACCTCCAGCTGCTTGCCTTGTCCGCGGAGCAAGACGATCCCGGATGCGGTCTGCGGCCGCACAATCTTCGGCTGGTACTGGAAGGTCACTGCGCGGACGTGAGGCCTTCAGCAGTCGCTGCGCCCGCAGGTGCGGCAGAATTCGCAGGGATCGGTCTCTCTGCCGTAATGGTCAAGTCTCCGCGCGCCGCGGCATAGAGAGTGGAATCCTGCAGCAGCCGGAGTGCCACGCGCAGGTCGCGGTCGAATTCCTGCTCCTGAGCCGGGCAGTGAGCTCGGAAACTCGCCAGCTCCTCCTCATCATTCACGTCGATCTCTCGCTGGCGTAGGTCGCGATAAAGCCGATTTTCGCCACGGCTTACCTGGGTGAGAAGCTGTTCTTCTTCTGTCTCGGAGGCGCTGGTGCAGACGTCCGGCATGATGCCGCGCCGGTCGAGCGGATAGCCGGAGGGTGCATGAAACCGCGCCCAGGTAAGGGTCAATTCCCCTTCGTTGGGAAGCCGCAAGACCGTCTGCACGGTTCCCTTGCCATAGGAGTTGCTCCCAACCACCAGAGCGCGGCCCGCATCCTGCAGCGCCGCAGCGACGATTTCCGACGCAGAAGCAGAGTTGCCGTTAACGAGGACGATCATCGGCCGCTGCGTCGCGTGCGGATCCTCGCGGGAGTCGAAATACTGGTGGCTGTCTGGGTGACGGCCGTGCGTGGAGACGATCCGTCCCTTTTCCAGGAAGAGGTCGGCCACGCTGACTGCCTGATCCAGTAGACCCCCTGGGTTCGAGCGAAGATCCAGTATGTAGCCGCGCAACTCGTCGCCATGGGTCTTCTCGACCTCCTTGAGCTTGTGGCGCAGCGTTGCGGTACTCGCGTGATTGAAGCCGCTGATGCGGAACACCGCGACATTCTCTTCGATGTGGAGGTGAACCGTCTGGGGCACGATATGCGCGCGCTTTACTTCAACAGCGACAGGCTCCGGCGCCTTTTCGCGGCGCAGCAGAAGCGTGACGCGCGTGCCGATCGGCCCGCGCAGACGATGTACCACCTCCAGCTGATCGAGATTTCCGGCCGCCTCGCCGTCAATCTCGACAATGAGATCATGGCTTTGCAAACCGGCGGCTTCCGCCGGAGTCTCTTCCATCACAGAAAGGACGCGAACACCTTCTTCTTCTGGGCGGATGCGG
>Ga0079223_10001360_pt1 | contig 14409 bp, 14 predicted proteins | sample Stecom2011_FD_75072 | JGI IMG/M metagenome (GOLD analysis project Ga0079223, IMG submission 75072) | Agricultural soil microbial communities from Utah to study Nitrogen management - Steer compost 2011 | ecosystem: Environmental > Terrestrial > Soil > Agricultural land | place: USA: Utah... | reverse complement strand
TTATGGTTGTGAAGGTCATAGGTAATGTTGAATTGTGAATTATGAATGGTGAATGAAGAAAAAAAACTACAATAATTGTCATTGTCGTAATCGTGCACGAATGAATATTAAACGTTCTGGATCTGATTCTTTTGCCAATGTCTGCGAAGCAGATTGCGTAAAGGAATCGTTACTATTCAGGTTAAACATGCATTTTCTTAGAGGAGCAATTTCAAACTGAATAAAAAAAAGCCTTTGGGCCAAAGATTTAAAAACAATCTGGTATGTGCTGGTGCAAATGTCGCTTATACACTGGCACAAAAACTGCCCCGAAAAACAGGTACAGCACTGTTTGGGATTATTGGCGCAGTGACATTTATTTTTCCTGACCGTGAAAAAAAACGCACTCTAGACCATCTTGTATTTATTTACGGTAAGGAGTGGGATAAAAAACGAATTAAACAGAGTGCCAGAAACGTTTATGTTCAATTAGGCAAAAACCTTTTTGATTCCATATATCTGGCAAAACTGTCCAGATCTGATTTTGACAAAATAGTATTGCACGATCCTCTGGATTCTTTTGCTCAAGCTTACAATAAGGGGAAAGGTGTGATTGTCATAACAGCTCATACAGGCTGCTTTGAAATGCTGCTTCACTTTTTTGCCATACACGGCTTTAAAAGTTTTGCAATAGGAAGAAAGATGTTCGATCCGCGCCTGGAAAAGCTTGTACGTAAAAAACGATGTGGAATCAATATTGACTATATGGACAAGTCAGAAAACACAAGAAAAATTATCCGATTTCTCAATGAGGGTAAAACTTTTGGCGTTTTAATTGACCAGGATACAAATGTAGAGGGTATATTTGCCCCGTTTTTGAATCACCCCGCACATACTCCGTCAGGACCTGTCAAGCTTGCAATGAAAATGGGTATTCCTGTATTTGTATCAACAACCCTCAGGCAACCAGACAGCTGTCATTATGTATATCTTAATGAGCTCGAACTGGTTAATTCGGGTGATTTTGAATCGGATCTTTTTGAAAATGTGAAAAAAGCCAATGATCTTATTTGCAACACTATAACAAGGTGCCCGGATCAGTGGGTATGGATGCATCGGAGGTGGCGCCGTAAAGCGGCTCCAGTAAAATCGGTTCCGGATTTGAAAAAATGAAAACCAGAATTACAACTTTTTTAATCATACCAGCTACAGTTATCATCTGTTTATCAGGCTGCAATTCCAATAAGAATTCGGTCCCTGTTTCATCACAGGGTATCCAAACTCCTTTTCAGGAATTTGCCAATGCAACATTGTATTTTTATAACAAAGAGTTTATGCAGTGGAAGCTTGAAGCTCAACAGATGAAAAAAACGCTAATTGATTCGGGCAGCATTATGGTAGTTCCGGTTCGTCTGACTTTATACGATTCGCTTGGTGATGTACGTACATTGGTTCTTGCTGATTCAGGATCTGTATCCGGCTCCATGGACAGTTATTTTGTATGGGGAAATGTCTATATTAAAAACAGTGAAGGGATGATTGTAAGGACACAGAGACTTAGATGGTCAAAAGAAAAACGCAAGGTAGAATCCGATACTTATGTACAAATAGAAACCAGAAAAGGTGATATACTCAGAGGTAAAGGACTTGATGCGACTGAAGATTTTTCACATTTTACATTCAAATCCGAAGTGAGCGGGAAATTTCCGGATTTTAAACAACGACTTGAGAATAAAGATGAACCAGTTTTTTAAAAACATATCAGTTTTGACAATCTGGATATTTTTAATTTTTTTCACAGGGTTCTCTTCAGAATCTGATAATGATTCACTGACTTTGATTCTGGAATCTGCAAACCACAATGAAAATACGTTTGTCAATGGGGAGCTTATAAGCATTCTCAGTGGTAATGTTATTTTTTCTTACGATGATATTTCAATCCGGTCTGATGAAGCGACATGGTGGCGAAATGACGGGATAATCCGGTTCCAGAACAATATCAAGGTTCTCAGAGCTTCACAGATTCTCAAATGTGACAAGATGCATTTTACTCAAAAAGACAACCTGCTTACTGCATCAGGCAACTTTCATTTCAAAGATACTCTGGAACAAACTGAATTATCAGGAAAAAACGCTCAATATTATGTAGAGTCAAGACTTTTCTATCTTTCTGGCGACCCGCTTCTTGTCCGGGTAGATACAGCTGCAGCAGAAACATTGACAATCAGTGGTATAAAAATGTCTTATATAGATTCCATAAAATGTGCAACAGTAACCGACAGCGTCAAGATCACCAAAGGAGATCTTTTCTCCAGTTGCATGTTTGCATCCTATTACACAGACTCAAACTATGCCACATTACGAACCGATCCGTTTGTTACTTATAAATCACATAAAATCACAGGGGATTCCATTGATCTGACATTTGGTAAAGAATCATTGAAAAATGCCTCAATAACAGGAAATTCCCATGGAATTTATATCGATACTTCAGATTCAAAAAACGATACAACATTCACTCATATATGGGGAGACTCGTTGTTTTTCTCTGTTTCTGATTCGGGTCAACTTGATTCTATATGGGCATTTGGGAAAGCACTCTGCAAACATTTTATCACGACTTATCCGGATCGGATCAATGAAGCAAGTGGTAAAACCATGTTATTGTCTTTTACGCAAGACAGCAATGTTGATAATTTAAAGATCTGGGGAAATGCAAAATCCACATATCATATTGAAGAGGATAATAATAAAGGGACCAATGAAGTAAGTGGTGACAGCATAACAGTTTATTTCAATAAAGGAAAAGCATCACAGTTGACACTTGATGGAAGTGCACGCGGGGTTTATTACCCACAAAATCTTTAGGGTAAATTAATATGACTACAAATACAGAAAATTCGTCTGAAAAAAGTAAACACACGCCCGGAGAAGAGAATAAACCTTTACGGGAAATCCGTACTGAAGGGCTTACAAAAGTTTACAGCAAAAGAACTGTAGTAAATAATGCTTCAATTACAGTAAACCAGGGTGAAATTGTAGGGCTTCTTGGACCCAATGGCGCCGGTAAAACTACAACTTTTTACATGATCGTTGGTCTTGTTCGCCCTAATAAAGGAAAACTTTATCTAGATAAAAAAAACATCTCTCGAAAACCAATGTACAAACGGGCAAGAATGGGAATAGGTTATCTTCCTCAGGAGGCATCAATTTTCAGAAAGCTTTCTGTTCGGGACAATATTCTTTCTATTCTTGAACATCAGAAAATGGGTAGTAAAGAGCGAAAAAAAAGAATGCGTGAATTGCTGGAAGAACTCCACGTGGGCCATCTGGAAAAAAGTCTTGGCTATACGCTTTCCGGGGGTGAACGCAGGAGAGTTGAAATCGCAAGAGCTTTGGCAATAAAACCGGATTTTATTCTCCTTGATGAGCCATTTGCCGGAGTGGATCCGATTGCAGTAGAGGATATTCAAAGTATTGTACATGAATTACGTACAAAAGGTTATGGTGTATTAATCACAGATCACAACGTGCGCGAAACTTTGAGGATTACCGATAGAGCATATATCATGACAGAAGGCAGAATTTTAATCTCTGGAACAGCAAAAGAGCTCGCAGAGAATGATGAAGCCCGCAGGATTTATCTGGGCAAGAATTTTCGCCTGGATTAATACGCTTCCTTTCTTTATTTGTGTCGCAGTGCCTGATACAGATGGATTATTTCATATTCAGGAACGTTTCTCGATTTTATGAGAATCTTCTCGTTCAGGGCGTTGTTCATAAATGTGAAAAAATGCCTGAAGCAGCCTTTTTATACAAGGTAAAGTTAAATAACCATTACAGATTTGGCATAATTTTTGAAATTACCTGTTTCGTGTGGACCGAAACTATTTTATATTAAGTATTCCTCTTTTTCTGATAACATTATATTATCATTAATAATCTTTTTCTCATTTTTGGATCGATTTTTAGAAGAAAACTATTCTGAATGTTTTTATTACAACAATTATAAATTCGGCACGAAATGTGATAGATATAAATAAAAAGCAGTTTTGAAATTTTATAAAGGAGAATACCAATTTGAATCTCGGTCTTGACATGTCGCTTAAACTTCAGCAAAAGTTATCATTTCAGATGATACAATCGCTGAAGTTACTTCAGGTGAACACTCTTCAACTGGAGCAACTCCTCAAGACCGAACTCGAGATGAACCCTGTTCTTGAGGCAAGTGATGAACTCGAGGCGGAAAATGAGGAGGTTCAGGAACTTGAGGAAAAAGAAATTGCCAGTGATGAAAAAAAAGAAGAAGAAGAAAATGAGCTGGATATAAATGAAGATTCTATAGATTGGGAAGAATATCTTGAAGAAGGTTTTGATCTGGGATATTCATACAATGAAGAAGTAGATCGTAATGAAGAGCGTTATGAGCCTACACCGGTTTACCAGGAAACACTCGAAGAACATTTAACCAACCAGCTTGCTGAAAAAAAACTACCTGATAAATTAAAACTTCTTGTTCAATTTCTGATAGGCAGCCTTGATACTGACGGTTATTTGAGAGTTCCACTTGAAGACATTGCTGATTTTATAAAAGTCGATATTTTCGAAATTAAAGAAGCTCTTCATACTCTGTGGACTATGGAACCACCAGGAGTAGGAGCCAGAAATCTGCGTGAATGCATTTTGTTGCAATTACGTTCGAGAAGCTTGCATAACACTCTGGCAATGAAAGTTGTAACTGAAACCTGGGAACTTTTCGAAAAACTCAAAATACCTGAAATTTCACGATTTTTTGGAGTTGAACCCCGGGTTATTCAGGATGCTTTGGAAGTACTGAAAACTATTAATCCCAAACCGGGATATCAGTACAATCCAGATAGACCATCTACTATTATTCCCGACCTGATTGTCGAAAAAATTGATGGTAATTTTGTAGTTATGCTCAACGATCGTTCTGTACCGACCCTGCATATCAACAAATCTTATGCAAACATGATTAAAAGAGGCAGTAATGCAAAGCGGGATGTTAAAAAATATATAAGGGAAAAATTTAACAGTGCCACATGGTTTATCCGCTCAATTGAACAACGTAAAACAACCATGTTAAAGGTGATGTATGCAATAATCGAAAGACAAAACAATTTTTTTGAAAAAGGCCCGCCAAATCTGCACCCTTTAAAATTGCAGGATGTTGCAGATATGGTAGATATGCATATTTCTACTGTAAGCAGAGTAACCAGCAACAAATATGTTCAAACCCGTCATGGAATATTTGAACTGAAATATTTCTTCACAGAAGCGGTTGGTCGTGATGCTGAAGGAGCAGATATTTCTTCTGAACGGATCAAAAACCGCATTCGTCAGCTAATCGAAACTGAAAATCCTAAAAAACCCCTTTCAGATCAGAAAATTTCTGATATTTTATCCAAAGAGAACCTTCCTGTTGCCAGACGAACAGTTGCCAAGTATCGCGAACAGATGAAACTACTTCCTGCCCGACTTCGACAAAAATATGAATAATCGAAAAAAAGGGGAATTTCCCCTTTTTTCGATATCAAAATCGATTCTCCATACGTATATTTAAAGGAAAGATTCAAAATCATTCTGGTTTTTCAACCGCGTACGCAACGCATAATGAAATGAAAGCAGTTCATGCTACAAGAAATTTCCCAAAAACCACGCAGACTCCCCCCATGGCTTAAGCGCCAAATTGCACATTCAGGTAAACAAAGTGTTGTAAAAAAATTTGTCCATAACCCCGGACTACATACAGTATGTCAGGAAGCAAAGTGTCCGAACAGAGGTGAATGTTATTCAAAAGGAATTGCAACATTCCTCATTCTGGGAAATATATGCACCAGGAACTGCTCTTTTTGCAATATTTCGCATGGCTCACCGAAACCGCTTGATAAAACCGAGCCTGTTAAACTTTTAAATGCAGCACAAAACATGAACCTTCGTCATATAGTCATTACATCTGTAACAAGGGATGATCTTCAGGATGGTGGTGCGGGAGTATTTGCAGAAATCGTAAACCTGCTTAGAAAACAGATGCCATCTGTTTCTGTTGAACTTCTTGTACCGGATTTTCTGGGGGATTCAAGTGCTATTGATACTGTATTATCAAACCGTCCCGATGTTTTTAATCATAATATCGAAACGGTTCCGGAGCTATATTCAAAGATTCGTCCTCAAGCCGATTATAAACGATCCTTGTTTGTTTTAAACCGGGCAGCATCAAAAGGTTTAGTTGTTAAAAGCGGCTTCATGGTTGGGTTTGGAGAAAATGAATCTCAGATAACAGATGTCATGAAAGATCTTCATCAAAACGGATGTACAATTTTGACCATTGGCCAATACCTCCAGCCATCATCCGGACACACACCGGTAGTAAAATTTATTGAACCCGAAAAATTTGAGTACTTTAAGCAGTTGGCAAAAAACATTGGATTTAAATCAGTATTTTCAGGACCTTATGTGAGAAGTTCATACAGAGCAGCAGAATTGTTACATAATCAGATTTCAGGAACATAAACTATACTACCTTTTAAATGAAAATTATGTTAATATTTCCATATGATTTAAGAGGAAATTGTTCTTTGGTAGATATACCTAAGAATAGTGTGTTTTTATTCAACTCATTTGGAAGGAGACGGTGACTATGGAGATTCAGATAACCTCTCGTCACAATAAAGCATCTCAGGCACTTCAGGATAATATCACCGCCGAATTGAAGAAAATGGAAAGGTTTTATGATAAAATTACCTCATGCAGAGTCGTTCTGGATAGTGAGCATGTTGATAAAGTTGTTGAAATCTCAATGGCAACACAGGGACGTCAGCTTATTGCTACTGCCAAAGCAGATAATTTAGGCAAAGCAATCGACAGCGCTTTAGCAAAAACTGAACGACAATTAAAAAAATTAAATCAAAAAATTAAAAACCATAAACCTTAATCTTCGAATTTTTCTCAATGATCCAGATATATCCTGTAAAAAGGATATATCTGGATCATAAGTGAACAGAAAGGACTGTTCTGAGTGAAGAAAAACAATATGGATCTGATTGTTGGTGGATCCATTCTGGCATCTCTTGTTATTCTTATTGCTGGTGTACTGTGGCTTAAAGAAACATCCCTATCACAAAAACAGGTAACATACGCAGCACTGTTTTCAAACGTAGGAACACTGCAGATTGGTGATCCGGTAATGGTCAATGGCGTATCCAAAGGTTCAGTTGTGGATATTTTGCTTCGGGATAATAAAGTAGCAGTCATTTTAAAACTGGATAAAAAAATTACGCTCACAGATTCCAGCTCTGTAACAATACAAAACATCGGACTTATGGGCGAACGGGGAGTCGGAATTAACCTCTCTGCACACGGAACAAAAATAGCTCCGACCTCCAATAACGATACAACTTTTTTGAATGGAAATTTTGATACCGGAATTGCCGAAGCAATGGGAATGCTTGGTATTGTACTTGGAGAGGTACAGACTCTTGTTTCAAATGTTTCATCAATACTTGAAAACACTGTTGGAGATTCGGCATTCTATTCAGTTTTTGGTTCCCTGGTAGGCAGATTAGATATCATTACTGATAATGTACAGGTTTTACTCAAAAAGAACGAGCCGATGCTCAACAAAAGTTTTAAAAACATTAATGAAATCACTGAAGACCTTAAAAATCTTTTAGATAAAAACAGTGATCATTTAAGTTCAATTGTGCAAAATGGCGACTCACTCTCATCGTATGCTCTCGTTTTAGCATCACGTGTTGAATCGTTAGCTTTATCCGTTCAGAATATAGTTGATGATATTGGGAACGGTGAAGGCACTGTGGGATTGCTGCTTAAGGATGATCAGTTCTTTTATGATATCAAAAAAACAGTTAACAATCTTGACACTCTGGTAAACCAGGTTCAGGATGATGCACTTAAACTCAGAATAAAACTGGGATTCGGAAGAAAAAGAAAATAGATTTATGGTTGAACGAAGTATTATCGTAAGTAACACACTTGGCATCCATGCACGACCTGCATCATTGATTGTCAAAACTGCAACAAAATTCAAATCAGAAATTATTTTAGTAAAAGATGGAGCTTCTGCTGATGCTAAAAGTATTATGAATGTTATGATACTTGCAGCAGCTTATAATTCGGAAGTTGTAATCAAAGCTTCGGGTGAAGATGAAAACGAAGCTGCTGATGCAATTGCAGCACTATTCGAACATAAATTTTACGAAGAATAGTACTGCTCCCTGGTCTGTTTCAATAATGCACAGGATATTTTTGATACTAAGGTAATTGCTTTAATAAATTTATTCACCTGTCCTAAATAAATCAGCGAACCATCAAAAGACCTTATTCGCAGGGTGTTAATATTAAAGCCTGACATTAAAGGTATTTTATTTATAAAACCGGGTAATTTAAAATGAAAATTACCCAAACTAAACGAAAATTCGCTGAAACCACTCATAACGGGCAGGCCTGTTTCGAAAATTTAATATGCACAATAACGATACACATGGTATTCTGAGTATCTGAAGAACTTGAATAAATAAAGTCATAACCGAATGATATCATACTTTCTTCAGATTAAATCTGTAAAAATGTTTTAAATATATTTGAAAAAGGCGGTTGCTGGATTTTATGTTTAACCTGAACCAAATAAACAGCAGGTTATGAACTGCACAAAACCCTCTTTTTACGCATGGAGTATCCTGTAACAGCTAATAAACCAGGCAGTCTCATTACGACACGTGATTGAGATATCTCAGGAAAAAAGGGAAAGCAGAGAAACTGACTTTTAGAAAGCGTTCTGTTCAGTTATATTTACAAAAATATTAATTTCGAATTCTAAAAAAATATCAGATTGTGCGAAAGGATTTTTAATAATGGAAGAGATTTCCATCGGACTTGTAGGTGCAGGAACTGTAGGAGGCGGTGTTGTAAAAATCTTACATAAGCGTAAAGATTTTTTCAGAAAAAAACTAAAACTTCCAATCAGACTTGCTCGTATCGCAGATAAACAATTATCACTTCTTAAGGAACTTCCCACAGACGATGCAATTTGCAGTGCTGATGCGCAGGATGTTTTGCAGGATGAGTCCATCAATGTGGTTATAGAACTGGTTGGCGGGACCACATTTGCAAGGAAACTGGTAATTGAAGCACTCGAAAGAAAAAAACATGTTATCACTGCAAATAAAGCATTAATTGCTGAATATGGACCCGAAATCTTTGAATGTGCAGAAAAAAATAATGTTTCACTCTATTTCGAAGCTGCTGTGGGCGGCGGGATGCCTGTAATCAAATCAATAAGAGAAGGACTGGTTGGAAACGATATTTTTTCAATAAAGACAATTATTAATGGAACATGCAATTACATTCTTACCCGCATGACTGCCGAAGGTCTTCCTTTTGATACAGTACTTAAACAAGCTCAGCAAAATGGTTACGCTGAAGCTGATCCGGCTCTTGATATTGGTGGTGGTGACAGCGGTCATAAAATAGCTATCATGGCTTCCCTGATCAGTGGAGGATACGTTCCTTTTAATCAGATTAATATTGAAGGCATTACTTCAATCAGCAAAGAAGATATCGAGTTTGCATCTGAGTTGGGATATACAATCAAACTGCTCGGTATCATAAATAAAAACAGTAAAGATAATGAACTTGATGTTCGTGTTAATCCGGCTATGCTGCATACAGATCATATCCTTGCATCAGTCTCTGATGTTTATAATGCTGTTTTGTTGCAGGGAGATGCTGTCGGTCAGATCCTGCTTTATGGAAAAGGTGCAGGCCAGATGCCAACTGCATCGGCTGTAATAAGTGATGTTCTGGATGTTTCCCGTAATATTATTGGCGGGAACAAGATTCGTATACCAACAGATCATTACAGCACCTCCAACATGATAGACCTGAAATCCATCAACGAAATCACTTCAAGGTATTATCTGAGGTTTACAGTCAAAGACAAACCATATGTGCTGGCATCCATTTCGTCTGTCCTGGGTAAACAAAATATCTCTATCGCCTCAGTAATTCAAAAAGAAGGGTATTCTGATAACAGTGTGCCAGTAATTATTTTGACACATCAGGCATCAGAAAAAGGTATCCGCACAGCATTGTCAGAAATTGAAAAAACTGGTTTTATAAAAGCAAAAACACAGATGATCCGTATTGAAGATTAAAACGAATTCAGATAATAACGGAGATTGAATGTTATACATCAGTACAAGAGGAAATTATCACCATGTTACAGCATCCCAGGCTATAAATCTGGGCATGGTACCGGAAAGCGGTTTATTTGTTCCGCAAAAGATTCCAGTTGTTGATTATGCCAATACTACCCAATGCTCCTATCAGGAACTGGCAGAACTGGTACTTAAACCTTACCTTTCAGATTTTACAAATAACGAAATTAAATGGTGTATTGATTCTGCTTATAATTCCAATAATTTTGATTCAAATTCCATAATCAAAACAATAGATCTGTACCAGAACATGTCAATAATGGAATTATGGCACGGTCCTACTGCTGCATTCAAGGATATTGCATTGCAAATCATGCCTAATTTCCTGCAGTTAGCTAAAAAAAAGAGCGGCAACAAATCACATACAATAATCCTCGTAGCAACATCAGGCGACACAGGAAAAGCCGCACTCGAAGGGTTCAAGAACAGTGAAGGTATTTCAATAATCGTTTTTTATCCCCACCAGGGTGTCAGTGAAATTCAAAAGCTCCAGATGGATACAACCGATGGCAACAATACGCATGTCATTGCTGTTAAAGGTAATTTCGATGACTGCCAGACAGGTGTTAAACAGCTTTTTTCAGACGTGGCACTCAGACAAAAGCTGCAAAATAACGGCTTCGAATTTTCTTCTGCCAACTCAATTAACTGGGGACGACTTTGTCCGCAAATTGTCTACTATTTCAAATCATACATCGATTTGGTGGAGAACGGAAAAATAAAAATCGGAGAAAAAATCAACTACTGTATACCGACAGGAAATTTTGGGAATATTCTCGCCGGATTCTATGCAAAAAAAATGGGATTACCAATTAACAAATTAATATGTGCATCAAACAAAAACAGGGTCCTGTCTGATTTTTTCTCCTCTGGTGTCTACAATAGCCATAGGGAATTCTTTCGTACAATTTCTCCATCAATGGACATACTTATCTCTTCAAACCTCGAACGTTTCCTGTTTGAAGTCACAGGACACGATTCAGACAAGGTTTTTTCCTGGTATGATTCCCTTTATAAAAACAGTCAATTTACTGTTGATCAGAATACAATAGAAACCATTAATTCCACCATGGTTTCAGGCTGGATAGACGAAAATCAGATACTTTCAACTATCAGACAAACTTATGATAAAACTGGTTATATCATGGATACACATACGTCTGTTGGTGTAGCCCTCTGTAAACAGCTCGGTTTCACCGATTGCCATACTGTAGTAGCATCCACTGCAAGTCCATACAAATTCAGTTGTGATGTGCTAAAGGGAATTGAAAATATCAATTCAGTTGACGAATTTGAGTCAATCGTGAAAATATCTGAATTATCTTCAACGCCTGTACATCGCGCACTCGACAACCTTCGCAACCGTCCTGTCAACCACAACAGGGTAATAGAACCCGGTGATATGGAAAAGGCTGTTCTATACATAATAGATTCATTACATGCAAGTTCGAAAGGCCAGAATGTATGAAAAATAAATATGCAATTCTCGTTGGTGATGGAATGGCAGATTACGGGATTCCAGAATTAGATAATAAAACGCCACTCGAGTATGCAAACACACCAAATATGGACTCTGTTTCACGTAATGGATTGTCAGGACTGGTTTCAACTGTCCCGAATGGATTTGCACCTGGAAGTGATGTCGCCAACCTCTCACTAATGGGATACGATCCGATTCACTATTATAGCGGCCGTGCACCTATTGAAGCAATCAGTATGGGTATTAAACTCTCAAAACAGGATATGGCTTTCCGATGCAATCTGGTTACAATTGATAATGGTATAATGGCAGATTATTCTGCAGGGCATATCGAAACTCAGGATGCATGCAAACTTATTGATGAACTTCAAAAAAACCTGGGAAGTGATAAAATCAAATTCTATTGTGGAGTAGGATACCGGCATATATTAATAATCGGGGGATTTCCTGATGGATTAAGTTGTACACCTCCTCATGATATAACCGATAAAAAAACTTCTTCGTACATGCCAAAAGGTCCTCAGGAAGAAACAATAATATCCATTATGCACAAGGCTAAAGAGATTCTGAATCATTCTGAAATCAACAAACAACGTATTTCAGCCGGGAAAAAACCTGCAACAGATATATGGCTGTGGGGGCAGGGACATGCTGTCAGCATGCCTACAATGAAAGAGCGATACAATATTACCGGCTCTGTTATATCTGCAGTCGATTTAATCAGGGGACTTGGTATTCTCGCCGGACTACAGGTAAGAATAGTCGATGGTGCCACCGGTTATCTTGACACAAACTACAGAGGTAAAGTCGATGCAGCATTTGAAGCCCTTAAAAATGAAGACCTGGTTTATTTACATATAGAAGCACCTGACGAGACTTCACACGAAGGTTCTCTTCAGAAAAAAATAACAGCTATAGAGGAATTCGATCATCATATTGTAGGAGAGTTTTTAAAATTTCAGAAAGAGTGTGACAATTTACGTATTCTTATAGCACCTGACCATGCAACTCCTGTCTCTTTAAAAACTCATTCATCCGATCCGGTTCCTTATACAATATGCGGTACCGGCATAACTAAAGATGAGATTTTTGCCTTTTGTGAAAAGAGTGTTATTAATCAGGAAATCTTGACCGGCACTTCGCTTTTTGACAAACTTATTAAAAGTTAACTTAAAATGGTTATTCGTTTATTAGAAAAACTATTAACATTTTGTTTCGATATACTTGCTGTCAATATCGCCCTGTTCTCGGCTTTCTGGCTAAGGTATAAATCCAATCTTTTCCCTGAAGCTTTTGATCCATATATCGACTTTACTTACTTTGGTACGCCGGCACTGACACTGACTATAATGTGGGTCATCCTCTTTTTCCTGACCGGGTTGTACAGAGACTGGTATAAAGAATCCCGAATTGATGAACTTTTTGTGGTTACCCGAACAGTTATTATCGGTATTTTCTTTCTTTTTCTTGTAACCAGTGCCCAACAGATCATCGATTTTGCACACACTGGTGACTTTCATCAGTTGATTACCAAAACCAAATTTGCTGTTCTGTTCACTTATGGCGGGTGCATGCTGTTTTTTGCAGCAATAAACAGGTTCACAATACACACATTTCTTACTCTGCTCTTTTCACGTGGAATAGCAGTTAGTAATGTAATAATAATTGGTGCTAATTCATCAGGCGCACGGCTTGTAAAAGATTTATCCAAATATCCGCAACTTGGATATAAGGTATCCGGTTTTATTGATGATGATGGCAGGAAACGAAATTCAGAGTTTGAAGGCTATAAAATTCTTGGCAAATATTCCCACATCCCCCAAATTGTCAAACAGGAAAAAGCTGCCGCTTTGATAATCGCTCATGTAAGTGCATCTCCAAATGAAATTCTCAAAATTCTGGAATACTGCGGAGACATCAGTGTTAACATCTACATGGTTCCTTCATTAATGGATGTCATTAGCGGTCATCTCAAAACTCATCAGGTCTTCGGTATTCCATTGATGGTCCTTTTGCAGGATCACATGCCTGGCTGGGAAGCACAGGTAAAACGATTGATGGATATGATTGTGTCTTTTTTGATTCTATCAATTGGTGCGCCTCTATGGCTGATCCTGGCTGCAATTATCCGTTTGACTTCAAAGGGTCCGGCAGTTTTTAAACAAACCCGCGTTGGACAAAATGGCAGAATTTTTACAATGTATAAATTTCGCTCAATGTATCAGGATGCAGAAAAATATTCCGGTCCTCAATGGGCAGCCGAAAACGATCCCCGAATCACGCCACTGGGGAAATTTATCAGGAAAACAAGACTTGATGAAATTCCTCAATTTCTAAATGTGTTAAAAGGTGAAATGAGCCTTGTTGGCCCCAGGCCGGAACGTCCCTTTTTTGTTGAACAGCTTAAACAGGAAATCCCATGGTATATTCGAAGAATCAAAATGAAACCTGGTATTACAGGATGGGCTCAGGTTAAACATAAATATGATTCGTCTATTGAAGATGTAAAGCAGAAAGTCATGTATGACCTTTACTACTTTGAGAACATGTCTGTTTCTCTGGATGTAAAAATTCTTCTGAGAACTTTTCTGGTTGTATTTACTGGTAAAGGCGCTCACTGAACAGTTAATATGCTGTTCAGATCTTCCTTAACTATACGACCAAAACTGGTCGTATCACCAGGTAGATATG
>Ga0079223_10001357_pt1 | contig 14428 bp, 10 predicted proteins | sample Stecom2011_FD_75072 | JGI IMG/M metagenome (GOLD analysis project Ga0079223, IMG submission 75072) | Agricultural soil microbial communities from Utah to study Nitrogen management - Steer compost 2011 | ecosystem: Environmental > Terrestrial > Soil > Agricultural land | place: USA: Utah... | reverse complement strand
CAGTAAGGCGACAAACGAAGTAGTAAATCAATTGACAGGTACTAAAGGAGAAGTTCCTGCAACAGCTCGTGCATACAAAGCAGCTGGGGTTCCATCTATTGTTGTGGGTGACCATAACTATGGAGAAGGTTCTTCTCGAGAGCATGCAGCAATGGAGCCGCGTCACTTAGGTGTAATTGCAGTAATCGTTAAGTCTTTTGCGCGTATTCACGAAACAAACCTTAAAAAACAGGGGATGTTAGGATTGACTTTCGCAAATGAGAGTGATTATGACAAAATCAAAGAAGATGATACATTCAACTTTACAGATTTAGATCAGTTTGCACCAGACAAGCAAATTACATTAGAGGTTGTTCATGCTGATGGTTCAAAAGAAGACATCAAATTGAATCATACTTATAATGCGCAACAAATCGATTGGTTTAGAGCAGGTAGTGCTTTGAATCTAATCAGAACTAAAGCAAACACATAAACATTTTGTATGGGATATTTAATAGTTGCAAATACTTTGTATAAACTGCAGAGGTAGAAGTAACAAAGAAATAAATACATACAATTTAAAATAAATTTAGAAGTGCTGTTCCAATGTGGAGCAGCACTTTTTTTATGCAATAGTTTTTAAATATGTACCTTTTTGAAGAGGGAAATGCTGTGTTAATCTTCACATTAGGTAAGTAATGATTGAATAGTTTTTATTATATATTTTTTAAAACCATTTGATAATCTACTATATTTCATTATCTTAATATAACCTAAATCAAAATTATGTATAAAAACAACACAACAATCAAAGCTTGGGCAGAAGAAGATAGACCAAGAGAAAAACTTCAAAACAAGGGCAGGTCAGCTCTTACAAACGCAGAATTATTAGCAATAGTGCTTGGTTCTGGCACCAAAAAGAAATCTGCTGTTGAATTGGCTCAAGAAATACTGACAGCCAACAAAAACAACCTCTACCAATTGGGGAAGATGAGTCAAACAGAACTAATGCAGTTTTCTGGAGTAGGAGAAGCAAAAGCCATTAGCATCATTGCGGTTTTAGAATTGGGAAGAAGACGCGCTTCAACAGAGATTCCTATTACACAAAAGATCAGTCAAGCTAAAGATGTCTATAATCATGTGAAAAAGGATTTTCAAGACTTAGAACATGAAGAGTTTAGAGTTTTAGGCTTATCCAGAAGTAATAAAATATTGGGAAATAAACTCATATCAAAAGGAGGTAGGTCAGGAACTGTAGCGGATGGAAAATTGATATTTAAGGAATTGTTAGACATGAAAGCATCCTCCTGTATTCTTTTGCACAATCACCCCTCCGGAAAACTAATGCCGAGTGCACCAGATATTGATTTAACAAAAAGATTTGTTCAATTTGGAAAACTAATTGATTTACCAGTCTTGGATCATTTGATCATTGCCGATACTGGTTACTATAGTTTTATCGAAAATGGAAAAATGTAACTTCTACCAATTAATTGGAGGCTTTCCTAGTTTTTTTAGTAGTTCATTGGTTTTGCTAAAATGTTTGTTACCAAACCAATAACCTCTATTTGCACTTAAAGGAGAAGGGTGTCCACTTGTTAGAATCTGATGTTTAGATTGATCAATTAGTTTTGTTTTCTTTTTGGCAAATCCTCCCCATAGAAGAAATATTACGTCCTCTTTTTCTTCAGATATTGACTTAATAACAGTATCAGTAAAAGTTTCCCATCCTTTTCCTTGGTGTGATCCAGCTTCATGCGCGCGAACAGTTAGTGTTGCATTCAGCAAAAGTATACCTTGTTTGGCCCAATGGGTAAGGTTCCCTGACTTTGGTATGGTGAGGTTTACATCTTTATTGAGTTCTTTAAATATATTTACTAAAGAAGGAGGAGCTGGTGTATGTTCATAAACAGAAAAGCAAAGTCCATGCGCTTGATTAACGCCATGGTATGGGTCTTGCCCAATAATAACAACATTTACTTCGTTAAAAGGCGTGAAATTAAATGCAGAAAGTATATTCTCTTTGTTTGGGAAGATTGTATGGGTTTTATACTCTTCTTCAACAAAGCTTTGAAGTGTCTTAAAGTATGGTTTTTCAAATTCATCTTTTAATACTTTTTTCCAAGAAGCATCTATTTCATTCATCATATGATTACGGATAAAGATTTAGGGTGACAATTCAATTGGACCAGTAAATTTTTCAACTCTATGGGTTCACCATCTATATGACTTGTGCATTGATTAACTCTAATTTGAGCATTGTCTGTTTGAATGCACTTGACATATTTAGAATGATGTACTGTTCCTATTAATGAAGCAATCAATAGTCTTATAAAGCCTAATGTTTTTGGCATTGAAACCAAAACGATTTCAAAATCTCCATCTTTTACATCTGATTGAGGTGAAATGTAAAAACCATTTCCAAATTGTGAAGTATTCGCCACACTGCAGAATAATAAGTTTGAATACTCTTTGTCCTCATTAAGAACTACACTGATTCCTTTATAATTCTTAAATTCTCTCAATACAAGACGAACATAACTAATCAAACCTCTTGAATGGTATTCATCGAACTTCTTAGCTATCATGGCATCAAATCCAAACCCAGAAACCCCTATAAAATGCTTACCATTTAATGTTACTGTATCAATGGTATCGAATTTTTGTAAATTAATTCTTCTTAATGCTTTTTTTAAACGCATCGACAATCCTAAGTGACGTGCAATTCCATTTCCAGAGCCAGTGGGTAAAATAGCCAATGCAGTATCGCGATTGATTAATGCTGTACCTGCTTCGTTGACAGATCCATCACCTCCAGCCACACAAACGATATTAAAACCATTATCTGCTGCATCTTTACTTATCTTTGCTGCATGACCACGGTATTCGGTAAAAACAATGTCATAAGTAAAAACAGAATGATCCAAATGAGTCTCAATCAAAGCAGGTAAAATATTCTTTTTACCAACACCAGAAATAGGGTTAATTATAAATCGTATGCGTTTTTTCATTTAATTTTCATTGTGTTATGAATCAAATCATGATTATAACGTTGGATGATGCCTTTTAATTTATTTTCCATCTCTTTTTCAAGTTTTGGGTAATAGGAAATAGAATCAAAATACATCAAGGAATCAATCTTATAATTATAGAGTCCTGTTCCTTTATCCTGTAAGAAATTCAACATATAGTCCCCTTCAAAGTATAAATGAGAGTTTTCAATGTAGTTAACAGAAAATGGAACATGGTCTTTGTAATATGAATTTCCAAAGGAATAAACATCTTTTGAGTATCCTACCATATCAAGTAATGTTGGCATGATGTCAATATGATTAAAGAGTTCGCTATTTACACCAGCCTTGATTTGACCTTGAGGATCATAAAAAGCGATGGGAATCTCATACATACCAATGCGTTGAGTATAGCGCATAGTGGTACCTGCAGGCGTATGGTCTGCACAAATAACAAAAACTGTATTCTCATACCAAGGTTGTTTCTTAGCTTCCTCAAAGAACATTCTTAAGCTCATGTCTGCATAAGCAACAGATTGTGCCATAGGATGTGGACCTGTTGGTAAATGACTTCTGTGCTCTTCTGGCACAAAGTAAGGATGGTGTGATGAGAGGGTAAACAAACCTGCAAGAAAAGGTTCCTTGAGTTGAGTTGTTATTGACTTTGCTGTCCAGGGCATAAAATATTCATCAAGGACTCCCCAAGTAGCGTCTGCATGTTCTTCATTGTTGTATTCTTTTCGGCCATAATAATGATCAAACCCTAAGTGGGCCGAGAATACATCAAATTTCATAGATCCATTTGTTGCACCATGATAAAAGGCTGATGAATATCCCTTTTCTTTTAATAGTTGGGGCAATGCATTAATGGAATTGGTTCCATAATGAGAAGAAATATAAGGATTATCTAAAAGACTCGGAATCCCTGCAAATATTGCTGGTACAGCTTCTATTGATTTCTTACCATTGGCAAAGGCATTGTCAAAGTATAAAGATTCATCCAATAGAGAGTCGAGAAATGGAGTGTAATTTTGACCAATCTTTTTACCAAGCCATTCGTTTCCAAAACTCTCCATAATGATTACCATAACGTTCAGCTCGTTTCTTAATTGGTGATCTTTGGAGCCTTTATGCATTGGAGTATATATATATTCACTGTCTTCTTCAAAAAACTTAATCTCTACTAAAGATGCTTTCCCAATTGTTTTAATAATGGATAAAGGGGTGTTGGAGACCAATGCAGTATTTTGAGGAGAAGTCAATTGGGAAGCTGTTAGCATATCAGCTGGACGATACCCTAAACCACCTCTACCAATAATAAATAGAATGGCTGAGAAAACTAAGAAATTCAAAATATCAAAATGTAATTGAGCTGTGAGCTTCTCCTTTTGCCTCGTTTTATTGTATAGCCAATTGCTGACGTAAATCATTAGAGCGAAGAGTAAAATCAACCACCAAAAATCCTTAATAAACGTGAGCAACAATTGATTCATGTCATTTCCTGTAGAAACCATAGAAAACAAGTCTGCTGTACTTCTTTTTGCTGTAAACTTATAGTATTCAACATCAATTAAGTTGAAGGCAATAATTACAGTATTGGTCAAATGAAAAATGATTTTCAAAAAGAGTTGATACCATTTCTTGTGATAAAAAGGAAGGGGTAAAAGAGAAAAGGCATAAAATGGAATAAAGAAAATACCGATTGTAATGGCATCCATCCACATCCCTGCTAAGAAATCAGAAACACCTATGTTTTTAAACGCATAAAAGTTCGCGAAAAGAAATACAATTCGTGCAACAGTCATCATTAATAGCGTGATGCCGAGTCTTTTAAATAAGTCCGTGTTTTTACGAATGAGTAAAGCGTTTCTTTTCATTGTTTATTAATAGAAAATAGCATTTTATAAATACCGAAAATACTAAAATAGAGTAGGAGTACTGTGAAATTATCAGAAAATTAACTCCACCTTTCTAAGAACGTCTAAATCTATGACTGAGGTTTCCAATTGCTTCAATCAGCCATCTGAAAAAATCAAAGTACAATGTAATGACTAAGAACAATGTCATGGTCCACAATACAATTAAATTCGCATAAAAAGTAGAAATGAATTGTCCAAATAAATTCTTTCCAGGTGCATAGAAGTGTGTGTCTAAGAATTTATTAGTCTTTGGATTTTTATATATTGGATCAGCCTTTTGAATTAACTTATTGTTCTGAATAATTATTTTGTCTAAATCATTCCTATTCGTTGCAAAGTCTGAAAGAGATTCGTTAAAATAATTTTTCTTTAAGTATTGAAACTTTTCAGCGCCTATCTCAGAAAGAAGCAAATTATGTGCATTCATACTTTCATTGACCTCTTTCATGTAGATGTTTTTAAGGATCTTAAAATAATCTGACATGTTTTTATTGATTTCAGTGGTCCATTGATTTTCGTTTAATGCTTCAATGCAGCCTTTACATGTAAAGTTCAAACTTGGATCATATAACCCTTCTTCTTGTGAAATCTCGTTGATAAGAATTTGTTTAGCTTTTGTTATCATTTCAGATTTTTCCTTATCATCACTATAGTTATTGAGTATGTTTTGTTGATTTCTAAGTTCTGGTAGCCAATAATCTCTTTTCCATGCAGCTTCACTGTTCATTTGATTAATGGTGTAAAAGGGAGCTTCATAATCATTTCTAATGTATTGAGTAACCGCTAAACCTTCATAAGCCCACCTCGAAGCCATGATGTTTCCAATCCAAGGAACACTGTCCTCCTTAGAAAAAAGTGGGTGTAATTTATCAAATTTCACAATGACTCCACTGAATAATAATTGTGGAATAATCATAATTGGAATAAGAATATAAATAACTTTTGCTGTATTGAATGAAGCAGAAATATTCAGTCCTAAAATGTTTGCAAAACAAGAGGTAGAGAAGAGAATCAACCAATATTCAAACCACATCCCTTTGATTTCTAGAATATAGTTACCAATGACTACAAACATTGCTGTTTGAATGGCAGAAATAATAAACATTATCGAAATCTTTGAAAACATATAGCTTGATTTCGAAAGGTTTAAGAATGATTCTCGTTTGAGTATTTTTTGATCTTTAATTATCTCTTCTGCAGCAACAGTCAATCCTAAAAATAAGGCCACTACTACTGCGATAAAAAGAAATTGTGGTAAATTTTCACTGGCTTCAAATGTATAGTCTGAATTTAGACTCGAACCCCCAAAGTATTTAACAAAAAACCCAAGTATAAGCGCTAAAGCAGGAGCTTCAATGGTATTTAAAAGTATATATTGGGTATTCGTTAATTTGGAAAGAATATCCCTCTTAAAATAGACCAAGAATTGTTTCCATCGGTTAGGAATCATATTGTGTACGTGAGGTTTTCCAATGACTTTATCCGTTTCATCTTTTGGTCTCGACTCAACGAACCTTTTGTTCCATTCTTCTGGAGAAATTTTACGTTTCGCAGTTAAATTTCCAAACTCATCAACGACTTTTGCTTCAATGATGTTGAAAATTTGTTCAGGATTAACATTTCCGCAAGATGGACACTCCCTTTCTTTACAATTGGCGTGGTCTATTTCTGTTTTAAAATGTACAACACTGTCTACTGAATTACCATAGAATATTGGGTAACCTCCTTGATCCAGTATCATTAGACGATCAAACATTTTAAAAATATCTGAAGAAGGCTGATGAATTACAACAAATACTAATTTTCCTTTTAAAGCCAATTCTTTTAAAAGGTCCATTATGTTTTCAGAATCTCTCGAACTAAGTCCTGAAGTGGGCTCGTCGACAAATAAAACTGATGGTTCTCTAATTAACTCTAAAGCTATATTGAGTCTTTTCCGTTGTCCACCAGAAATAGTTTTTTCCAATGGACTACCTACCTTTAAATCTTTACTCTCATAAAGTCCTATTGCCTTTAGGATATTAATTACCTTTTTTGAAATTTGAATATTTGTAAGGCGTTTAAAGCAGAGTTGAGCATTGAAGTATAAGTTTTGGTATACCGTTAACTCTTCAATTAAAAGGTCATCTTGAGAAATAAAACCAATAACCCCCTCAATTTCTTTCGGGTTTTTATGAATGTCTATTCCATTAATGGTTACACTTCCTGAATAGGGTTTGTAATTTCCATTGAGAACATTTAATAGTGTTGATTTACCTGCCCCAGAACCTCCCATGATTCCGATAAGTCCTCCATTGTTTTCTGCAAAAGTCACATCGTGCAGTCCTACCTTTTTGTTAGGAAATCTATATTCTAAATTTTGACAGTTAAAGTGAAGGTTCTCTTGAGTACCGTCATTTAAAAACCGAGAGATAACATCCGAATAGTAAACAGGATTAGTCTTTGACGTACGAATCGAGGAACCAGGATTGAAAATGTGCTGTCTTTCTGTAGGAACTACCTGACCATTTAGTATTGTTTGATCATTTCCAACATATCTTAAGAAGAAAAGATTAACACTATCAACTTTCATGATGGCGATTAAACCTTGAAGGCCTTCTAAAGAAATCTGTTTGGCGATAGACCATCGGTCAGATACAGTAGGGGAGATGTAGAGAATATTTGCATAATCTAATACCTTGTCTGGATCTGCCTCAACAAAGTTGAATATTTCATCATACTCCTCCTTGTCTACATTAAACGCTTCTGCTACAGTATTAACAAATTCAATCTCTTGTTCTTGAATAGATTCATTGGCTTGAATAAATTCAATAATACGCACTAAAACAATGATCTTTTGTCTTTGTGTAAGTTCTTGATTGATTTCAGAACAAATTCGCAATATTTTCACAGAGTTAACGGAAGTACGCTTCTTTACTCCGTCCTTACGTCTTTTTACACCGTGGTGAATATTCAAATAAGTATCAAACTCTTGTAAATATTCTTCTACTAAACTTTTGTTTAATTCTTGACCTAAAAAGAGTTTAACTATTTTTCGTCCGCGAGAACTGGTAATAATATCAATGTCTTCTAAGTCATTAACTTCATCAACCCTTGCAATAATAGCAAAAAGTTGCATCAGAGCGCGAAGTATCCTTTCACTCATAATTTAGTAGGCCTAAGTATTAGTTATTTTAAAAATCCGATCATCATTACCACACAACCGGTAATTTTTTTATTGGTATCCAACTCTGTTTGGACTTTAACTGGAATAGAGGACTCCACTTTAAAGTCCCAGTACTGACTATTAGATTGTTCTTTGTTTGTAAAAAGAATGTTGTCTTCCATGTCCTTAATTGTGAAAATAGCATAATCATCTTTAGTACCTGCTGAAGTTGCAATTCTATACACAGTATTTCCATATAAAGTTGTATTGAATTCTGCTTTTTCGTTGTCTAAGAATGCAGTGTAAACTTGTCCATCAGAAACGAAAGCCCTTCCATCATCTGAAGTAATTAAGTAACTTTCAACAACTCTATATATAGAGTCACAATCCTGAGCTTTTGTATTGAAAACAGATAATACTGTAAATATTAGACCTAGTATAATTCCCTTCTTCATTATTGTAATTTTATTAATGTTTTGTAAATGTCTTTATCCTAAATGAGATGATTATGAAACGATTTTAGCACGTGTATTTGCTATCTTTTCAATGATTTCATCTGCCAATTCATTAGAGATTTCAATATTCATTTTACTCTTAAGTGTTGTTAGCTTAAGGTCTTTATTAGTTTCAGGTGCAACATATTCATAAGTAGTTTTAATCCCTTTAAATGATTGCTTAATGTCATTGAACAAAGAAATATATTCATCATTCTGACCTTTTGAGTTGCACTTTTCAAGTAATTCAATAATTGTTTCTAAAGATTGCTTTTGCTCACCAATTCGTGCTAAAATCTTATCGTCTTTACTTTGTTTATAAAGTTGAGTTGCGAAGTACATCGATTCTAACCAACCTCCCGTAAGTATTAAAGCTGAAGTGTTCTTTTGGTCGTTTTCTTTAAGGAAGTTATCTGCTTTTCTAAAACCATCTGTAAGAATAACAAGCATACTGTCTTCAACATTGCTGTTGCGCTCAAATCTTTCGATAAATGTTTTGTCAAAAGCACCAGCTATTCCAAGTTTGTTAGATATCTCTTCAACAATACTTAGGTAACTTAAAGATTTTGCATTTTGTTCATAAAGCTTTATATATCCTAAGTCAGCCCCGTATATTCCCAAGTTAATTGCTTGAGAAGTCGTTGTGCTGTAATTATTGATGTTTTCCTTTTCATTTAATAATGTTTCATTAAATGGAATAGAAAGTGATTTAATTAATAATGCCGTTTGAACAGGTGATGGAACAGAAAATAATTTCCCATCAAAAGTTGTATTAAAAGAACGGTTTGGATCCAATAATTCTTTATCAATCTTTTTACCTCCTTCTTTTTGAACTTGAGCGTTTTCGGATGAATCTCCGCAGCTATTAAGTATAAAAAATGATGCCATTGCACCAGCAAAAAACAATGTTTTTCCTATATTCATCTGTTGTAATTATTTATTCCTCAGGCTAAAATAGTAAATAATGATGTTTATTGGCTAAAAAAATGACTTTTTCCATTAAAAATTTTTTGACACACTATTTTCCACTAATTTTGCACTTCCATTTTTGGGGTAATTAAATTTATTAAAATATGTATCAGCGTCCACGTAGAAACAGAAAATCGTCTGCAATTAGAAATATGGTAGAAGAAACTCATTTGTCTGTTTCACATCTTATATATCCACTTTTTATAACCCACAACAAGAAAGATAAATCTCCAATTATCTCTATGCCTGGAATTTATAGATGGGGAACTGAAGAAGTACTTCAAGAAATTGAGTCCTGTATTGAATTGGGAATTGAAAACTTCGTTCTATTTCCTGTTGTTCCCGAAGAGATGAAAAGTAAAAGAGGAGAGTATAGTTATGACGAAAATAACTTTTACTTGAAATCTGCACAACAAATAAAAGCCCGTTTTCCACACATTAACTTAATGAGTGATGTAGCGCTTGATCCATACAGTACTGACGGACATGACGGAATTGTTGAAAATGGTGTGATTTTAAATGATGAAACTCTTCCTATATTGGCGCAGATGAGTTTAGCTCAGGCTCAATCTGGTTTTGATATTATAGGTCCCTCAGACATGATGGATGGTAGAATTGCTGCAATTCGTGAAATATTAGATGACAATAATTATACAAATACAAGTATAATGGCATACAGTGCAAAGTATGCAAGTGCTTTTTATGGACCTTTTAGAGATGCTTTGGATTCTGCTCCGAAATCAGGAGATAAAAAAACGTATCAAATGAATCCAGCCAATAAAAAGGAAGCTATTTTAGAATCAATTTTAGATGTAGAAGAAGGAGCGGATTTTTTAATGGTTAAACCTGCGCTTTCATACCTTGATGTTATTCATGTATTAAATGAAAGTTTTACTGTGCCAATTACTGCTTATAATGTCTCTGGTGAATACGCTATGGTAAAGGCTGCTGCTTTAAATGGTTGGTTAGATTATGACGCAACAGTTGCCGAAACGTTGTTGAGTATGAGAAGGGCAGGAGCGAATGGTATCTTGACTTATCATGCCAAAGATTATGCAATTGCAAGTAAGAATTAACGATTAAACCAATTGAATTTTATCTTTTTTGTTGTTTTTAAGTGTTTTAGCTATTATATTATTTTATGTTCCCCACATTAATGAACCTTAAGTACTATTGAAATGAAAGTGGATTTTTTTAAAGATGGAGGTGTTTTACCTGTAATAGTTCAAGATGTCGATACTTATGATGTATTGATGTTTGCATACATGAACGAAGAAGCCTATGACATTACCTTGGATACGAAAGAGGTTACATTTTTCTCTGAATCACAACAGAAACTATGGACAAAAAATGAGAAGAAGAACATACTTCGTTTACATACGATAGAGATTGATTGTAAAGGCTCTGTATTACTTGTGAAAGCAGAGCCTTTGGGTCCTGTGTGTGAGAATGGAACCAAGACTTGTTGGGGTGATACCCTTGCTCCTCATTATGGGGTGATAGAAGAATTGGAAAAAAGCATAAATGACCGAAAGATAAATCCAAAAGACAGTTCTTATATTTCCAGTTTATTTTCTCGTGGAGTAAGTCACATTGCAGAGAGAACTGGTCAAGGTGCTGTGGAAATGATTGTTCAAGCAGTCAACGATGATAAAGAAGAGTTTTTGAAAAATAGTGCCGATCTTTTACTTCATTATTTGGTGCTTCTTAAGTCGAAAGACTATACTTTAAGCGATGTCTTACTCAAGATGAAAGAAAAAAGATAGTTTTGCTTTAATCGAACCGTTCTTTTGAACAAAACTAACTGAGTGTTGTATTTACTTGTTATTAAAAAACCTGCATGAATGAAGCAAATTAACAGCCTAATCGTTTTATTTTTTACTGTATTTTATAGTGTCGCATTTTCTCAAAATATAACCATTAGTGGAAACATGACGGACAGCAGAAATGGGGAGGATCTTTTTGGTGCTTCGGTAGTTGTTTCCAATATGAGCAATACTGGTGCAAGAACTAATGTCTATGGTTTTTATTCTTTGTCTATTCCTACAGGAGAACATACCCTTGTTTTTCGGTATGCCGGATATGAAGAGCAGGTTTTTGTGCTCAATTTAAGAAAAGACACTAGAATGAATATCGAATTGTCAATGGCTAAAGATGTTCAGCAATTAGAGGAGGTTGAGGTTACTTCTAAACGAAGCAATAGCAATATTACTTCTTCCCAAATGGAAGTAACACGATTAGACCCTCAATCCATCAAAACAATTCCTATTTTATTTGGTGAACAAGATGTAATGAAAACCTTACAATTGACACCTGGTGTAAAAGGTGGAGGTGAAGGAAGTGCCGGGTTTTATGTGCGTGGTGGTGGTGCCGATCAAAACTTAATTCTTTTGGATGAGTCTACTGTATATAATGCCTCCCATCTACTCGGTTTCTTTTCAGTTTTTAATTCTGATGCAATAAAAGATGTAGCGCTTTATAAGTCAGGAATTCCTGCTGAATATGGAGGTAGAGCATCTTCTGTTATGGATGTAAGGATGAGAGATGGTAACAATAAGAATTTCGGTGCATCTGGTGGAATAGGCTTAATTTCATCTCGTTTAACTGTTGAAGGACCAATCGTAAAGGACAAAGGGTCTTTTATCGTTTCTGGGAGAAGAAGTTATGCTGATATATTCTTAGTTTTTGCTAAAGAAGAAGAAATAAGAAATACAAGCTTGTTCTTTTATGACTTAAATGCTAAAGCAAATTATAAGATTGGAGACAAAGACCGAATTTACATTTCTGGTTATTTTGGACGGGACAAGTTCTCTTTAGATGATCAGGCTGGCTTTGATTGGGGAAATGCTACAGGAACTTTAAGGTGGAACCATCTTTTTAATGATAAGCTTTTCGTAAATACATCATTTATTTATAGTGAGTTTGATTACAGATTTACAATAGGAAAAGGAGCGGATGGTTTTGGAATCCGTTCGAAAATTAGAGATTTCAACTTAAAACAAGATTACAACTATTACATCAATAACAACAATAGTTTAAAGTTTGGAGTAAACGCAATTCACCATACTTTTCAACCAGGATTTCTTGAGAGTGGCGCGAATGTAGGGTTTAATGAAATAAAATTAGATGATAGAAACGCTTTAGAAATTGGCGCTTATGTTCAGAACGAGCAGAAAGTTGGAAATCGATGGGCTTTTATGTATGGTTTGAGGTATTCCGGATTTAATTATATGGGAAAAGGAACAGCGTATGATTATGATGACGAGGGACTTGTTGTGGATGAGAAAACATATGGATCATGGGAATCTATAAAATATTATCAAGGAATTGAACCTCGTTTTTCAGCGAGTTTTATTATCAATGAAAGCAACTCTATCAAAGCAGGATATAATAGGATATTCCAATACATACATCAATTGTCAAATACGACAACCAGCAGTCCAACTGATGTTTGGGTACCAACCTCTAATAACGTAAAACCTCAGATTGGCGATCAAGCTGCCTTAGGATATTATAAGAACTTTAATAATGATGAATACCAAGTTTCTGTAGAAGCTTATTACAAATGGTTGCAAAATCAAATCGATTATAAACCAAATGCAAATTTATTGCTTAATGGGCAAATCGAAAGAGAGTTGGTGTATGGAAAAGGTCGTGCTTACGGTGTTGAATTCCAAATCAAGAAAACAAAAGGAGATTTTACGGGATGGTTTAATTATACGCTTTCACGTGCTTTGAGAACATTTGAAGATATCGATGGAGGGATTGAGTTTTCTGCCAGACAAGACCGAATTCATGATTTCAATCTTGTGTTGACTTACAATATTAATAAGAAGTTAGTTGCAAGTACAAGCTTCGTTTATTATACAGGAGATGCAGTTACTTTCCCGAGTGCTTTGTATGAAATGGACGGCTATGAAGTGGCTTATGTAGGAAAAAGAAACGGGAATCGCTTACCAGATTATCACCGATTAGATATCGGATTGACTTGGTATCTAAAAGAGCGGAAACATTTTGATCATAACTTGAGCTTTTCTATTTACAATCTGTATAACCGTGAAAATGCTTTTTCAGTGCGTTTTACTGATAACTTTAAAGATAATCCAACCGGACAAACGCAAGCTGTTCAAACAGCATTGTTTAAAATGATTCCTTCTATTACCTATAACTTTAAAATCAAATAAGATGAAAAAGATATTTTTCCTTTCTACAGTACTTTTATTGGTATTTATTTCTTCTTGTCAGAAAGTGATTGACTTGCCTGTCACTGATGCAGAACCAAGGTTGGTGATTGATGCAAAATACGACGCTGTTCAAGCAGAGGTTGTTGTAAAATTGTCAAAATCAATTAATGTTTTTTCAAATGATAACTTCCCTTCTATTACAGGAGCAACTGTTGAAATCGCTGATGAAAATAATGTTTATACTCCATTGATTGATCAAGGAAATGGATCTTATATGTTACAAAATTACTCTCCTGTATATAGCAGTATTTATTCAATGAAAGTTACTGTGGATGGAGTGACTTATGAAGCATCTGATGTATTAAACCCTGTCGTTCCTATAGATTCTTTGACAATAGAGTTTCAGCCCCAATCTCCATTCTTTGATTCGGGATATCTATTGTACTTAAATGTAACAGATCCAGTGGGATCAAATTTTTACCGTGCTATTCGTAAGGTAAATGGTGAGTACAGGAGGGATGTGCAAGATCAATTCTTGTTCGATGATGGCCTCACAGATGGAAATAGTCAAAAAATCCCCATGTTTTCAGAGTTTTATCAGTTGGGTGATACAGTACAAATTGACTTGCTCTCCTACAGTGAAAAATCATACACCTATTTTAGCGAATTAAGAGCAATAGCTGGAGGAGGATCTTCTTCTGCAGCACCGGCAAACCCTACTTCTTAT
>Ga0079223_10001356_pt1 | contig 14438 bp, 15 predicted proteins | sample Stecom2011_FD_75072 | JGI IMG/M metagenome (GOLD analysis project Ga0079223, IMG submission 75072) | Agricultural soil microbial communities from Utah to study Nitrogen management - Steer compost 2011 | ecosystem: Environmental > Terrestrial > Soil > Agricultural land | place: USA: Utah... | reverse complement strand
TGCCTATGTCTTAATTCCGGATCTGTGAAATCATCAAACACATTACCTTCACTGTCTGTTTTAGGAAGCGGAAGTGGTCTTAGTGATTTAGAAAGAATCTTAAATTCACTCACATGTAAAGAAATCTCACCTGTTCTTGTCGTAAAAACATATCCTTTAAATCCAACAATATCACCAATGTCAATGAGCTTTTTCCAAACATCATTGAACATGGTTTTGTCTTCTCCTGAACAAATATCATCCCTTCTGATATAAATCTGAATACGGCCACTTTCGTCTTGAATTTGAGCAAAATTAGCTTTACCCATATCACGAACACTCATAATTCTTCCTGCAATGCTGACTTTTTCAAATTGCTCTTTAGTTTCTTCTGTGTAAGTATCTTTAATCTCCTTGGAAGAGTGAGTAATTTTATAAGTCTCAGCAGGATAGGGGTTTATACCTAAGTTATATAATGCCTGCAGTTTCTCTCTTCTAATCGTTTCTTGTTCGGTTAAGCTAATAGTATTCATATGTAATTCGTTATTCATTAATTTAATTTAAAGGAGCATTTTTTACTTGCTGTAAATATTTCTCCCATCTCCAAGCGGTTTCCATCATTTCATTAATCCCATACTTGGGTGTCCAATTTAATTCTTCTTGAGCTTTTTCGTTATTGGCATAAATTTCAATAACGTCTCCAGGTCTTCTTGGCCCGATGTCATAAGGTAATTTAGTATCTGCTGCTTTTTCAAAAGCTTCTATCAGTTCAAAGACTGAAATACCATTTCCTGTACCTAAATTAAAGACATCAGTGTATCCACGCTTTTCATCTTCCATGATTTTCTTAAGTGCTAAGGTATGCGCATGCGCTATGTCACTAACATGGATATAATCCCTAATGCAAGAACCATCTCGAGTATCATAATCATGTCCAAAAACAGTCATTTTTTCTCTAATTCCTATAGCTGTTTGAGTGATGATAGGTACTACATTTTCAGGGACTTTATTTCGTTCGCCAATCAGACAAGAGTGGTGTGCACCAACTGGATTGAAATATCTTAAAAGTGAAATATTAAAGTCTGGGTTTGCAATATTAAAATCTTGACAGATTTCCTCGCCCATTTGTTTAGTCCGTGCATACGGTGATGCCGCAGCTTCAAATGGAGTGGATTCAACTACAGGAAGTTGATTGGTGTTTCCATAAACAGAACAAGAGGAAGAAAATACAAAATTGTGAATATTGTATTCCTTGCAAACCATCAAAACATTGATTAAAGAACCTAAGTTATTTTTAAAATACATCAAAGGGTTATCCACAGATTCGGGGACACTTTTATATGCCGCAAAGTGGATAACTCCTTGAATATCTTTATTTTCTTCAAAAACAGCACGAATATCTTCTAAGTTATACAAATCTATATTGTAATTCTTAATATTCTTTCCAACGATTGTACTGGCCCCTTCTAATAGTTCTGCATGTCCTCTTGAAAGGTTATCAATAGAGATTACTTCAAACCCATGCTCTACTAAGTCCACTATTGTGTGACTTCCAATGTAACCACAGCCACCTGTAACAAGTATCTTTGCCATTATAAATATATTATTTGACGTTTAATTAAAGTCAAGTAATTCAACTTCAAAAATTAAAATCTCATTCGGTCCAATTGCACCTTGACTTTGAGCACCATAAGCTAAAGAAGATGGAATATAAAGCGTTGCTTTTGCTCCTCTTTTTAATAAAGTTAGTCCTTCGTCCCATCCTTTAATCACTTGACCTTGACCTAATTTAAATTGTAAAGGCTCTACATGATTAAATGCAGGATCTACATTACTGTCAAATTTCTCGCCATTCATTTTAGTGCCTGTGTAATTAACAGAAACCATTTGGCCTGCTTGTGGATTTGCGCCTTTACCTTCTTCATGAATAACATAGTAAATGCCTGATTCAGTCTTCTGAGGGCTAATGTTGTTCTTTTTAAAATAATCTTCTAGTAAACCATGGTCTATTTTTAGTTGCTTAGCAGCTTGCTCTGCCATTTCTTTTTCCATTTGTTCCTGAGATTTTAAGCTTAACATAGTTACATCCCAAGAAAAGTAATCCCCTGATTTAGCAAAAGGAGGTAATGGTTGACCTGTTTTTGAGCTCATACTGTCTGCTAACATTCTGAAAGTTATTTGATCACCTTCTCTCATCAGCATCATTCCTTCTGAAAGATCTCCTGGGAACATAGGTTCTTGAATCATTTGAGGAACAGGTTCTCCATTATTCATTTCCAACGTGTTAACAATAACACTATCTCCAATTCTGAAAATAACATTCAACTCTGCTACGTCACCTAATGTAGGCGCGACTAAGCCTTTTCCTTTTTTGATATATTTATATTCTAAACCACCTTCAGTAGTTTTGTATTCTTCTTGTGCACAAGAAGAGAATGTCATGCCTGTACCTAAGGCAATAGCTAATGTTAAATGTGAGATTCTTTTTACCATAATTGATTATTGTTTTAAAACGTTTTGTTTAAGGTGATTAATAGCATCTTCAAGGGTGCCGTGGAAAGTTCCGCCAGCTGCATTTTCATGCCCACCACCCATAAAGTGCGTTGAAGCAATTGTTCTGACATCATAGCCTATATTACTTCTAAAGCTTAATCTAACTTCTTGATTACCTCTTTGAGAAAGTAAAACAGTACTATGAATACCTTTTATAGTAAGTCCGTAGTTTACGAAACCTTCAATATCTTCTTTTTTAACGTTGAACTTAATAAAGTCCTCTTCTTTAATGGCCATATAGGACCAACCTAAGTTAGGAAACACATGCAATCTTTCTGCTAATACGTGCCCTAAAAATTTTAGTCTGTTTTCAGACCAAGTATTAAATAACTGCTCATGAATCTTAGTGTGATTCAATCCACTGTCCTTAAAGAAAGCTATCATTCTATGTAAATCACCTGTAGCTCTTTCATATCGAAAAGAACCAGTGTCGGTCACTACACCTGTATAAAGCAGGGTCATCATGTCCATGTCAAAATGCTCCTTCTTGGTGTGCTCTACTATAAAATGATAAACCATTTCGCAAGTACTTGAAGACTCGGGATCTGACCAACCATAATCAAAATCCTCTATCGCAGGCTCTAAATGGTGATCTATTAGTACTTTAATAGCATAACTGTCTTCTAATAAAGTTTTTAAATCTCTCGTTCTATGAAAAGTATTAAAGTCTAAGCAGAACAAAATATCTGCTTTTTCCAGAACCTTCTCAGCCTTTAATGGCATCGCTTCAAAATTAATTAGCGTGTCTGTTTTCGGCAAGAATTCTATAAAATCAGGACATTTTGAGGGAACTATAGTCACTACATTATGTCCTAGTTTCTGTAAATATATTTGTAAACCCAAACTAGATCCAATAGCATCGCCATCAGGTCCGTAATGTGTAGTAATTACAATGTTTTTAACCTCTTTTAATAGAGGGTGTATTTTTGTTATTGGCTGCATTTTTATTTTTTATCTGCCGACCTTAAAGTCAAAATAAATAATTCCCGCTTCTGGTGGTCCAGGTGGTACGGCATTGAATCTTACTGATTTCAATTTCTCTTCAGCTAACCTACGTAATTGAGTATTAGGGGCTTCAATAATATATCCAGGAAGTATTTTTCCATTGTTATCAACAGTAATAGTGATTTTAACTGTACCCCCTTGATTAAAGCTTGCTTGATCATTAGGGCGACTGACCATGCTTCTTCCTCTAAGACTATATCTAACATTACCTCTGCCTGGCGCACCTTCATAGTTCTCTGCACCTACTGTCCCTTCTGGAACACCTCTGTCGCCTGTTCCTGTTGTATTTCCTTCACTTCCACCTTCGATGTTGTTAGTGCCAGTGTTTCCACCTTCTCCACTCCTGTTTTCATAAGTATATCGAGGATTTTGAGGAGTTGCAGCGACATTAGTACTTTGTGTATTGTCTCTTCTTGTAGTTTGGTTCGCGCGTTCGGTTGGCTGTGGTCGTGTTGGTAAAACATCTTCTCCATCTGGAGAAGTATAAGAAGGACGTACATCCTCTTCACCAGTACTGGAAGAAGAAGAAATACTTTCTTCAATTGCAGCGGGATCACCGGCCCATTCAGGTTGTTCAAAACCATAACCATCTTCAGAAGTTCCTAAGTTGACTTCCATACCTAACTCCTCAATAGGTGGTGTATAAGGTGTTGAATACTTTATAAAAAAGAATAAAAGTAAAAGCAACAAATGCACACCTATAGTGATAGACCAAGCTATAGTATTGTTTTTTTGTTCTAAAGTCATGTAAAAAAAGACATTTTTACGCTCCGCGTTAATTAGGTAAAATTACATATAAAATGTGGATTTAAATAAGTCTTATTAATTTTAATCCTTTCTGAAGATATATGTATAAATGAATGTTGATAAATCTATTATAAAATATACACGAGTATTTATAAATAAAAGTAAAAACCTCAACTAAAAGACTAGGATAAAAGTTAATTCCATAAAAATGAATTATTTTCGTTAAAAATATAATCTTATGAGAACGTTTGTTATTTTAAGTATATCCTTACTAATACTATTTACTCAAGGTAATGCACAGAGTTTGCAAGATCAATATCCGTTACAATCTTGTGATGATGACGAAATTCATCGAAGTTTAGTTGTAGCAAATGAAGTGCAAATAAATAATAATGGCAAATTGACGATGTTTCAATTAATTGAGGCGCCAAACAAGGCTTTTGTGCCTGTTTTGATAAGTGTTGAGGAAGGGAAGAAATATGCTTTAAATGTAAGTGTTGATCCAGCATATAAGAGATTGGATTTGGCAATCATTGACGGAGATCAAACAGAAATAGTTAAGCATACTTCTCGTAATAGAAAGGGGGATAGGTCTGTTTCTCGACAGGTTTTTACAGCTAAAGAAACAGGTCACTATTGGTTAGTATTGAACTTAGCAACTGGAAGAAAAGCATCAAATTGTGTAGGTATAGGTATCATTGAATTAAACTAAAGTTTTGATTAGGAAATTATTTAAATTAAGGCCTGAATATGCGATTAGCTTTTATGTCATAGATTTTATTTTCCGTAAAATTTTAAGACAAAATGCTAAGGTGCCTTATGCTATTCACCATACCAGTACTATTCAAAGTCCGCATTTATTGTTTTTAGAAGCCAATACATTTCCAGGAGATTCTCCAGGAGTGTATATTAATGCATACAACCGAATTTATGTAGGAGAAAGTACCAATATTGGACCACATGTAAGTTTAATTTCTGCAAACCATGATTTGATTCACAATGACTTGCATAAAAAAGCCAAACCTATCAGGATTGGCCCTCGTTGCTGGATAGGTAGTCATGTTGTTATTTTACCTGAAGTAGAACTTGGAGAAAATACGATTGTCGCTGCTGGTGCTGTAGTGACTAAAAGTTTTCCCGAAGGGTATTTAGTCATAGGCGGAAATCCTGCAAGAGTATTGAAAACTATAGATCGTACTAAAAAATAGATTCAAATAGTATAAAGATTTTAAATTTGTAAATTTGAATCATGGATGCTCATCAGCCTAATTCTTTTTTTCGCAAGGTATTGACTTTAGGTTCTGGAACGGCCATTGCTCACTTATTGCTTTTTGCAAGCACTCCAATACTTACTCGACTTTATCAGCCTGAAGCGATGGGAGTTTATGCGTTGTTTATGAGTGTGGCAAGTATATTTATAGCTTTATCTAGTGGGAGATTGGAAATGGGTGTGGTGCTACCCAAGGCAGACAAAGAAGGTTTAGATGTATTGCATACCAGTTGGATGACGCATGTTTTGTGGAGTTTGTTTTATTATTTGATTTGGGGACTTTTATACGCTATTCAACCCGATTCATTAAGCAGTTATTTTGATTATCATTTATTAGCTTTAGTGCCTGTTTTTGGAGGTTTGCAATTGCTATTTGAATCCTTAAAACAGTGGGCTTTGAGGAAAGAAGCATTTGCTATGATGTCTTGGTCCAATTTAATCAAAGCTATTGGCACCTTGATATTACAAATAGGTTTTGCTTTATTATTTGCGACAACCGCTTGGCAGCTTGTTTTGGGGATGGTATTAAGTTTGCTTTTAGGTAATCAGTGGATGTGGAGATTATATAGAAAAAGTTATAAAGCCAATGAGCATTCATTTTCATGGAAGCAATATGTCAATACGATAAAGACTTACAAGAAATTTCCTTTATTTACCAGTCCATCTATTCTATTAAACTCTTTAGTATTGCAATTGCCGGTTTGGGTGATATCATCTGTGTCTATAGCTGTCACAGGGCTATACAACATCGCAGAACGAATTTTACAAGCTCCTTTATTGTTAGTAGGGCACTCAGTTGGTCAGGTATTTTATAAAAATGCTCAAGATTTAAGAGCAGATATCCCCGCATTAAAAGACTTGACTTGGAAAGTGTATAGGTCGTTATTTTATTTGATGTTTATCCCTTATTTCGTGTTATTTATTTGGGGAGCACCTCTTTTTGGATGGATTTTTGGAGAAGAGTGGTTGTTTGCAGGACAAATTGCTGCTTTATTAGCCCCTCAATTGATTTTCAACTTTACGGTTTCTCCTATTTCGAATCTTTGGTATGTATTTAATCGCAATCAACAAGGTATTTATTTTCAAGGATTATTGCTTGTCGGTCGTTTAGTTATTGTGGCTTTATTTTTTATGCAAGAACAAGAATTGCCATGGCTATTTCTGATTTTAGGTTTATTTGGAGCATGTGCCTATGGTATTTTAGGTTGGTCATTTTTAAGAAGAGTAGGAGTAGCTACTAAAGATTTTGTATTGCAAATTGTTTTGCCTCTGATTTTAATTCATGTGATGTTGCATTTGTTTTTGACCATTTAAGTATTTCCAAAATGTCAAGGGCAGTAATGGAAATAAAATAATCAGTTGCTCTACAAAAAACACATCTGAGAATAGCATTGTGCTGATGAAGATAAATAAGGCAAATGCCATTAAGTAAAGATCATACTTTTTGGTAAAAAAACCAATGATGAAAAAGCCTTCTGCAATGATTATGGCTTTGTGTCCTGCATTAAATAAAAATGGATGACTTATGCCCCAAGCTAAAATATCAGTGAAGAAATGTTTTGGATGGTGATACATCCATGCTGCCATATTAATTTTGACGGTTTCTACGCCGGTACCCCAATCAGTAAACGCTCCGAACCATAATTTCCATAAAAATGCGCTTCCATATAACCAACAAGTAAAAAAGCGCATGCCTTCCCAAGCATAACTAAACCAAGAGCGAATAGGCAAACAGGCTACGAGTAGAATAGTCACAGAAGCCGCTAAGTAATGTTGACTGTGTCCAATATAAATATTAGTAAGCGCATAAAGTAGAAATAAATGTAGCCAAGCTAAAACACCAAGACCCCATTTTTTAGGCCAAATAAAAAGGAGGACTAAACTCGCAAATAATGAAACTGTGAATAGATTTGCACTCATCGCATTTTTTAAAATCAACAGATCTAATTGAGTCCAACGAATGAACCAATAGCTTAAATCGTATTGTGGTTTCGCTAAGTGTAAAGGATAAAACGTATTAGGCAAAGCGCCCTCCCAAAGCCTTATCATGTAAAAGGTGATAATCCATAGCGTGATTACTCTGATGATAATGGATTGATAATCCTTGAATTGATTCCTATTAAAGTTGCTATGACTTTTCATAAATAATGTTTTCTTTGATCACTTGAGGGTATCCTTGCGCATCATAAATTACGCTAACATTTTTAATTTGCAATTGATAAAGTATAGAGTTGGTTTTGAGTTGTAGTAAATGTTGATAACTGTCAAAGAAGTTGTTCCAGTCTTCGTTTGTAGGGTAGATTTTTTTAGTCAGTTCAGTATTATTAGGTAACCAATGATGAGCTTTCTCTGCATGCCAGTCTTTATTGCCGTAATTTTCGTAACTTAAATAATTATAAAGAGGGTATTGATAGTGCATTTTATGAAAATCTCTATAAAAAGGCTCTGTAGCTAAAGTTTCTTCATTGTAAATGATCACAGGAAAGTCGTAAGATTCTTGAGGATGATTTACTGAAGCATACATTGACCAAACATAAAATGGGCTGATTTGATTTCTACTTAAATTTGTAAGAATTAACGCAGTTAGAAAGACCATTAACAATATAAAAAGACGACGCTCTTTATAGAAAACGGATTTTAAGAAAGAAATAAATAGCATGGTGTTAATCTTTTCTTTCAAAAATATCGTTATTGTATTAGAATAATAAATAAACTTGTAACATATTCAATAAAATATATGATTGAGAACAGACAAATAATGAAAGGTGAGGAAAAAGCAGTTTTGGTAGGTTTGGTTTTTGGTAGCCAAACTGAAGAACATGTTTTGGAGTATTTAGAGGAATTAGCATTTTTAGCTGAAACGGCAGGTGCAAAAGCCGTTAAGCATTTTTATCAAAAATTGCAGCAGCCCAATAGCAGAACGTATATTGGTTCTGGTAAGGTTCAGGAAATTAGAGATTATGTATGGGAGCATGATATCAGATTAGTGATTTTTGATGATGAATTGTCAGGCTCTCAGATTAATAATATTGAAAAAGTATTAAGTGATCCTAATGATGATTTTGAAGTAACGGTATTGGATCGTTCAGATTTGATTTTAGACATTTTTGCGACGCGTGCGAAAACAGCACAAGCTAAACTACAGGTGGAGTTAGCTCAGTATCAATATATATTACCAAGATTAAAAGGAATGTGGAATCACTTACAACGACAAGAGGGTGCTATTGGATCGAGAGGACCTGGTGAGCAAGCGATTGAAACTGATCGTCGAATGATTCGTGAAAGAATCACACTTTTGAGAAAACGATTAGCTGAAGTAGATAAACAAGCTACTACACAAAGAAAAAATCGAGGAGAAATGATTCGCGTGTCTTTAGTGGGATACACGAATGTGGGTAAAAGTACGATAATGGAATTGTTGAGTAAGTCTGACGTTTTTGTAGAAGACAAGCTTTTTGCCACTTTAGAAACTACGACTAGGAAAGTAGTTTTCGAAAGAACGCCATTTTTATTAAGTGACACTGTTGGGTTTATTAGAAAATTACCTCATCATTTAGTGGAGAGTTTTAAGTCAACTTTAGATGAAGTGAGAGAAGCAGATATATTAGTACATGTGGTGGATTTATCACATCCAAGATATGAAGATCAAATTAATGTTGTAAATCAAACATTGACAGATTTAGGAGCAATTAATAAGCCTACATTGATGGTGTTGAATAAGTTAGATGCTTATAAAAAGAAAGAATTTGACGAGTGGTTGGCAGAAGATGTTCAAGAAGATTTGTTGAAGCAACTTGAAATGAGGTGGGATAAAACTACACAGGGTAATGCTGTTTTGATTTCAGCTACAGATCGACAAAATATTGATGTTTTACGTTCAAAATTATACGAATTAGTAAAAGAGGAGTATGCACAACGTTATCCCTATTTAAAAGAGTTTTACTAGTTGGTATGGCATGATGTTATATACTGTATGTTGATTAAAAAATAAAAATGGAAACTAAAGAAGATATTGTTAGAGATTGGCTTCCAAGATACACAGGGATGCCTTTAGAACGATTTGGAAAATATATATTACTATGTAATTTCCATCATTATGTTGAAGTCTTTGCGACCATACATAATGTTGCAATTGAAGGCTTGGATAAACCTATGCAAAGTGCAACTGCGGAAGGGATTACCATTATTAATTTTGGTATGGGAAGTCCGACTGCAGCGACTATCATGGACTTGCTAACTGCAATATCACCAAAAGCTGTTTTGTTTCTTGGGAAATGTGGTGGATTGAAATCTAAAAATAAAGTAGGAGACTTAATCTTGCCTATTGCTGCTATTCGTGGAGAAGGAACAAGTAATGATTATTTGCCACCAGAAGTTCCTGCATTACCTGCTTTCGCATTACAAAAAGCAATTTCTACGACTATTCGTGATCATGGACAAGACTATTGGACAGGAACGTGTTATACTACGAATAGAAGAGTCTGGGAGCACGATGAAGATTTTAAAGATTATTTAGTGCATATCCGAGTGATGGCAGTAGATATGGAGACAGCAACTATATTTACTACAGGTTTTGCAAACTCTATACCTACAGGAGCTTTATTATTAGTTTCAGATTCTCCAATGAGTCCAGAAGGAGTAAAGACTTCTGAAAGTGATGTGGAAGTTACTACCAATTACGCAGATATGCATTTGAAAATTGGAATAGAGTCACTTAAACAACTTATTAATGACGGACTTACTGTTAAGCATTTAAGATTTTAATCTTTATTATGCACTACGTCTTTATCTAAAACTTGAATAGATTGGTTGCTAATGGATTCAAATCATTTAGAAAAATACTACAGCCCAAATTGGAGCTTCTAATAATTACATGAATAATACGGGCTTATTGAAAGTAAGCTATAAATAAAGTTGCTCAGGATATGTATCAATCCACCCTTTTTCTACGGCCTTTGTAAAAATATAATCAATAGCTGCTCTCCCTTCTTCACCTAATGATTTGCTGTATTCATTAACGTACAAATGAATATGCTTTTTCATGACTTCCGTATCCATTTCTTGAGCATGCTCTTCTACAAACTTAGGAATAGAAGGGAGTTGGTCATAAGCATAGTCTACACTTTTTCTGATTAAATCATTAATGTCATTTTGAACTTGTTGTGGCAAACTTCTATCGATGGCAATACCACCTAAAGGGATATGTTGTTTTGTGTTTTCTTCCCACCATGTTCCTAAGTCCAACCATTTATGTAAACCCTTAGCCTCATAAGTAAATCGGTTTTCATGAATGATAATGCCCGCATCCAATTGCTCTTCAATGACTTTATTTTCAATTTCATTAAAAACTAAAAATTCTTTTTGCTGATGATCTGGAAAAGCAAATTTAAATAATAGATGTGCTGTCGTATAAAAACCAGGAATTCCAATTGTTTTGTTTTTTAAGGCGCTTTTTAAATCACCTTCTAAGGCGTTGTTTGCAATGATTAAAGGACCTACTCCACGCCCTAAAGCACTCCCACTATCTGCAATGATATACTTATCTACCGTATGTAAATACGCGTGATAACTCAGTTTTGTAATTGGCAGTTGTCCATCCAGCGCCCATTCGTTAAGTGTTTCTACGTCTTCTAATACATATTCAAAACGATAGTTTTTGGTATCAATCTTCTGATGAACTAAAGCATCAAAAATGAAAGTGTCATTAGGACACGGACTGAATCCTATTTTATATGTATTTTGCGTCATAGTTTGTATATTCATAGTGCTTGAAAGTGTAAACTTAATTAAATTATTACTTTTGACGTAAAGAGAAGTCTCTTCTATCATAAATATCAGATTGATGAAAATAATTATAGCCATTGACGGATTTTCAGCTTGTGGAAAAAGCACCTTAGCAAAGGACTTAGCAAAGCAACTGCAATATACATATGTAGATACAGGTGCTATGTACCGTGCTATAACACTTTATTTCTTACGGAATAACGTTAATATTTCGGATTCTAAATCGGTTGAAAGTGCATTGGATAATATAAAACTGAGGTTTGGAACAGAAGAGGAAGGAGCAGAAAACATATTCTTAAACGAGGAAAATGTTAGTAAGCATATTCGTCAGATGTTAGTAGCGGATAAAGTAAGTCAAGTAGCAGCTATAAAAGAGGTTCGTGATTTTGCAGTTAAGCAACAACAAGCTTTAGGTGCAAATAAAGGAATCGTTATGGACGGGAGAGATATAGGAACAGTAGTATTTCCTGATGCAGAATTGAAAATATTCATGACAGCTGACTTAGAAGTACGGATTAAAAGACGTTTTTTAGAAATGCAAGCAAAAGATCCCCAAGTTAATTTGGAAACTGTAAAAACTAACTTACAATTAAGGGATTATATAGACAGTAATAGAGCTGAAAGTCCGCTTACACAAGCAGCCGATGCAAGAGTTTTAGATAATAGCGATATGACTCAAGAAGAGCAGTTAGCACTAGTATTAAAATGGGTAAAAGAGTTAGTTTAAGGTTGTTATTAAAAAATATTCTATGCTCCGGCTGAAATTCAGAACAAAAGAGCGATCAACGTAAATGGTTGAAGTTCTTGTTTTGAAAAAACTTAGCGTTATTTTAATCTAAGATAATAATATTTATAAATTATTTCTTCTGTAGCACTAATAGCGTATGGCTATGACCTAAAAGATCATGAATAGCTTTGATTTCAAAACCAGCTTGTTCAATAAACTTAAAAAACACTTTACTGTCATACATTTGACTGTTTCCGTTAGCGATACTTGTAAAGTAAAAAGAAGTCATCTGCAATGAGAAAGCAGAAGTTTTAAACTGTTGTCTATCCCAGAAAGTTTCATTGATAAATACATAGCCCTCTTCATTGAGGACTTCATGGCATTTCGTTAATATTTGCACGATTTGCTCATCTGAAAAACAGTCTAAGAATTGGCTCATCCAAATAGCATCATATCCTTCAGGTAATTCATTTTGTTCGTTTAAAATGTTTTGAGGATACCAATGGATATTATCGAAATATGATTTCTTTGCTAATTGTTTTTTTGCCATTTCAATTTGTCCTGGAAGGTCCACAAAACCTACTTTTTTATCAGGTGCTATATTTAAAATAGCTTTAGTCCATTTGCCAGTATTCCCACCAATATCAATAATCGATTCAAACTCATAAGTCGTTAAGATATTTAAAATCTCATCAAAACTCCTGTCCGAATAAAAGTGGTCGAAGGCCAACCAGCTTTTTTGAACTTGAGGCGCTAATTGAGATAAGCCCTCATAAACGGTAGGCCAAGGTCCTAAGGCCTTTAGACCCATCGGCTTGTCATTCTCCACAGAAGATTTTATCGTGCCAATTCCTGGCTCACAAACATCCTTCATGAAATTAAAATTGACGCGTGTCATCTCATTGTGAAGTAAAAAATATCCAGTTTTCGCCAAACAGTAATGATTGTCTTTTAAGAAAGTCAATTCTAAACCTAAGCTTGCTTCTAAAAGTATTCTCAAGCCATAAGGAGGAAAATCAATAACGGCAGATAAGGCTTCATGAGAAATACCTTCTTTGCCAGCTTGATCTATCTTTTCTAAAATCCCTAATTCCATTAATAATTTACTTGCTTCCCAAACGTAAGGCGCAAATGCAATAAATTGTGCTCTATCTAATGCCTCAATACTGCTGCGATTATCTTTGTCGAAAAGATTTTTAAAAGCTTTGTCCTCAGGATTCATAATCTGTTTTTTAATAGCTACAAATATCACAAAATTTATGAAACCTTTCTTTAATACGCTAACATTTAGAGAAATAAAGTAATTTCGACTTTAAATCATGGACAGCATATGAAAGTAAAACAATATAAAAAAGTCACCTTCTCAGGTATCCCTGAAGAGAGCAAAGAATTGCTGATGACAGAAGTGAGCTTTTTGACTGAATTAGGCGTTGAAGAAGTAGATGGGTCAACAATCAGTATTTATTTCGAAGACAAAGACTATTCAGAAGAGGCCATTCAGCTTCTTAGTGAAAAATATCAATCACAGGTGGAAATCACTTCTTTTATAGAAGAGAATTGGAATGCGAAATGGGAAGCCTCAATAACTCCTATTGAAGTTGGCAATTTTTGTACAATAAGAGCTTCTTTTCATGAAACACCTGAGGATACTCAATATGATATCATTATTACACCTAAAATGTCCTTTGGAACGGGTCATCATGCGACGACTTATCAAGTCATAGAGCAGATGCAGCAAATAGAATTTAGTGGGACAACAGTCTTGGATTTTGGAACAGGAACAGGTGTGCTTGGTATTTTAGCGGCTAAGATGGGTGCTAAGGATGTTGTGGCTATTGATAATGATGAATGGTCGATAGATAATGCTGCTGAAAATGCACTTAAAAATCAAGTGGATTGGACTTTGCTACAAGGAAGTATGGAGGTTGCACCCGACAAGAGTTATGATGTGATTTTAGCGAATATTAATCTTCATATTTTAAAGGCTTATGCTCATGATTTGTATAAAAGCTTAAGCGTTGATGGGGATTTATTGATTTCTGGAATCCTAGCCACTGATATTGAAGAATTGAGTGCAACTTTTGAAGCGGAGGGATTTAAACATCATTTTACGAGTTTGAAAGATAATTGGGTAATGATGCATTGGAAGAAGTAAAGATTTATTTGAAAGCTTTGATTTGAGGATGGTTTTTTAAATCAGATGCTAACTTTTGAGAAAACAAAATAGAGCCCTTTCTATTGAGATGAGTGGCATCAAAAAACAAACTTTTATCATTACAAATTTCATCGTCTGAATAATCTATGAAAACTAAATCGTGCTTTTTAGATATTTGTTCATAGAGTTGTATTATGGAATCTCGATTTGTTATGAAT
>Ga0079223_10001353_pt1 | contig 14460 bp, 11 predicted proteins | sample Stecom2011_FD_75072 | JGI IMG/M metagenome (GOLD analysis project Ga0079223, IMG submission 75072) | Agricultural soil microbial communities from Utah to study Nitrogen management - Steer compost 2011 | ecosystem: Environmental > Terrestrial > Soil > Agricultural land | place: USA: Utah... | reverse complement strand
TTGAATCAAAACCTGATGTTTGAAAAACTATAAAGTTCATCTATAAGTTTTGGTGTCTATTTACAAAAACAAAAATTAAATTATGAAAAAAACTTTCTACTCATTATTTTTTATCCTCTTATTTTCCGGCTCCACTTGGGCACAGATTGCTGGAGAAAGAACAGTTCCTTCTGATGATTATCCCGATTTACAAACAGTAGCCGACTCTTTGAACCTATATGGCGTTGGTACGGGCGGAGTCAGTTTTATGCTACAAGGCGGAACCACCTTTGAAGAGTCGCCAATCGAGTTTACAACCGGCGGAACTGCCGATGCCCCGGTGTATATCGGATGGGATGGTGAAGGAGAAAAACCAACAGTAAACTTTGATGGCACCGAATCGGAAAGAGATGCGGGGTTTAAACTTACGGGAGTTAGTTTTATCACGCTCGACGGTATTAATATCACTAACCCAAATTCTAATCTTGAAGTGGGGATCCTAATTACCAACTATGACGGAGCGAACGGTTCAAGCGATAACACCATAAAAAACGTGGATATCACCCTCGATAAACTCAATGAGTTTTCAGCCACAGGTATAAGCGTCGTAGCTGACTCAATCCCTTCTGATTTTATGGGTAACAACCACAACAACAAATTTTACAATAACCGCATATTTAATGTCGGTATAGGATATTCTTTTGATGGAAATACCAGCACTACTGATTTAATGAGCGTTGGTAATGAAGTAGGAATTGAAGGCGATGGCGAATCGTTAATTCAAGACCTGGTTTTGGCAGGTGTTACAGCCAGAGATCAAAATGGATTTAACTTTTCACACACTACAATTCGAGACTTGTTGCAAACCGAAAGCTCAAGCCCCGCAGCGATTTCAACAAGTAGTGGGAATCCGTCAGACCAATTAACAAACGACTATATTATTTCTCACAACACCATCGAAAACCTGTCCTGTACGGAAGCGAGTATATTTGGTATGTATATTAGTGCGCGAAAAGTAAATTATTATATACACAATAATAAAATTCACAATGTTACTTCTACAGCAGGAGGCGGAGCTACTGCCGATGGAATCATGGTACTCGCAACCAGCGTTGATGTTAATATATACAACAACATGATTTCGGGAATAGCTGCGCCGGCATCGGCTGTGAACAACAATACCGCAACCCGGGGTATCCAGGTTCGAACATATGAGCAGGCAAATATTTTTTACAATACGGTAGTTTTGGAGTATACAGCAACCAATACCGCACACCGTTCTGCCGCGCTAAGTATCTACAACAACAGCAAGCCTGTGCAAATGCGCAACAACATTCTTATCAATAAAACAATATTGCCTGCAGAGTCAGACGGTATAGTTACTGCTGTATATAAGCGCAATAACACATGGGTCGGTCTATCGAGTACGACTGACAACAATATCTATTATGCCGGCGTACCCGGACCTCAAAACGTGATTTATTACGGACACAATTCGACAACTCCAAATGTTCACCAAACTTTGGAAGATTATAAACTTGCTGCCGATTCGTTAGACCAAAACTCACACACCGAAGATGTGCAGTTTGTAGACTTTAATGATTTGCACGTAGTGGCTTCCGCCAATACATTGGCACGAAATAATGCGACACCTATAAATGATCCGATCATAATTACAACCGACTTTGACGGAACCACACGCGATACAGCAACTCCGGATATCGGAGCAGACGAAATTGCGAGCGCATCTCCTGACGTAGCCATCAACCCTAACCCGGCAGATGGAGAAACGGAAGTATCTTTAAATCTATCGGAGATATCGTGGGAATATATAACAAGTCCTGAATATACAACACCGGCCGGATTTATGGTATATATGAGCACCTCGGCCGAAATAGATGAGACAGACTTAATTGCAACCGTAACATGGGAAGCTGACGAAACCAACTACTCGGCAGTAGTTTCTGCACTCAATTCGATGACAGATTATTATTGGATGGTAGTTCCCACAACAGATCTCGTGGATGGCTCTACACCGGAAGAAGTAGATGTTTGGACTTTCAAAACCGAAATGTACATTTTCCCATACCCGAATGCTGCCGAAAACCCAACTCCTGAGGATGAGGAAGTTATAATCTTACCGAACGATCATACTATTACATTTGGTTGGGACTACAACTCTGAAGTCGACCATGTTTTACCTACAGAGTTTTTACTGTTTGGTGCAAGCGACATGAGTAGTGAGGAATGGGATACACCCATCGCCGAAATTAACTTTGAGGAAGGACAAGTATCCTACGAAATAGAAATTACGGATCATCCGAATTTCACTTATGAACTAGCTACAAGTAATTACTGGAAAATCGTGCCGGTATCTTCTGAATTCGAATCAGAAACACCCGATGTGCCGGTATGGTCTTTCTCGTTTGATGAAAACACCGGATTAAATGATTTGGCATTGGAAGGAACCACCATTTTCCCAAATCCGGCAGTCGACTTTGTTACAATCGAACCAGGCTTTGATGGAAAATATGAAGTTATGCTTTATGATGTGCAAGGAAGATTAGTGAAGAACTTCGGTGAAAACGAAGGAATACGCAGCTTAAATATATCGTCCGTTCAGTCGGGGGCATACCAAGTTGTAATAATTCAGGGTGAAGCACGCTCAACAAGCCTAATTAAAGTGAATTAAAATCAGTAGAAAAATCCCTGTTGAAGATAAAATCCTTCATTTAAAACGGATTTAATATTCAATTTGTGTATACTAAAAGACCGGCATTCACCTCGAGTGCCGGTCTTTTTTAATAAGCCCGAAAACGGATGCGGAACAAGATTATAAATTTCTCATTAAATATTTCTTCAATTCAAATATAAAGATGATCTTTGCGCCCCTAAATTAATGATCAGAGTTTCGCACTCTATAACAATTAATAAACATTATGTCAGTAAAAATCAGATTATCACGCCACGGAAAGAAAGGTCATCCTTATTTTCACATTATTGTGGCGGACGCTCGCGCGCCGCGTGACGGAAAGTATATTGAGCGTCTTGGGTTTTATAACCCAACAACTAACCCTGCAACCATCGATATCGATGTGGACAGCGCGGTAGATTGGCTCGCCAAAGGAGCACAACCTACCGATACAGCTCGTGCAATATTGAGCTATAAAGGTGTGCTTTACAAAAGCCACTTGCTAAAAGGGGTTAAAAAAGGTGCTTTTGACGAGGCTGAAGCCGAAAAGCGCTTTGAAGCCTGGCAAAAAGAAAAGCAAGAAAAAGTAGAAAGTAAAATTTCTAGTCTTGCCACATCGGAATCACAAGCTGCAGCCGAAAGACTACAAGCTGAAACCGAGAAAAATCAAGCGAGAGCTGCCGCAATTGCCGCTGCAAATGCGCCGGAACCTGAGCCCGAAGTAGAAGCTCCCGAAGCAACTGACACGCCTGTAGCTGAAGCTCCAAGCGAAGAAGCTAAAGAAATAGTAGCTGAAAAACCGGAAGTTACCGTAGAAGAAGCTGCAGAAAAAGTAGCTAAAGCAGAAGAAAAAGCAGAGACTCCGGCAAAAGAAGAAGCTGAGAAAACAGAAGCGAAAGCTGAAGAAACTCCGGCAAAAGAAGAAAAAGAAGAAGGCAAAGAATAATTTCTTTGAATCTCAATACGCAAAACCCCTGATTGTATTCTTTATTGAATATTCAGGGGTTTTTTATTTACGCCGAAATTATTTTCCGCAAATCAGAGCGAAGCCTATTGGAAGATGTTATCGCCCAAATTGATTAACTTGGTTTGTAATTCTTAAAAAGTAATTATGCGGGAAAATCAAAATTACCGACATTTATAAATTCATCTGCGATTATGGTTATTTCAAAAGATAAGTGTTATTACTTAGGTTATATCAGCAAAACCCAAGGCTATAAAGGTGGTCTTATCGCTTTTTTTGATGTAGACGACACCCAGGAGTACAGCAAGCTCGACCACGTGTTGGTAGAATTGTACGGCGCATTAACGCCATTCTTTATCGAAACCATAAACCTCAAGGATAAAAACTTTGTACAATTAAAAATTGAAGGTGTTGACGACGAGGTTGCAGCCGGAGAACTTGCCGGTAAGGAATTGTATTTACCCCTTAAAGATTTGCCCGAGCTACCAGATGACGAATACTACTTGCACGACTTAGTGGGTATGACTGTAGAAGATGCCACCTCAGGCGAAATTGGGGTGGTAACCCAAGTACTAGACTACAGCAACAATCCGCTATTGCAAATTATGCAAAACGAACATGAAATATTGATTCCGCTCATTGATAACTTCGTGATTAACGTAGATAAAAAAGCCCGAATAGTGCATACCGATGTACCCGAAGATTTACTCGATATTAATAAGCCTTGAGCGCCCCTTTTTCTTTTAAACAATTTAGCATAAGCCAAGATAATGCCCCGATGAAAGTCGGTACGGATGGCGTATTGCTAGGAGCTTGGTGCAAATGCGACAATGCGGTTACCGCTCTAGATATCGGCACAGGAACCGGACTTATCGCTCTTATGCTGGCCCAACGAAATCCTAAAACTCAAATTACGGCTATCGAACCAAACGGGTTGGCTGTGAAAGACGCCATGTTGAATTTCAAAAAATCGCAATGGAGCGATCGCATTATTTTGGAAAAAACAGATCTGAAGTCGTTTCAAACAAATAAAAAATTTGACTTGATTATTGCGAATCCGCCATTTTTCAAAAACTCACTTAATGCACCGGATTACGGCCGAAATTTGGCCCGCCATATTACAGGGTTTAGTCCACGTGCATTTGCAGAAGCTTCAACCCTACTCAATGCAAAAGGCATATTATCAGGCATTTATCCATTAAATGTTTTTAACGAATTCGATCTGGAAGCAAGAAAAATGGGCTTGTCTCCTTCCCGTTTATGCGAAGTGCAACCCACCCCGGATAAACCCGCACACCGCATGCTCTTTGAATATACATTTGCAGGTGCTACACCCCACCCAACAATAGAATCGCCAAACCCAACTATAGACAAACTGGTTATCGAAGAAAATGGAAGGCACAATTACAGCGACGAATACATAAAACTGACAAGGGACTTCTATTTGAGTCTTTAAAATCGCACTGTGAGCACGGTGTTTCACAATGAACCTATTCACAATTCAGAATTGGAATATATTTGTAATGTATTAAAGTAGTCGTAAGAATTGTTTTATCTTGCGTTAAATTTTATTGAAATCACAGTCGATGGCTACATCAAGAAATTACGGTTTGATTTTACTCTTAATTATCGCATCCCTAACGAGTTGCGATGACAAAGACACCACAGATGATTTTGGAGACGGATCGGGAATAAAAGGGAGAATTAACGTTCAAAATGAGTTTGAACAACCGCTTTACGATGATCGAAGCGGAATAAACGTAAAGCTTGAAGTAGGGTTTCGAGACTTTGATGTTGTGGCTAATAATGTGGGCGAATGGCAGTTGGCTGGGGCTCCTACCGGAACGTACAAAATCACGTATTCAAAAGCCGGATACAGCACAATAGTACAGCGCGGAATTAAATTGAGCTATACGATTCCCGTCTATCCGGTCGACAATATGTTCCAGAAACTTCCCTCTGTTGCGATTACAAAATTACCTACAACGCAATTTAATGATTTCGAATTGGCATTAAATGCGACACCCGTTGGGCAAGACACCATTTACACTTTAAATTTATCGGCTGTAATGCTACCTGCGCCACCGCCAACCGGTCATAAAAAAGGGTATCGCATTTTTATCGGCAAGGATGAAACGGTGTCATCAGAAAATTATTTATACCAGGAATATTTCAATACCAACAGTGCAAATATTAGTCAAACCTATGACAATGCATGGTTTACAGAAATAGGAATCCATTCGGGCGATGCGATTTATGCCGCGATTTACGGCGATGCATCTTTTAATTTGGAAGGAGAAAACGACGAAGGAGAGACTACCTTTCCCAACATCTCTGTAGAACCCGGAGCGGTTTCATCGGTGGTGCTTCCCTAATTCAGCTTCTCGATTTACATCAAAGTCTTCTTTGAGCTGCAAAAGTCTATAGCGAAGTTTCATATTTTATAACCGTGTCAATTATATACACCCAATTAATAATTCCCACACAAGGACGTTGATTACTAAAGAATTAAAAAAGCCGGAATAGGATATCCCGGCTTTTATTTTGTTCTTATGTCAGCTGCATTTGCCGTACCTACGCACTCCTTAAAAGTCGAAAGGCAAACCACTCCATCAACGATATTTACATTAGTCTAACTTCTGTTCTTCTAACGGAATTTCTCGTTCTGTAAACCCTATTCCGTATTCTTCCAATTCATTTAAAATCGGTTCATAGATCTCTCGGGTTACCGGAGCATGCACCCCGGGCGTGGTAATGGTCCCATTTAATATAAGCTTTGCAGCAATACCCATCGGCAATCCTACCGTTTTGGCCATCGATGTTCGCGGTTCTTTATCGCCTATAACTACCATACTCGAGTGAATTTCCTTAATCTCAGCATCTTCGTTTTCGCGCACCCTGATTTTGTGCCACATCACAGTCATATCCTTATCGTCGGGCTTTAGCGTCCATTTTTTCTCCAATATCTTCTGCAACACCTGCGCCGGAGTACCGGGTTTTTCGAGTCCGATAGGCTCATCGTCAAATATCCCAATCCAAATTAGCTTTTCCATTTCATCGCTATCATCGTCGAGCTTCATATAATGCATCAGCTTTAGCTCTACCGTATCGGTAACGTTGTATTTCAAAAAACTATTGGTAAACTCGCGATGGGTCATACCTACGCTATCTTCCATTATGTACGAGTCGTCGGTCATTCCCATTTGCACAAAAATATCCCAAGCTCTACAAAATCCTTTTCTACGTAGAGTTCCACGATAAATAGTAGGAACACCAACCAGATTATAGAGTTTGCGGTAGTTCAATGAGTCTCTGTTGGCATATCCCTCAAACATTCCGTATCCCGGAATTTCGATTGTTTCGGTTCTTCTAAACACCTTTTGGTAGGGAATATATTTAAACCGCCCATTGTGTTTAAATTTTACAGCTCCCCCCTGCCCAGCCAATACAACGTTGCGCGGGTTCCAGGTAAACTTATAGTTCCAAGGGTTATCATCGCTTTCCGGGGCCACCAATCCGCCTGTAAAACTCTCAAAACCCATTATTTCTTTCCCCTTGTCGCGCATATTATCGAGCAGTCGCATTGCGCTCATATGATCGATACCGGGATCGACACCCAGCTCATTTAAAAATATAAGACCGGCAGCTTCCACCTCATCTTTTATTTCATTCATTTCTTTTGAAATGTAGCTGGGAGTTACCAGATTTTTTTTCAAAGCCAAGCAGTCGTTTGCCACCAACGTATGTAAAAACGAAGGCAACATACTTATTATCAAGTCGTGTTTGGCAATAAGTGCCGCACGCTGCGCATCGACAGTGGCATCGAGCTGAAAAGGCGTAGCGTATTTTGAGTCACCAATCATGTTTTCAGCATGCGCTAAATCTGAATCGGCAAGCGTAATATGCCAGTTTTCCTGATCAGCGTACTTGAGTAAGTATTCAATAAGAATAATGGCCGATCTTCCGGCTCCAATAACTAATATTTTTTTCATCTAAATAGCACTTTATAAAATGTGCGGGTGCGAAGGTAAAACTCTTTGCAAAACCAATGAAATAAAGCACAAAAGTCTTTTTCAACACCTCAGATGTAAAATTAAATACCAACTTTGGCACGTCGCTTGTTTAATTCCCATTCAAAATCTACTTTAGCAACAAATCGACTATGATTAAAAAACTACAAGTCAGAACCTTTTTACAGCAAATCCGTTCAATTTTAAACGGTATGGATAATCCTCTCAAAACGGTGGTAAAACAAAGCCTCGTCTATAATTTTATTGGTTTTCTTTTAGTGGGAATGCTAATGGTAGCTTGCGGGGGGTCTAAAAGTTTGGCAAAGAAAGGCAATCAACTCCAACAAGCCGGTCTTTACTCTGATGCCGCCGATTTCTTTTATAATTCACTTCTCAAAAACAACAAAAATGTAGATGCTCGCATTGGTCTTTCCTCGGCAGGGCAGCAAGTTTTAAACGATAAGCTTTCTGAATTTTCACGAGCCAGAACAATCGGAGATAATAAAAAGGCAGTGTACGCTTACCTGGATGCAATGGCTTACCGCGATAAAATTCAAAGGCTTGGAATTTCGCTAACAACACCCGATTATTTTACCGATGACTTTAATGAATCAAAATCAGCATACGTTAAATCCTTATACAATCGTGGAAACGACCTGATGGCTGAAAAGAGTTTTGACGAAGCCAATGCAGTTTTTAGTGAGCTGACCCGTCTAGAACCTAATTACAAAGATGTTAACGAACTTAAAAGCGTATCGCAAAACGAACCGATTTATCTTACGGCCACCGCTTTATTTGACAGAAAAGAATATCGTAAAGCTTACTACGAGTTTGATGCGATTTATAAATCTGATCCCAACTATAAAGATGTAGCCATATTGCGCAGCGAAAGCCTTGACAAAGGCCAATATCCGGTTGCCATTGTTCCATTTGAAAACGCTACCCGCGTGCGCGGCGTAGAAAAAAGCGTACAAGCTTTTGTTCTTACTGACTTATCATCGATTCACGATCCGTTTTTAAAAATTATCGAGCGTGACAACATGGATGTTATCCTCCGGGAACAGCGTTTGAACCTGAGCGGGATGGTAAATGAACAAAGTGCAGCCGAAGTAGGTAATTTACTGGGCGCCAAAGCAATATTAACCGGAACGGTACTTTCGTACACTTCCAAGCCCGGCAAACTTGTAGCTCGCGAAAAAAATGCATACGAATCATATCAAGTCAAACTCTACAATAAAGAGGAAGACAGAAACTATTACGAAACGCGCTATAAACCGGTTAAATACACTGAGTATTACAATACCAGCGAAGTGAGTATTTCATTTCAGTACAAGGCTATTTCGTTGGAAACCGGGGAAGTATTGTTCTCTAAAGTTGTCAATCAAAACAAGGACTCTAATGTTTATTACGGCGTTTATCCAGGCGAGATTACAAATCTTTATCCCTCCGGAAAAGACGGAGTAGTAACATCAAACCGCGAGCGAAACCAATTGATAAAACTGATGCGCGCCCCGCGTGAAATCAAAAGTACCGATCAATTATCGAGAGAAATTTACACGAATGTTGCAAGAACTTTATCAACCGATTTAATCCATCAAATCAACAAGCTATGAAGGCGTTTTACGGTTTGTTCATAGCTTTGATGCTAGTGGGTTGTAGTACGAATAAATCTACCCCTGCTACAAAACTGGCTCCCCCGGCACCGAGTTGGGTGGAAAGCAGACCGCTTAATTCGGCTTATTATATTGGCATTGGGGTTGCCCCAATTACCACCGGAACCAATTATCAGAATACAGCAAAACAGAATGCCCTCAGCGACTTGGCTTCCGAAATCAAGGTAAATGTCAACACCAATTCTCTATTGCATACGCTCGAAACAAGTTCTCAATTTCAACAAGAGTTTAATGAATCTATTCGGGTACAAAGCGATTTAAACCTCGAAGATTTCGAAATGCTGGATACCTGGGCTGACGCAAATTCATACTGGGTGTACTACCGATTGAGTAAAGCAGCTTACGCTGAAAAAATAAAGCGTAAAAAGAATACAGCACAGGAATTATCACTCGACTTTTATGCAAAAGCTGAGGCAGCAAGTAATTCGGGAAATTACGCCATAGCCATCGATTATTATTTGCGTGGATTGCAGGCGCTGGAAAACTTCTGGAATGAAGAAAATCGAGTTGATTATATGGGACAAAGCATATTGCTCGACAATACACTGTATACACAATTAAGGGAATTATTGAATAGACCACAAATTGCTTTTGAAAACCAAATTGAACTTAATTTCCAAAACAAATTCCGGACACAGGCGAATGTTCGTGTAACAACCCCATCCGGGTCGCCCTTTGAGTCGGTTCCGCTTGAATATGAATATTTTGGGTTGTACGGACGCAACCGAGGCAAAGTAATGACCAATGCCGATGGCCGAGCGACTATTGCCATTGCCGAAGCCGATAAGGAACGTGCCGGAAATTTTATTCGCGTATCAATCGATTCCGAACGACTTTTTGAACCGTTTAAATCTGATCGGTTTATGCAAAAACTCACCGAAACCATGCGGGGTGCTGAAGTTCAAAAATCGATTATTTACAACCCTCCCAGCATTTACGTAATTTCTAAAGAGGAAAATCTCAATAAGAACATGAATTCAAAGCCGGTTACTTCGGCGATTATGGCGTCACTTGGTCGCCGTGGTATCACATTTGCCACGAGCGAAACCAATGCCGATTTAGTATTGCAAATTAATACCGATACTCAGAAATCGGGGTCGGAACAAGGTTTTTATACTGCAACACTCAATCTTAACATTGAGATTCTAGATGCGCCTTCCGGCGAAAGCCGATACACGATAAGTAAGAATAATATAAAAGGAGTAGATTTAGATTTTGAAAAAGCGGGGTTAAAAGCTTATCAAAATTTGATTAAAAACATAGAATCAGAACTTATGAGACCCCTCGTAAGTGACTTATTTTAACACACTTAAGCCTTTGGCACAGTTTCTGACAACAAATAACTAAATAACTTAACTACCATGAAAGTAACACAACTAAAAATTCCAAATTTTGGCCGATACGCCTTCTTAGCTTTTATTTCTGTAGCCGTATTAACCGGTTGTAAGAAGAATAAAGAAATTAAAGCGCCGGATGGTGAAGTATTAATAAATGAATACTGTAGCGGAGAAGAGTTTTTCAGCGATAATGAGTTTTTCAGATCCAACGGCCTTGGCGAAAGTATGGATCAGGCTACAGCCAAAAAGAAAGCGCTGAGTAATGCGCGTGCAGATTTGGCGTCTGCTATAAGCACCACTATCAAAGGTACGGTTGATAATTACGTAAACTCGCGTGAATTCAACAACGTGGAAGAAGTTGAAGAGCGTTTTGAAGGACTTACCCGTGAGGTAATCAACCAAGAGCTTAAAGGCACGAAAACAATTTGCCAAAAAGCGGTGAAAGTGACTAGCAATGGAAACTACAAGTACTATGTGGCACTTGAGTTAAGCGGTCAGGATTTGCTTACAGCAATGAACGAGCGGCTAGGTAGTGATGAGCGATTAAAAATAGATTATGACTACGAAAAGTTTAAAGAAACTTTTAATGAGGAAATGGAAAAAATGAAGAAATAATATTTTTTCTTTAGCATTGAAAAAGCCGCTTGATTGCGGCTTTTTTTATGCGAAGTAGGTACATAAATCATGTTTATCTCCTAGCCCTTAAAAAATTGTTTCCATCTAAGCAAATTTGATAACTCGAAGTCTGACATAAAAAACACTATTTTTGCTCCATGATTAAATCCTACTTATCTATAGCCGCATTTTCGATGGCTATTGCTGTAATTTTGGGTGCGTTGGGTGCGCACGCTCTCGCCGATGTTTTAAGTCCCGCCCAGCTCGACTCATTTAAAACCGGAGTGCGCTACCAAGCCTGGCACAGTCTCGCGATTTTTATTGTTATGCTTTTGCCCCATGCCTATATTTCAAACAGGATGAAGTCACGCATAGCCATGCTTTTTGTGGGCGGAATCATACTTTTTAGCTTTTCAATTTATCTTTTGGCAACCCGTAGTTTATTAAAAATAGATTCGCTTGCTTCGGTTTTGGGACCGATTACTCCTATGGGAGGACTGCTCCTGATAAGCGGCTGGATCTTATTGGGTTTCGCACTTTTAAAATCGAAAGGAGTCAAGTAAATATCTTTTCAGCATTCCGAAATCCTGCCTTGAAAACAATAGTTTAATACCGATGCAGCGTTTTTGATTGATCTTAATGCTGATCTTTTCATTGTGAAGAAGGAAAAGAAAAATCACGGAAAAAAACACAGCTCCTTCTTATAATGTCTTCTCACTTCCTCCCTTGTTTTATTTCTCTAAGATTCATAACAATTACAGCAACAATAATTAGCGCAATTCCGAGAAGTTGAAAGCCGGTTACCTTTTCATTTAATATAAAATAAGCCAGCGCCACTGCAACCGGGAGTTCCATAGAAGTAATGATTGCACCAACTCCCAAATTTACTTTTGGCATTCCGTAATTGAGCAACAAAGGCGGAAGCAACGCTCCGAAGACACCAAAAAATATTCCCCAAGTGTAGAGCACTCTTATATTAAAATTGCCAATAAGAAAGGGCGTAGTGATAATCAGAACAAGGATTAAAGCCCCCAGCATCATATACTTACTACGCGTGGTTGTCGAGAGATTTAAGGCAATCTTGTTAGTTGCAAAAATGGTAATACTGTATGAAATGGCGGCCAGTAGCCCCAGAGCAATACCCCGCCAATCCAATTGCGTATCTACAAGTAATAAATTGGTTGCCAAAACAGTACCAGCAAGCACTACTACTACTGCAAACAACTTTAATCTATCCGGTCTGATTTTATTCAAAACCGCATCGATAAGAACACCTATCCACACACTCTGCATCAGAAGTACAATGGCCACAGACACCGAAACATACTGGACTGTTAGATAATATAAAAGCGTTGTAGAGCCCATGGTCGCACCCGCCAACATCAGATTTCTAATATTTCGAGTAGATGGCTTGGGATAGGTCTTTTTATTCTCTCGTTTATGAAAAAGGTAATCTGCAATAAACAATCCAAGCGCTCCAATAATGTATTCGGTCAGTGTAATCTCGTAGATATTTACGCCGTCTCTTTCGGCGAGCTTCACAAAGGTTGTGAGCATACCGTAACTTGCAGCTCCTATGGCAACAAGTATTCCGCCTGTTAGTGTCGAGTTTTTCAAAATGAAAATATTACTTGTATCGGCAATGTTTGAAGTTTAAAATTGGGGAGATGATAACTCTTTTTTTCGACCCTATTATAAATTGAAGCACATAATATCCTCTGATTTGAAAAACCTCCCTAATTTAAAAAAGTTCTAAAATAAGCAATTGCTACCTGTTGACAGCCTCAGATCATCTGAAGAGTTTCATCATTCCATTTTTCCATCCAATTATTCCCAATTCGGGTAAATGCATCTGTATTCTATTGAGTTTTGTGCATTTAAAGCCTAAAGGTGTCAAACAAACACTAAGTTATAATTCAGAATATTTTGTTTTTTAAATAGTTGAAGGTTTAAATCTTTTGGATAAACGCGCCAAAATCTCCCCATTGGTGTATAAAAAGCCTTAACTTTGCCCCCTAATTTTAGATGCACAAAAATAGTAACCAATGAATCATTACGGTATCGTTCCAAAAAATAACGACCTGAGTAATTTGGGCCTGCAGCATGTGTCAAACACATTCTGGAATTTATCACCCGCCGAACTTGTAGAGGAAACACTTATGCAAGGAATGGGGGTATTATCAAACACCGGCGCTCTCGCTGTAGACACCGGTGAATTTACGGGGCGGTCTCCAAAGGATCGCTTTATTGTTGAAGACGAAATTACGCGCGACGCCGTATGGTGGGGCGACATCAACATCAAGTTTGACTCGAAGAAGTTCGACAAGCTTTATGACCGGATGGCAGCCTACCTAAGCAACCGCGATATTTATGTAAAAGACTGCGCCGTGTGTGACCACGACGTGTACCGGACGCGCCTGCGTGTAATAACTGAGCTGCCATGGAGCAGTTTGTTTGCAGACAACATGTTTCAGCGTTTGACCAAAGAAGAAGTCATTAATAACGAGCCGGAATGGACGGTAGTTTGCGCTCCGGACTTCTTAGCAATACCCGAAATCGACGGCACGCGTCAGGGGAATTTTGCAATTCTGAATTTCACTCGTAAAATGGTGATTATCGGTGGTTCCAAATACACCGGAGAGATCAAAAAAGGAATTTTCAGCATGCTGAATTTTGCATTACCACACCAAGAAAAGGTGCTATCTATGCATTGCTCGGCAAATGTTGGTGAAGATGGAGATACAGCTGTTTTCTTCGGCCTTTCGGGTACCGGAAAAACAACACTTTCTTCTGATCCGCATCGTGGCTTAATCGGTGATGACGAACACGGTTGGGCAGAAGATGGCGTATTTAACTTTGAAGGTGGATGTTATGCAAAATGTATTAATCTATCGGAAGAACAAGAGCCACAAATTTTCAAAGCCATTAAGTTTGGTGCCCTTCTGGAAAATATCGTTTTCGCGGAAGATAGCTCGGAGCCGGACTACAGCGACAAATCTAAGACCGAAAACACACGGGTAAGTTATCCGCTTGAGCATATTGAAAATGCGGTAATACCATCGCGAGGCGGTAATCCGAAAAACGTATTCTTCCTTACGGCAGATGCTTCGGGAATATTACCTCCGATTTCAAGACTCACACCTTCGCAGGCTTCTTATCACTTTATTTCGGATTACACCGCAAAAGTGGC
>Ga0079223_10001352_pt1 | contig 14460 bp, 10 predicted proteins | sample Stecom2011_FD_75072 | JGI IMG/M metagenome (GOLD analysis project Ga0079223, IMG submission 75072) | Agricultural soil microbial communities from Utah to study Nitrogen management - Steer compost 2011 | ecosystem: Environmental > Terrestrial > Soil > Agricultural land | place: USA: Utah... | reverse complement strand
GCAGGTCTGGCTCGCCATCCGTGATCGGCTGGTTGCTGCCGGCGCGCTGGAAGCCGCTTACCTGAACTACTTTCTGAATCCCCCCGATCCCGCGCGCGGAGACCTCCCGGTTCCACCACTCTTCCTGGACCAACTGGCCCACGTCATCACCCGCGGCATCCTAGATGGCGCAGAGGATCCCTTTCAGGTTCGGGCGGGTGAACTGCTGTTTCGCGAACAGCGAGTCATGATCGAACAGGAGTCGATCATGCTGGCGGATGCTGAGACCGTGGACATGTACGCTTCCACGGGCGGCTTCGGCTCATTGGGTCGTCTGGTGGCGGAGTCCCAGACGCCGCTGCGTTCGGTGGATCTCGATGTCATGCTGCCAGAGAACGCCGATATCTACTGGCAGCGTGACAGCCGCTACGACCTTGTGCTGAACATCAACTTTTCATCCCCAGGACTCGACGCCCTCTGCCGGGTTCTCGAAGCCTGGGTTCTGCATTTCCTGTCGGCGGAGGTGTCGATCCAGCCGGTGCAGAGCATCCGGGACGAGCGCTGGGTCTGGCATCTGGGACTGGACAGCGAATCCACACGCCTTCTGAACGACCTTTACCAGGACGTGGAGGTAGAAGAGGAGCGCCTGCGCCGCCTGCTCTCCCTCTTCCGCCTGGAATTCAAGGATACCAGCCTGATGGCGAGCAGCATTGCCGGTCGCCCGATCTACATGGGCCTATGCATGACCGAGAGCGGTCATCTGCGGCTCAAACCGCAGAACCTGCTGGTGAACCTGCCCCTGGCGGAGCGTGCCTGAAGCACTGCCAGCGCCTAAATGGTCGCGCACTCAAAGGCGAGCACTGCCAAAGCGAAACCCTTCATGATTGATTAAGCATAAGTTCCTACGGTTCTCCGGCATAGAAGAACCGGGAACCGTCCAATGCTTGCGCGCTTTCGCATCGTCACGCTTGTGCTCGCTCAGATCTCGATCATCTCCCTGATCGTCATCGGCATCCTGTCGTTCAACCTTTGGCAAGCAGTCGAAAACAAGAGAACCGCCTCTTACGTCGGGCAGGTTTATCGCGCTGCAGAGATGGCAGACGAGATGGCTGGTACGCTCCTGCGCCAGGAGGTGGCCCTGACACTGGCCGCCAGCCTGCCGCGGATGGAAAGAGACGACTTTCTAGAGGAAGCCGATGCCCTGCAAGTGCAGGCTGAGGCGACTTTCGCGGAACTTCAGGAAGAGCTGCAACGCCACGTTCTCCTTGAGGACGAGCGTTTCGGCCCTCTCTTCGAAGAGCTGGACACGGCCTTCACGACTTTCCAATCGCAGCGCGAGGCCGTGCGACAGGATCTGGAAGAACAGGCTTCCATTACCGCAGGACTGATCGGTGGAGTTGAGGAAGCCTTCGCCGCTCCGCAACGGCCTGCCATCACCCTCACCACCCGTCTCGAGAACAGCTTGCGTGCTCTCGATCCTCTGGTCGCCCAGCAGACCGGCGTGCGACAGCACGTGGGCATGATCGAACAGCTGGCTTCTAGCCAGCACATGCAGATTGCGGTCCGGCTTGCGACCATGCGCACGCTTTATGGGCTCGATCTCGACAACATCGTCCAAGCGCAGGCGCAGATCGAAAGCCTATGGGCGCGCATGAACGATCTCGCCCGAGCCTCGGTGGCTTTCCCGGAGTTAGCTCCTGCCCTGCAGGAGGCGGAGGAGATTTTCCATCAAAGCTATGTCGCAACCCTTTCCGACATCATCGACGGGCGGGTGAGCCCCGACGCCTACAGCTTCGAGGAATGGAATGATCTGGCTGTCGCAGCACTGGCATCCCTGCAGGCGCTGGAACGAGTTACCGCGGGTGTGGTGGCAGAGATTGCCGAAACCAGCGACAGACGCGCTTCGACCGTCCTCCTTGTCGGGGTGCTGGTAGCGCTTCTTTCCATCCTCCTGATCATTCAGGGCTTTCTCATGATGAGGTCGCGTCTGGTTCGCCCTGTCGGGGGTCTCGTAGACACCATCCAGGAAATCTCCCGTGGCAACCTCGACAAGAAAGTCTCTCTCACGACTCAGAAGGACGAAATCGGCCAGATCGCGGCAGCACTGGAGCAGCTTCGGCTGGAAGGGCTGAAGGCGCAGACTGCCAACGCCGAGCGCCTCAAGGAGCAGGAACGGGAGGCAGAACGCGCAAGGATCATCGAACAGGTCGCGCGCGACTTTGACGCAAGCATTTCAGACGCCCTCAACCACAACCTCGAAATCTCGCAGTCCGTTAACGGCGCTGCGAACGTGCTGCAAACCACCGCCGAGAATGTAAGCCGGCAGAGCGACTACGTGAACCAGTCGTCAGAGCAAGCCACACACAATGTGCAAACGGTCGCCTCCTCAAGCGAGCAACTGGCCGCCTCGATCCAGGAGATCAATCAGCAGATCGAGCAGTCGAAGATGCTGAGCGAGGAAGCGGTCGAAAAGGCGCGCGAAACCAGCAGCCGGGTTGCCAGCCTGTCGGAAAGCGCCGCCAGGATCGATCGGGTCCGCCAGTTGATCACCGACATTGCCGAAAAGACGAACCTTCTCGCCCTCAACGCCGCGATCGAAGCAGCCCGCGCGGGTGACGCCGGTCGAGGCTTCAACATCGTCGCTTCGGAGGTGAAGGACCTTGCCAAGCAGACGGCCGACGCCACTCAGGAGATCGATCGCCAGATCAAGGCCATGGAAGTGGACACTGACGAGGTTGTCCAGGGCACCGGAACGATCGAGAACTTCATCTCTCGCGTAAACGAGTCCATCACGACCATCGCGTCAGCCGCCGAGGAGCAATCCGCGGCGACCGGAGAAATATCGCGCTCGGCTCAGGAAGCCGCCGCTGCCACGCGGCAGGTCAGTGACGGCATGGGCGAAGTGCGAGGAGCTGTCGATGAAACCCACAGGATGGCCAACGACATGCTCTCCCTGGCAGAGGGCATCAGCACCCAGAGCGAGAGATTGAGGGAGCAGTTCTCCAACTTCCTGGAGCGGGTGCGGACGGCCTGAACTTCAGAAGCGCTCCCCGCCCTCGGAGGCAGTCCGCCTGCAGCCGGCCGCGAGCCTGACGCTCGAGCTGAACCTTAGCTGATTTCACGCGTTCTTCTAGCGGACAGTGTGAGGCTCTTCATGAGAACGCTGTTCTGTTCTCCACGAAAAGGCGCCTCACCGGCAGGGGAGTCCGCGAGTGTCAGATCTACTGCGTCAGCCTGTCTTCATCATTTCCTTCCTAATCATCGCGCTTTTCGTGGTGGTCGGCGCAACCTTTCCAGAGGCTTTCGGAGAGGCGGCCACGGCGGGGCTGGACTGGGCGACACTTACCTTCGGGTGGTTCTTTCTCGTCTCGGTTTTCGGGTTCGTGGTCGTGCTTCTGTTCCTGGCCTTCTCGAAATACGGCGACACCAAGCTGGGGCCGCCGGACAGCGAACCCGAGTTCAGCTATTACTCCTGGGTTGCCATGCTGCTTGCTGCCGGCTTCGGGATCGGCCTGGTCTTCTACGGCGTGGCCGAGCCGATGAGCCACTTTTCAGAACCGCCCTATGGCCTGGCCGAGCCGGAAACGGTGGAAGCAGCACGGCTTGCCTTGCAGTACAGCTTCTTTAACTGGGGCGTCAGCCAGTGGTCCGCCTTCTGCATCGTTGGCCTGATCATGGGCTTCTTCCAGTTCCGCAAGGGGAAGCCAGGCCTGGTCTCGGCGGTTATGGAGCCGGCGCTCGAAAAGGTCGCCGGTCGCCGGCAAATAGCTACAGCACTCGACATCTTCGCGGTAATCGCCACGGTCGTCGGCGTTGCCACCTCGCTCGGGCTGGGCGTGCTACAGGTCAATGGCGGGCTGAACTACCTCTACGGCATCCCTGAGAGCTTTCTTTGGCAGGCCGTCATCCTGGCCATCATGGTCGTTGCCTACATGATTTCGGCTTCCACCGGTCTGGAGCAGGGGATTCGGATCCTCTCGACGACGAACCTGACCATCGCCATGGGCCTCGTGATCTTCGTCGTGATCTTCGGACCTAGCCTTCAGATCCTCCGAAGTTTTATCGAAGGAATGGGAGCTTACTTCCAGAACTTCGTGTATATGAGCCTGCAAGCCAACCCGCACAGCGATTCCACCTGGGCAAGCAGCTGGACGATCTTCTACTGGGCCTGGGTGATCGCCTGGTCACCCTTTGTCGGCACCTTCGTCGCCCGTGTCTCCTATGGCCGCACCATCCGGGAGTTCGTGATCGGCGTTCTCATGGTCCCGCCCCTGCTCGCTTGCGTTTGGCACGGAATCTTCGGAGGCGCGGCCTTGAGTCTCGATCTGGCGGAGAATGCTGGGATTGCGCAAGTGGTCCAGGAGAACATCACCTTCTCCCTCTTCCGCTTCCTGGAACTCTTCCCGGCGACCACGCTGCTTTCGCTCCTCAGCATGGCGCTGATCTTCATCTTTTTGATCACCTCTGCTGACTCCGCCTCCTACATCGTCGCCCAACTCACCGACTACGGCAGCACGAACCCGCCGCTCCTCAAGCGACTGGTGTGGGGGACGATGATCGCAGGTATCTGTCTCACCTTGATCGCCACCGGCGGACTTGAAGCCCTTCAGGCGGCGGCCATTCTCGCTGCTTTGCCCTTCGTGCTGGTCCTTTACGCCATGGTGTGGATGCTCTTCCGCGAACTGGCGCGCGATCGGCGTGAACAACTCGAGCGACTGTATGAGGAGCATGAGCAGACGCCGGTAGGCGCCTCTCTCGAAGAGGCAAGGCAGCTTTCAGAAAATGGGGCGCAGGAAGAATCTTCTTAGCGCCCTGAGCGGGAGCCAGGGTCGTTTGCTAGACGCCTTGTAATGTCGGCCGCTCTACAAGCTGAGATGCTGCTGGCGCAGATCTTCGTCCTCGAGCAAGCTTTGCATGCTGCCGTCAAATCGGATATGGCCGCTCTCAATGACATAGGCACGGTCTGCCAGGGCAGCGGCGAAGCCCAGGTTCTGCTCACTGAGAAGCACGGTCAGCCCCTCGTCCTTCAAGGCGTTGATGGTCTGGGCCATCTGCTCGACGATAACCGGCGCAAGACCCTCTGAGGGCTCGTCCAGGAGGATGGTGCTGGGGTTACCCATCAGGGTGCGAGCAATGCTGAGCATCTGCTGCTCGCCACCCGACATCTGGCCGCCGGGCCGGCGTCGCAGCTCCGCCAGGTTCGGGAAAAGTTCGAAGAGCCGCTCGGGTGTCCAGCAGGGCGCCCCCGCGCGCTGTGGCTGGCGCCCGACCTCAAGGTTCTCCTCCACCGTCAATTCCGTGAAGATCCGCCTTTCCTCCGGCACATAGCCGAGCCCGGCGCGGGCGATACTGTGGGGCGACCACTTGCTAATATCCTGGCCGGCGAAAAATCGTCGTCCCTGCACCCTAGCCAGCAGGCCCATCACTGCCTTCATGGTGGTGGACTTGCCGGCCCCGTTGCGTCCGACCAAGGCCACCACTTCTCCCTTTTGGACCCGGAGCTCGAGGCCATAGAGCACCTGCGCACGGCCATAGAAGGCGTCCAGCGCCTCGACCTCCAGCATCGCGCTCACGACTGCGCTCCGAAGGAGCCAAGGTAGCTCGCCTGCACTCGGGAATCGCGACGCACCTCTTCAGGGCGACCATCTGCAATCTTTTCGCCACGGTCGAGCACGGCAATGCGGTCAGCGTGGGAAAAGACCGCATCCATGTCATGTTCGGTGAAGAGGACCGCTATCCCTTCCTTGCGAACGATCTCGCTGGTCAGGGTCATGAGGCTGCGGCGCTCCTGAGGCGCCATGCCCGCGGTCGGCTCATCCATCAGCAGCAGCCGTGGCCCGTGAGCCAGCGCCATAGCAAGCTCCAGGCGCTTGACATCTCCGTAGGCAAGTACACCCGCGGCGCGATCGGCCAGCGCCCGCATCTCCACCCGCTCTAGGAGGTCGCAAGCCTCCTGCTTGTAGGCATCTCCGGCATAGCCGACCAGGCGCCGCAGGCGGCGGTGATGGGAGAGAAAGGCCATCTGCACATTCTCGCGCGCCGACATGGAGGCAAAGGTCGCTGCGACCTGAAAGGTGCGCCCTACTCCCAGCCGCCAGATCCGCCTGGGCGGCAGGCCGACCACGTCGCGGCCAAGGAAGCGGACCGAGCCATTATCGGGCTGCAGTTGGCCGTTGATGAGGTTGAAACAGGTCGACTTCCCTGCCCCATTGGGTCCGATCAAGGCCAGCATTTCCCCCGCTTGCAGATCGAGATCAACCCCGCGGACTGCGCGCACGCCGCCGAAGGCCTTGGCGAGACCACGCACCTCCAGGACGCGGCTCATCGGCTCGTCCCCAGGCGCCCGCGCAGGCTTTCAGCGGCGCCAGCGAGGCCTTGCGGGAAGAGCACGACAAGAAGGACGATGATCAGGCCGAGAATGGAGCGCCAGTAGTTGGTCAGGCTGATCAACTCGTTCTTCAATACGGAATAGAGGGCACCGCCGAAGATCGGGCCGGTCAGCGTCTGCACGCCGCCGAGGAGGACCATGACCAAAGCGTCGATTGAAAGCGAGATCGACAGGGTTTCCGGCGAAACGCTGCCCTTCAGATAGGCGAAGAGCCCTCCTGCAATGCCGGCAAAGACACCCGCCAGGACAAAGGCGAACCAGCGGTGCTGTCTAACATCGATGCCCAGCGCATCCGCCCGGAGCGGCGAATCGCGACCAGCGCGTAGAGTGTAGCCGAAGGGCGAGAAAGCAAGGTGCCGCAGGCACAGCAGACCGATGACGCAAATTGCACCGGCCAGGTAATAGAAGTTGGTGACAGAGGACGCCCAGTCTGGTGGCCAGATGCCGATGATGCCGTTGTCGCCGCCTGTCAGGTCAATCCACTGGAAGGCGATGGACCAGGCGATCTGCGCAAAGGCCAGGGTCAGCATCGCAAGATAGACACCAGACAGGCGCACGCAGAACCAGCCGAAGACCAGCGCTCCGACGCCGGCCAGAAGCGGCGCCGCCAGCAGGGCCACTTCCATCGACATGCCCCAATGGCGCACTGCGAGACCCACGCCGTAGGCACCCAGGCCGAAATAGGCAGCATGGCCGAAGGATATGATCCCCCCAACCCCCATAAGGAACTGCAGCGATGCCGCGAAGAGCACGAAAATCAGCGCTTCGGTCGCAACCGAGAGAAAGTAGGATCCGACAATCCAGGGCAAGCCGAGCAAGACCACCAGCAGCAGGCCTCCAGCAATGCGCAGCGTAGCATCAGCCGGCCGCAGTCGAGGTTCCGGTGTGCCGCTCCGCTGGTCGCTTGCCACCTCTCGTCGGCCGAGCAGGCCCCAGGGACGGGCGATGAGCACCAGCGCCATCACCAGGAACATGGACACCAGTTCCATTTGCCAGGCTGCGATGCCGCCAAAGGTTAGCTGAGCGTTGGTGATCAGCAGGACGCGGATAAGGGAAATCAGCAGCGCAGCCAGATAAGCCCCAAGAATTGACCCCATGCCGCCAACCACCACCACGACAAAGACTGCCGCTATGAGCTGCAGGTCCATGTGCAGATTTGCATCGCCCTTGGGAAGCTGGATAGCTCCCCCGAGCCCGGCCAAGGCCGCGCCGAGAAAGAAGACGCCGGTGAATAGCCACTTCTGATTGACGCCCAGGGCCGTCACCATCTGCTGATCCTGGGTCGCTGCGCGGATCAGAATTCCCCAGCGGGTGCGGTTGAAGAGCAGCCAGAGCACAAGCAGCACGAGGGGCGCGAAGGCGATGAGGAAAAGATCGTAGACGGGCACCCTCAGGCCAAAGATCTGGGTGGCGCCGGTGAGACCAGGCGCCCGTGGCCCAAGCAGATCCTGAGGCCCCCAGATCAGCAGCGTGACGTCCTGCACCACAAGCACCAACCCAAAGGTCGCGAGTAACTGAAAGAGCTCGGGCGCCTGGTAGATTCGCCGCAGGACCGTGATCTCAAAGAGCGCGCCAATCAGACCGACGGCCAGCATCGCCAGGATCACCCCGCCCCAGAAGCCCAGATGGCCCCCACCAAAGAGGTCGATCAGGCTGACCGCGAGATAGGCGCCCAGCATGTAGAGGCTGCCATGCGCAAAGTTCACGATGCGCGTGACGCCAAAGATGATCGTCAAGCCGCTCGCCACCAGGAAAAGCCCGGAGGCGCTGGCGACACCAGTCAGAAGCTGCTGTAGCAGGAGATCCATGGATCGGTCAGGCGAGATAGACCCGCATCAGTCGCTGCCCTGAAGTTCCCGCACCCTTTCGTCGTCCGGCAGATACTCACTGCCCGGAGCGAAGCGCCAATCGACCATCCGCGGCATTCCCTCCTGGACAGTTAGCCGCCCGACAAAAGCCCCCATGTCGCTCTGCTGATCGATTTCGCGATAGGTCACGGGACCGATGGGGGACTCCACCGTGAGGCCTCTGAGGCTCTCGATCACTGCCTCTACCTCCGTAGTTCCCGCCTCTTCCATGGCAAGAGCGATGGAGTGAAGGGCGATATAGCCGACCAAAGACCCCAGACGGGGGTAGTCGTCAAAGCGCTCCTGATACTTCTTCAGAAAGCTGTCGTGCTCTGGCGTGTCGATCGCATACCAGGGGTAGCCGGTCACGATCCAGCCTTCCGGCGCTTCGGCCCCAAGGGGATCTATCCACTCGGGCTCGCCGGACAGCAACGATGCCACGGTGCGGCCTTCAAAGAGGCCGCGCACCTCCCCTTCCCGTACGAAACGTGCCAGATCACTGCTGAAGGTTACATTGAAGATCGCGTCAGGATTGGCAGCCTCCAGGGCCTGCACGGCAGCGCCCGCATCGATCTGGCCCTGCCCCGGCCACTGTTCGCCGACAAACTCCACGTCCGGCCGCTTTTCCTTCAGGAGTTCCTTGAAGGCGGCGACCGCCGCCTGACCGTATTCATAGTTGGGCGCGATGGTTACCCAGCGCACCGCGTCTTCTATCTTGGCCGCCTCTTCCGCCAGCATCGCAGCCTGGACATAGGTGCCGGGGCGAAGTCGAAAGGTGTAGTCATTGCCGTGAGACCAGGCGAGCGTATCGGTGAGCGGCTCGGCCGCCAGAAAAAGCACCTTGCGCTGGCGGGCAAAGTCGGAAACGGCGACTCCTACATTGCTGAGAAGCGTACCGAAGAGGATGTCCACGCCCTCTCTGGTCACCAACTCGTTCGCCACAGCGATAGCGGCAGCCGGCGATGCCCCGTCGTCTCTGCTGATGACCTCGAGCGGCCTTCCCAGCACACCACCCGCCTCGTTGATCTCTTCAAGAGCCAGGGTCCAGCCGTCGCGATAGGGGAGCGTGAAGGCGGCAAAGCCCGTGTAGCTGTTGAACTCACCCAGGCGAATTGGCTCCTCTGCCTGCGCCAAAGCCGCACCGGAACTAACAAGTATGGCGGCGGCAACCGCGGCGGTTTTGCACCAGCTGATGCGGGTCATGCTTCCTCTTTCTCCCAGTTCCATCAGGTGTGCAGTGAGCGAGCGCTACACCCCTAATCTTGTGCAAGCTGCTCTGCCCGCAATTACGGCTCTTGCTCAGCTAATGAGCCCATAAGAGCGCAGGCAGAGTGGCAACCCCGTTCCTGTAACGAAGGAGGGACACAACTAAAAGGGCTGCTTTTCACCAGCGGCGCCCGCGCGCAAAAGGTAGCCCCTTCCACGAACGGTGATAATCCTCACCCCGTTGTTGTCCTCTTCGAGCTTACGCCGCAAGAAAACGATAATCTGATCGACAGAGCGGTCCAGGGGATGCCACGGCCGGCCGAGCGCCTCCTGGGTCAAGGTTTCCCGAGACGCGATACCCGGTGAGTTGGAGGCCAGACAGAGCAGGACCTCGAACTCAGCGGTGGTCAGAGGAATCTCACCACGGTCTTGATGGGTAAGGCTCCTTTGGTGCCGATCCAGATGAAAGGGACCGAAATGATATTCTTCTTTGTCTCTGGCGGGGGTTGGCGCCTGAATGCGTCGCAATACCCCGCGCACCCGGGCCGCCAGTTCGCGTAGAGAAAAGGGCTTTACCAGATAGTCGTCAGCGCCGGCTTCGAGTGAAAAAATCCTATCATGCTCTGCACCGCGACCCGAAATGATGACGACTCCCGTACCGCCCTTCTGCTCCACGACCGGCAGAAGATGTCGCCCGTCACCATCCGGTAAGGTGATGTCTAGGATGACGAGATCGAAAGAGTCCCTGCTCAGGCACTCGCGTGCATGGGCCAGACTATCCACATGCTTCACATCAAAGCCTTCGCGGGTCAGAAAGGATGTAATCGTCTCGGCCATGCTGTCCTGATCTTCTACGACTAGCAGCCGACCGGCCCTCACGTTTCTTTTCTCGCTTATCAATCCTTCCCCTCCCAGTGGGCCCTCAGCTGGATGGATTGCCTCCCATAACTTTGGATCCTGCTCCATCTGAACCGCAAGGGGCTGGTCGAGGGTGTGGCTCTACCCTACCGATGTAGGTTCGAGCCGCCTTTCGTCTCAACGGCGCCCCGGGATGTTCCTGTACACTGCGATCTGCTTCACTGCACAACCTAACATGATCCTAATCAAGTCTCATGATTTGATCTGACGGTAATAGGAATGCGTGGGAGTGCTTTGAGGCCGCTTGGCAAAAAGCGACGCTCTATCGCTGACGGAGCACTGGGCGAGCTGCTAGAAAGACCCCATATTGAGAAGCCTTTGCAACGGGACGTCCGGTGGGGCGCCGCCGTAGCCGCGATAGGAGCTAAGGGACAGTGACCAGCCGACCTACGGTTTTCATCCATACCAACCACAAGCAGATGCTTGGCGCCCTGGTATCGCAGCATTCCCTGAAGCGAAATTCAGCCAACGCCGACAAGTTCGACGTAAGGATCATCAATACCGCCGATCATCCCTTCCTTGCTGAGAAGGAAGGCCAGGAGTTTCTGCGGGACGGGGGAAAGCGCGTCTGGCGAATGGAGGATCTGCAGTCCTTTACGCCGTTGCGCTTCATGCCGCCGGAGCTGATGGGCTACGAGGGACGAGCGGTCGTCATTGACCCGGATATCTTCGCCGTCGGGGACGTCTGGGAACTGCTGAGCCGCGACATGGAAGGCAAGGCGATCTTCTGCCGGCCCCGCGCAGGCGCCAAGGGACTCGGCGGCTGCCTGGCCACTTCAGTGATGCTTCTAGACTGCGCCAAGCTGCAGCACTGGCGGGTTCAAGAAGGGTTCGAAGAAATGTTTCGCTTCGAACGGGATTACATGGACTGGATCTGTTTGAAGCTCGAGCCGCGGGACTCCATCGGCCTGTTCGAAGAGCACTGGAACGATTTCGACCGCCTGACCAAGCGGACGCGCCTTTTGCACAACACTAAACGGCAGACACAGCCGTGGAAGAGCGGTCTGCCGGTCGACTTCGTTCCGGCAAACAAGCGTCTAAGCCTGGTTCAGCCCAAGTCGTGGGTGCACTTCCTGCGCAGTAATGTGTTGAGGCTTTCGGGACCGACGCACTACAAGCCTCATCCGGATCCGCGACAGGAAGCCTTTTTCTTCGGCCTTCTGCGAGAGTGCCTGGAAAACGGAACGGTCTCCGAGGAGTTTCTGCGCCAGGAGATGGCCGCCAACCACGTGCGCCACGATGCCTTCCAGGTGATGGAGAGAACGGCAGGTCAGCAGGCAGCTTGAGACTACTGCTCTTGTCTCCGCTCAGGCGCCAGGACCGTCGAGAAAGTGCGCCAGGGCCTCCCCGCCAGTCTCGCCTGCACGCTTGATCTCGCGGCGCGCCACCGAACGGATGTGCACCTCGTCAGGGCCGTCAATGAAGCGCAGGGCGCGCCCCCAGGTCCAGAGGTAAGACAGGGGCGTGTCTGGCGTAAGTCCCATCGCGCCGAAGATCTGGATGGAGCGGTCGAGCACTGCGTTCTGCAGGCGCGGGACGATCACCTTGATCGCCGAAACTTCATTGCGCGCCGCCCGCTTGCCTTGCGTGTCAAGGAGCCAGGCCGTGCGCAGTACGTAGAGGCGCGCCTGATCGATCTCCATCCGCGACAGCGCGATCCACTCGGAGACCTGCCCGTGCTGATGCAGAACCTTGCCGAACGCCTTCCGCTGTAACGCGCGATTGCAAGCCAGTTCCAGCGCCAGCTCGCACTGGCCGATGGAGCGCATGCAGTGGTGGATGCGGCCGGGTCCCAGCCGTGCTTGAGCAAGCGCGAATCCGGCTCCCTCCTCCCCCAGGAGGTTGGACACCGGAACCCGCACGTTGCGGAACAGGAGCTCACAGTGGCCTTCCGGCGCGACGTGGTGCATCACCGGAATATTCCGAACAATCTCGAGGCCTGGCGTGTCCATCGGCACCAGCACCATGGAGTGACGCTGATGGGGCTCACCTTCGGGATTGGATAGGCCAAGCACGATAGCAACGCGGCAACGCGGGTCGGCCGCGCCCGTGATAAACCACTTCCGCCCATTGATGACATATTCGTCCTCTTCGCGGCGGATGGAGGTGCTGATGTTGGTGGCGTCGGAAGAGGCGACGTCGGGCTCCGTCATGGCGAAGCAGGAACGGATTTCACCGTTCAAAAGGGGGTCGAGCCACTGCTCTCGCTGCTCCTGGGTTGCAAAGAGATGGAGCAGTTCCATGTTGCCCGTGTCCGGAGCATTGCAGTTGAAGATCTCCGAAGCCCAGGGCACCCGGCCCATGATCTCGGCCAGCGGCGCGTACTCCAGGTTCTTCAGGCGGGTGCCAGGCTCGTCTTCGCGCAATCCCGGAAGAAAGAGGTTCCAGAGGCCTTCGCTCTTGGCCTGCTCCTTCAGCTCTTCCACGACCGGCGGCGGGTAGATGCCGGATTCCACATCCCGGTGCCAGCGCTTGTTTGCCGGAAGCACTCGCTGATCCATGAATGCCTTGAGCTTGGCGCGCAGTTCTTCAACGCGCGGGCTGTAAGCGAAGTCCATCCGAAAATCTCCTCACTGCGGCGACCTTCGTATTTCTCGAGAGGTCTCCGGTTAATCAAGCGCAAGCGCGATGGCCGCAAAAGGACCTTATCGCAAAGCATGATCAATAACCCAGTTTCGCAGCCTCCTTCTGCCTGCTAAGCTATTTGTCAGACAAATAGCACCCACAGTACGCTGAGTTTTGCGCTCGATGCCGGAAGCTGGCTTTCTCGTAAAGAAAAACGCGCACCGCACCCGCCGGGGCGGCTTGCCGTTGCAAGTGGCGAGAGAGATTGCCCAGCGGATCCTCACTGGCACCTATCCGCCAGAACAGACCATTCCCGTGGAAAGCGTACTGGTAGAGGAATTTGGCGTCAGCCGCTCGGCGCTTCGAGAAGCCATCAAGCTGCTGACCGCCAAGGGCCTGCTCGCAACCCGCCCGAAGTTGGGTACGCAAGTGCGGCCGGAAGCCCAATGGAGTCACCTCGACCCAGATCTTCTAGCCTGGCGGGCCGAGTTGGGCGTGGAAGAGGAATTCGCGCGTCACCTCGCGGAGGTGAGGCAGCTTTTTGAGAGCGAAGCGGCCGCACTGGCCGCAGTGCGAGCTTCGCCTGCACAGCGTCAGCTTATTCTCGAGGCGGTGGTCGACATGGAACAGGCAGGCAGCCTGGATCAGCAGGTGGCCGCTGACCTCGCTTTTCATCGGCATATCCTGGAGGCGGCGGGAAACCCTCTGCTGCTGTCTCTGGGAGGTGCGGTTTGGGGAGCCCTGGCCCAAAGCTTTGCCGCAGGCGTCAAGGACAAGGACGCTTGGACCGGAGCACTTGACCGCCACCGCCACGTGGCCAAGGCAATCGCCGCCGGGGAACCCGAAGCGGCGCGTTCGGCCATGCTGGAAATCATCACGCGACACGTCGACGAGGTCGGCTCGTCCAGGACACCCAGGGAGAGAGAGAAAAGATGACGAAAAAGAAGCTACGCAGCCAAGCCTGGTACAACAGCGAGCGCATCAAGGATGCCTTCCTGCATCGCAGTTGGATGCGAAATCAAGGCTTCCCGGACCATCTCTTCGACGGACGTCCGGTCATCGGCATCTGTAACACGTGGTCAGAGTTGACGCCGTGCAACCACCACTTTCGAAAGATAGCGGAACACGTAAAGCGGGGGATCTACGAAGCGGGAGGCTTTCCCCTCGAGTTCCCGGTGTTCTCCTGCGGGGAATCGAACCTGCGGCCTACTGCCATGCTCTTCCGCAATCTGGCGTCCATGGACGTGGAGGAAGCCATTCGGGGAAATCCGATCGACGGCGTCGTGCTTCTGGTCGGCTGCGACAAGACCACCCCGTCTTTGGTGATGGGAGCGGCAAGTTGCGACATCCCAACGATCGCCGTCTCCGGCGGTCCCATGCTCAATGGCCACTACAAGGGCGAATTGATCGGCTCCGGCACCCACGTCTGGAAGTTCAGTGAGATGGTACGCGGCGGCCAGATGACCGCCGAGGAGTTTTACCGCGCGGAAAGCGCGATGAGCCGTTCGGCCGGCCACTGCATGACCATGGGCACTGCCTCCACCATGGGCTCGATGG
>Ga0079223_10001349_pt1 | contig 14471 bp, 14 predicted proteins | sample Stecom2011_FD_75072 | JGI IMG/M metagenome (GOLD analysis project Ga0079223, IMG submission 75072) | Agricultural soil microbial communities from Utah to study Nitrogen management - Steer compost 2011 | ecosystem: Environmental > Terrestrial > Soil > Agricultural land | place: USA: Utah... | reverse complement strand
GGGTGATGCGCAGCGCTGAGAACCCACCTGCCGCAAGCCAGGGCATCAGTGTAATCGCGGCAAAGAAGTTCCTGAGGAAGGCAACCTGAAGCGGTGAGAGCTCCTGTGCCGCCTCACGTATCCCGACGTTCATCAAGGAAAAGCCGAAGGCGGCGGCCGTCATGTAAAGGGCGGCTGCGATGGGCGCGCTGGGACGCGCAGTATAGGATCGGTAACGGTCAAGGACCCCCATGGGGTCAATAGCATAGGCGCGGCCGGAATCCGCTGCCATGTCTGCGCACGCAAGCCTGCCTTGCGTGCGGCGGGGAGTTGGCCATAGTCTTCACACCCCGCGCCCGCCGGGGTTAGCGGGACCAGCTAACCGGATCAGAAAAGGGAGCCGCCACCTCATGCCAACCTCCGGGACCGCTGCAGACAATTCCGATAATCCGATGCTGTGGGAACCGTCGCAGGAGCAGATCGCCGAGGCCAACATGACGGCCTTCATGGCGTGGATCAGCGAGCGGGAAAGTCTGGATCTGGTCGATTACGCCTCCTTCTATGGTTGGTCCGTCGACCAGTTCGAGACCTTTTGGCGCGCCTTCTGGGAATGGAGCGGCATTTACGGAGAGGGACCGGGCGAGGTCACGATCCAGAACGGCGATCAGATGCCCGGGGCGGCTTTCTTCCCGGACGCGCAGATCAACTTCGCAGAGAATTTGCTGCGGCGGAGAGACGATAGTGATGCCATCGTGTTCCGGGCCGAGGACAAGGTAGAGCGCCGCTTGAGCCATCGTGAGCTTTACGACCAAGTGGCTCGTCTGGCGAAAGCCATGAAGGAAGAAGGCATAGAGCCAGGTGACCGGGTGGCTGGCTTCATGCCGAACATGCCGGAGACGGTCATTGCCATGCTGGCTACCGCTGCGCTTGGGGCCATCTGGTCTTCCTGCTCCCCGGACTTCGGCCATCAAGGCGTGCTGGATCGCTTTGGCCAGATCGAGCCCAAGGTTCTCTTCGTGCCGGACGGCTACTATTACGCGGGCAAGACGCACCCCGTACTCGACCGGGTGAAAGCCTTCGCCGCCGAGTTGCAGACGGTCCAGCGCATCGTGGTCTGCCCGCTATTGGGAGATGGCAGCGAGCCGGTGAGCTTTGACGAGCGGGCAGTCTGGTTGAACGACTACCTGCCACCGGCCCCAGGCGGAGAGATCGACTTCTTCCGCCAGCCATTCAATGCGCCGCTCTACATCATGTATTCCTCTGGCACGACCGGTAAGCCGAAGTGCATCGTGCATGGCGCCGGCGGGACACTGATCCAGCATCTGAAAGAACATCGCCTGCACAGTGACCTGAAACCCGGCGACCGGGTGTTCTACTTCACCACCTGCGGCTGGATGATGTGGAACTGGCTGGTTTCAGCCCTGGCCAGCGAGTGCACGCTACTCCTCTACGATGGCTCGCCCTTCCACCCGGACGGCAATGTCCTGTTTGATTACGCGGAAGCAGAAGGGGCTACCTTTTTCGGCACCTCGGCCAAGTACATCGACGCGGTCAAGAAGGCCGGCCTGGAGCCCAAGCGTACCCATGATCTATCGGCCTTGCGCATGCTGGCATCGACAGGGTCGCCCCTTGTGCCAGAAAGCTTTGACTGGGTGTACGAGAACGTGAAGGAGGACCTTTGCCTCGCCTCCATCTCCGGGGGCACCGACATCGTTTCCTGCTTCGTGCTAGGCAACCCGATCAACCCGGTGTACCGGGGCGAAATCCAGTGTCGTGGCCTAGGGCTCGCCGTCGAGGTCTGGAACGACGAGGGAGAGCCTGTGGTCGAAGAGAAGGGCGAGCTTGTCTGCACCAAGCCCTTCCCCTGCATGCCCATCTATTTCTGGAACGACCCGGACGGCAGCCGCTACCGCGCCGCCTACTTTGAGCGCTTTCCCGGCGTCTGGTGCCATGGCGACTACGTGGAGCTGACCCGGCATGGCGGGATCATCGTCTATGGCCGTTCGGATGCAACACTGAACCCCGGCGGGGTGCGCATAGGCACTGCAGAAATTTACCGCCAAGCCGAGCAACTCCCGGAAGTGCTGGAATCCATCGTCGTTGGTCAGGAGTGGGACAACGACGTCCGCGTGGTTCTCTTCGTTCGCCTTGCCGAGGGGGTTGAGCTGACCGAGGAGCTGATCGGCCGCATCAAGTCCACGATCCGCCAGGGCACGAGCCCACGGCATGTCCCGGCGAAGGTCGTTGCCGTCGCGGACATTCCGCGGACAAAGTCTGGCAAGATCGTGGAACTGGCTGTGCGCGACGTGATCCACGGCCGGCCCGTAAAGAACCAGGATGCGCTCGCCAACCCGGAGGCGCTCGAACTGTTCAAGAACAGGCCGGAATTGCGGGAATAATCCGCACTTCAAGCCTCAGGTAAGGCTAGACCGGATTGCGTCTGATCTGAACCACTATGAGGTTCAGTCAAACGCGATCCGGTTTACATCAAATAGATAGAACAGATTCACGTACCAAATCGGGTCACTCGTGAACCTGATTTGGTGCGATTTGCTCTAGAGCTCCACCTTCACGTTCTTGCCCATGTCGGGACGGCTGTCGGAGACGGCGGCGGCGATCAGCTTGATGTAGCTGGCAAGGCTGCCGGCGCCCTCCCAGTATTGGGCATCCTGCGGCACGACCTTCAAGACCCGTATGGAAGGATCATCAGGATTGTCCCACCAGGCCTTCGCTGGGGTTGCCCAGAGTTCCCGGATCTTCTCGCGATCGTCGCTGACCACTGCCCTCCCCGTCACGGAAAGGTACTTCTGGCCGCCGGTGTCGGCGAACGCGAGATTGACGTGGGGGTTACGGTCGATCTCGTCGTCCTTGTGGCTGTGAACGTCGGTCAGGAAGTAGATCGCATGCTCTCTCCTGTCGGCATAGGCCATCATCGGTCGAGAACGAATGTCCTGGCCATCCAGAGATGACAGCATGCAGAAGCCGATGCTCTCCATCAGGTCCCAAGCGCGATCGCGATCCTCTGCCATCAGTAACTCCTGTGGTTGGGGAGAATTGCCCAAGCAATGCCGGGGCGGCCACAGGAGTTCCTTTAAACCTTGGCGGTGAGAGACGGCATTTCACCCCTATCCGGCGTCAGCCGTGCAGCTTCTTGGCGATCTCCGCGACATGCTTCCCCTGGAAGCGGGCCAGGCTCAGTTCCTTCTCCGACGGCTGGCGACTGCCGTCCGGCCCAGCCATTGTGGCGGCGCCATAGGGGCTGCCTGCGCGGACCTCCGAAATGTCGAGCAGTTCCTGGGCTGCGTAGGGCAAGCCAACAATGACCATCCCGTGGTGGGCCAGGTTGGTCCAGGTCGTGGTGATGGTAGTCTCGCTGCCACCGCCTGTCGCGGTAGAGGTAAAGACGCTGCCGACCTTGCCCACCAGTGCGCCCTCGGCCCAGTGCTTGCCGGTCTGATCCCAGAAAGTCCGCATCTGACCCGGCATGTTACCGAAACGGGTGGGCACGCCAAGGATGATCGCGTCCCACTGAGGCAGCTCTTCAACTGTCGCAACCGGAGCGGACTGGTCCAACTTGGCGCCGATCTGCTCGAGCACGTCACGTGACATGGTCTCAGGCACACGCTTGACAGCTACTTCGCTACCCTCCACTGAGCGCGCACCTTCGGCCACGGCGTTCGCCATCGTCTCTATATGACCATACATGGAATAGTAGAGCACCAGTACCTTTGCCATGAATAAGCTCCTACAATTTCTTCTCGCTCGGACAACCAGAAGCGGCCCCGCCCGTTCCCCATGACGTCGGGGCAGGGGTAAGTGGCGACAAGGCGACGCCTGCTAAAGATATTGCTTCCTGGAGGGAGACAATGAACGAGAGCAACACAGCTAACGCCCGTGCGAAAACAGGGCGCAGCAGCTAGAAGAGCAAAGCTTTCATCATACTGAGCAACACCTTGACCGTTCAAAGATCCCCCGAGAAACGCGAGCCGGTTCTGGCCTTCGACTGTGCCGGCAGCGCCTGTTCCGCCGCGCTTGTGGCCGGGGCCGAGGTGCTCGCCCACAGGAGGGAGAACCGAAGCCGCGGCCAGGCTGAGCGCCTACTGCCGTTACTGGAAGAAACGCTTGCTGCGGCCGGCCTGGCTTGGCGCGATGTTCGCCGCCTGGCGGTCACGCGAGGGCCAGGCAGTTTCACCGGTGTCCGCATCGGGCTCGCAACCGCGCGCGCTTTGGCTCTGGCCAGCGGCTGTCCCCTCTTCGCTCTCGACGGCTTTTCGCTCTATTCGGCCATGGTCAGAGAAAGAATGAGCGTTGAAGAGCAGCAAGGCCGTCCGCTGTTAGTCGCGATCGACGCGCGCCGCTCAGATCTCTTCGTCCAGGCCTTCGATGCCCACGGACAACCGCTCGAAGAGGCCTGCTCCCTCTTGCCGGAGGCTGTCGCTGAGAAACTCGCGCAAGGTCGTTGGTTGCTCGCGGGGGATGGTGCTGCTCAGGTAGAGCCATACCTGGCGGGTATGGAAGTCGAGCTCGTCCGCGAGTGCACTGTGGCGGACAGCCGAACTCTCGCGCGCTGGGCAGCGAAGCAGCCGCTGTCGGAGCGCCCCCCTCCCCCGGCACCGCTCTATCTGCGGCCTCCAGACGTCACGCTCGCCAAGGTAAAGCGGTGAAGCCTCTGGAAATCGCGCCTTTAGAAACCTGGGAGCTTGGCGCGGCAGCTGCCTTGCACGCTCTTTGCTTTCCGGATGAGCCCTGGTCGGAAGAAAGCCTGCGCAGCTTGCACGCAGCACCTGGAGTGGCCGGCTGGAGCATCTTTCCGGCCGGCCAGCGGCCCCATCTCGTGGGCTTTGTGCTGGCGCGGCTGCTTTTCGATGAAGCGGAGATCTTGACCCTCTGCGTGGCACCTGACCACCGCCGCCGGGGAGTGGCGGGCGAGCTGCTTGCTGCTACGCTTCAAGGCCTTGCGGCGCTCGGCGGCAAGCGCCTGTTTCTCGAGGTTGCCGAAGACAACCGGCCCGCCCTTCGGCTGTACCGAAACTTCGGCTTCTCGCAGATCGGCTTGCGCCCCGCTTACTACCGCCGATTACAGGGAAAGGCGGTTTCCGCCTTTCTCATGGCTCGAGATCTTTTCTGATCAAGAACTACGCATAATACCCGTCGCTATTAAGTCCCCCGCAAGCAGCCCGCAAATATTTTCCTGCCTGTGGAATCGTGGGGCCTTTCACGAATAACTGATCTACTTCAACTATGAAATTACCATTGCACTTGAAGTGGTAGCTAACTATACCCGGATTAGCTTTCGTTGTAGCGGAAAGATGGTAATGCCTGAAACGCCGAAATCGAGCGAGCTCTTGTCGCTAACCACCAATATTGTGTCGGCTCATGTGTCCAATAATGCCGTTTCGCCGGGTGACGTGCCGACCCTGATCCGGGAAGTATACGAAGTTCTCGCAGAGGTCGGGGGATCCGCACCGAAGCAGGAAGAGCGGCCGGAACCCGCTGTGCCGATCAAGAAATCGATCACGCCCGATTATCTCGTTTGTCTTGAAGACGGCAAGAAGCTGAAAATGCTTAAGCGGCACCTCAAGACGGCCTATGGCATGACACCGGAAGAGTATCGCGAAAAGTGGGGATTGCCGTCCGACTACCCCATGGTAGCGTCCAACTACGCACGCCAGCGCAGTGAACTGGCAAAGCAAATCGGCTTGGGCCGGCAAGCGCGCAAAGGACGCTGAACACCTTTTTTATTGTCTGCTGCGACAGCCGCCGGCACGGCCCGAAGGGCCCGGCGGGTGTCGGCTTAGCATTTTGGGCCAAATGCGCTAGGATGACTTTGCCCTGAGGGGCAAGCTTGTCATTATGGGTTTGTGGGTCAGAGCCACGCGAGCGCGCGTTGCCCTGCCCGGCCGGGGCCGTCCCGTAAACCCCTGGTTTGGGTGTGGATCAAGTTTATGAGTGCCAGAATCGAAGCCCTCTGCGTTGAGCGCGGCTTGAAGATGACCGAACAGCGGCGCGTGATCGCGCGCGTTCTCTCCGAGGCGACAGACCATCCGGATGTAGAGCAGCTCTATCAGCGAGCTGTCGATATCGATCCGCGAATCTCCATTGCCACGGTCTATCGCACCGTCAAACTCTTCGAGGAAGCTGGTATTCTGGAACGCCACGAGTTTGGCGACGGGCGCGCGCGCTACGAAACAGCGAGCGATGAGCATCACGATCACCTGATCGACACGCAGACGGGCGAAGTCATCGAATTCGTGAACGAGGAGATCGAGCGCCTGCAGGAAGAAATAGCGCGCAAGCTCGGTTACGAGCTGATCGATCATCGACTGGAACTCTACGGCGTGAAACTGGAAGAGGCAGAACGCCGGCGCAGCGGCCGCAGTGGCTCAGGGAGTGGCAGGCCCTGAGGATGCCCATAGGGACACAGGAGACAGCTGGCAGCCGCACGAGGACAGCCGCGCCACAGGCTGTCGGGATTTTTCCATGACGCGTGAAGAGGGAGATGCCGTGCGCGACGAAGCGCCGCTACGCCCGGTCGACGTACGGGCCCGGCATCTCTGGATTCGGCTGGCAGAAACACAGGCGGAAATCGAAGCCGCGCAGGAACTGCGGTACCGGGTATTCGTGGAAGAGATGGGGGCCCAGGCCTCCGACGAGATGGCGAGCACCCGGCGTGAGTTCGATGCCTTCGACCCCTTCTGCGACCATTTGCTGATCTTCGACACGACTGCCGGAGAAGCGCCTGGTCGCGTGATCGGCACCTACCGCTTCATGCGGCGCGAGCAGGCCAAGCTCGCCGGGCAGTTCTATACAGAGAGCGAATACGACATTCGGCCGCTCCTGGATTATCCGGGAGAGATCATGGAGTTGGGCCGCTCCTGTGTGGATCGCGACTACCGCACCGGCGGTAATATGCAGGTTCTCTGGCGCGGCATCACCGCCTACGTGCTGTTCCACGAGGTCGCCCTGATGTTCGGCTGCGGCAGCCTGCATGGCACGGATGTAGAGAAACTCGCCCAGCCCTTAGCCTACCTGCACCACTATCATCTGGCGCCGGAAGAGCTGCGGCCGCGAGCCCTTGCGGAGCGTTACACGAACATGAACCTCCTCCCCAAGGAGGCGATCGATGCCCGCTCAGCGCTTCACACGCTGCCACCGCTCGTGAAGGGCTACCTACGCTTGGGCGGCTTCATCGGCGACGGCGCTGTCGTGGATCACGAGTTTGGCACCACCGATGTCTGCGTGGTGGTGAAGACTGATGCGGTCACCGACAAATATCGCCGCAGCCTGACTCGTGGTGAGGCTGGCAGCGTCCCTTCGGGATCGGAGGGCGGCTGAGATCATGGAAGGCGGCTATTCCTCTCCGCTGAGGGCCCTGCGCCGGATCCTGCTTTATCTCTTCCTCACCATCCCCTTGATGCCGGTTCAGGCCTTCTTTCTCCTGACCAACAAGCGCCTGGCCAGGGAGCTGCCCTTTCGCTACCACCGCCGCGGCTGCCGAATTCTGGGCATTCAGGTAGTGCGGGTTGGCGAACCGGCGAAGGATCACCCCGTTCTCTACGTCGCCAACCACGCCTCCTACTTCGATATCCCGGTGTTGGGCTCGCTGGTTCGCGCCTCCTTCATCGCGAAGGCAGAGATCGCCAGTTGGCCCTTCTTCTCCTGGCTCGCGAAGCTGCAGCGGTCGGTGTTCGTGGACAGGCGGCGCTCGCAAACCAGCGGGCAAAGAGATGAAATTGCAGCGCGGCTCGCCGACAAAGACGATCTGGTCCTTTTTGCGGAGGGGACCAGTGGCGACGGGAACCGCGTTCTGCCGTTCAAATCGGCGCTTTTTGCGGTAGCGGAGCGAGAAGTAGAGGGTCGCCCCTTGACGGTCCAGCCCGTCTCCATCACCTACACGCGGCTGGATGGAATGCCCATGGGGCGGTTCCTGCGACCCTTCTATGCCTGGTATGGCGACATGTCCCTGCCCGGCCATGCTTGGGAAGCGCTGGGCCTGGGGATTGTCACGGTGGTCGTGCAGTTTCACGAGCCGGTCACGATTCAGGACTATGGATCGCGCAAGGCCCTCGCGGAGCATTGCCATCGCGTCGTCGCCGGTGGCGTGGCCGATGCTTTAGGGGGCAAAGTGGGGCTGCCACGGTCCCGCGGCCTGCGGATCAGGCGACCGGCAGGAAGCGCGGCTGCAGGTGCCACGGCAAGCTCGGCCGCTACCAGCGCTTCAGGATGAAGTGAACGGATTACTATGGTAAACTTGGACAGGTTTCAGCAGCAGCCCGAGGACAGCGATCCCGGGGCGACAGGACGGAGTGTGGCGGCAAAAAAGCTCTACATCAAAACCTACGGCTGCCAGATGAACGTCTACGATTCCCAGCGTATGGCGGATACCCTGGCGCCCTTGGGTTACCGTCAAAGTGAATCGCCCGAAGAGGCGGATCTGATCCTGCTGAACACCTGCCATATCCGTGAAAAAGCCAGTGAGAAGGTTTTTTCAGAGCTGGGGCGGTTACGGCTGCTGCAGGAAGCGGCGGCGGAAGAGGGTCGACGCCTCTTGATCGGGGTCGCCGGATGTGTAGCCCAGGCCGAGGGCGAGGAAATCGTCCGCCGCGCCCCTCAGGTCGACCTGGTTGTGGGCCCCCAGACCTATCACCGGCTACCGGATCTGGTGAATCGCGCTCTCGGCGGCGAGCGCGGCCGAAACCTCGTGGATACCGATTTCCCAGCAGAGTCCAAGTTCGATTTCCTGCCCGAAGAAGCAGCGTCGCCGGGCCCCGCAGCCTTTCTGTCGGTACAGGAAGGTTGCGACAAGTTCTGTAGCTTCTGCGTCGTGCCCTACACCCGTGGCGCGGAGGTCTCTCGCCCTGTGGCAGACCTGGTCGCCGAGACTGAACGCCTGGTGCGCAGCGGCACGCTCGAAATCACCCTGCTCGGCCAGAATGTGAATGCTTACCACGGGGAAGGCCCCGATGGACGAGAGTGGGGGTTGGGCCGCCTTCTCCGTCGCCTGGCGGAAATTGATGGTGTGAAGCGGCTGCGCTACACCACCTCGCACCCTCGCGACGTGGATGACGAGCTGATCGAAGCGCACCGGGATCTCGATAAGCTCATGCCTTATCTCCACCTCCCGGTGCAGTCCGGCTCCGACCGCATCCTGGCCGCCATGAACCGCAAGCACGATGCCGATTTCTACTATCGTGTCGTCGACAAGTTGCGCAGCGCCCAGCCAAACCTCGCCTTATCAAGCGACTTCATCGTCGGCTTTCCGGGGGAGAGCGATCAGGATTTTGCCGCAACCCTGCGGCTGGTGACGCAGGTGGGCTATGCTCAGGCCTATTCCTTCAAGTATTCGGCCAGGCCCGGCACGCCAGCCGCCGGTACAGCCGACCAGGTACCGGAGGCGGTGAAGAGTGAACGCCTCGCCATGCTGCAGCAGCTTCTGAGCGAGCAGCAGAGAGCCTTCAACCGCAACAGCCTTGGCCAGCGCATGCCGGTCCTCCTGGAACGCCGCGCAAAGCGCCCGGGCCAACTCGCCGGGCGGAGCCCCTGGATGCAGTCTGTGGTCGTGGCGGCCCCACCACGCCTGCTCGGTCAGCTCGTAGAGGTCGAAATTCTCGATGCACACCCCAACTCTTTGGCAGGAAGTATCGTGACCCTTCCGGAGGAGCAGGACGAATTGCCATCCCCAGCCGCAACGAGGGCGATAGCTTGAGCGAGCCGCTGCAGCTTCAGTTTGACGATAACTCCTTGCTGCCGCTGCTGTTCGGACAACATGACGAGAACCTGGTACGCCTGGAACAGCAGTTGGGGGTGAGCCTCGCTTCTTTCGGGAACAGGGTTACCGTTACCGGACCAGAGGGATCACAGCAGGCCGCAGGCGAAGCGCTGGGTGCGCTCTACGAAAGATTGAAACAAGGAATGACTGTCGGAAATGCGGAGGTAGATGCCGCCGCGCGCCTTGCCCTCAGCCAGATGGGCGGCGGGGCTGGACCCCAGGCCATGCACGGTAAAGAACTGGCGCTGATCACCAAGAAGCGCCACGTCACGCCGCGCTCTCCGGGTCAGGTCGCCTACCTCAATGCGCTTTTCAACAACGAACTGGTTTTCGGGCTTGGTCCTGCCGGCACAGGCAAGACCTACCTGGCTGTCGCCATGGCGGTCACCTGGCTGGTAAGCGGCCGGGTCGACCGGCTGATCCTCTCGCGTCCGGCGGTCGAGGCCGGCGAGCGCCTGGGCTTCCTGCCCGGCGACATGAAGGAGAAGGTCGACCCCTACCTCAGGCCGCTCTATGACGCCCTGCATGATCTTCTGCCGGGAGATCAGGTGAACCGCCGCCTAGAAACCGGCGAAATCGAGATCGCGCCCCTGGCCTTCATGCGCGGGCGCACCTTGTCCAATGCCTTCATTATTCTCGACGAGGCGCAGAATACGACGCCCACGCAGATGAAGATGTTTCTGACCCGACTGGGTGAAAACAGCCGCATGGTTATCACCGGCGACCTCAGTCAGGTCGACCTTCCCCGCGGCCAACGCTCGGGTCTACGCGATGCGGCTGACCTCCTGGCCGGCATCGAGAGTGTCGACTTCGTCCAGTTCACCGACGCGGACGTCGTCCGCCACAAGTTGGTGACGCGCATCGTCCAGGCTTATGCCGCGCGGGACGCCAGCCTGGCTCAGGAAGCGGACCTATTCGAGCGACAATGACTGAGCGCTCTACAGGCCCGCTTGCCGCTAGCGCCGCTCCCGCGCGGGTTTCAGTACTCTGCGAGGTGCCCGCTTGGCGCCGTGCCTTTCCCAGACCTCTCGGCTTTCTGCGGTCGGTGGCACAAAGCACTTTGATCGGCAGCGGAGAAACCCCACCCTCAGGTGGTTACGAACTCAGCTTGGTTCTCACCGATGATGCGCAGCAGCAGGAACTGAACGCGCAATGGCGCGGTCAGGACAAGCCGACAAACGTGCTCTCCTTTCCCGATGGGACAGAGCTGCCGGATGGAACGCTTGTGCTGGGGGACGTGGTGCTTGCCCTGGAAACCTGCCGCCGCGAAGCCAGGGAACAGAACAAGTGTCTAGCCGACCACGCCGCGCACCTGGTGGTCCACGGGGTCCTGCACCTGCTGGGCCATGATCATGAAGACGCGCAGGAGGCGGCTGTCATGGAAGGTCTGGAAGTGCGCCTGCTGGCCGATATGGGTATCGCCAACCCCTACGCCGAAGCGGACATCGCCGGGGGCAATCGGGTGGAACGGATCGAGTGTTGAATGGCACTTACGAGGTCTGCTCTGAAACATCGGGCAGAAGGTGGGAGGATATGACTAACCAGCTTGCAAGAGAAGGAATTGAGGTGAGCAAGGCCGAAGGGGAAGAACCTCCGAGTACCAAGGGAACCTATGCGCCGGTGAGCCAGAAGCCAAATGGCAACGGTCACTACGTGCCGGCGGCGAATGGGAACCGTACGGAAGAGCCCGGCGCTTTACAGCGCGCGGCGGAATGGATCCTGGACCGTCTGCGCGGTCGTAACGGGGACCACCACTTGCGCGAAACACTCGAAGAAATCATCGGCGAAATCGAAGATCCGAACCAAGAGGATGCCGCCCCCATCAGCAGCCACGAAAGAATGCTGCTCGGCAACATTCTCAAGCTTCGGCATCTGACTGCGTACGACGTGATGGTTCCGCGCGCGGACATCATTGCTTTGCCGCTGGATGCGGACTTCGATCGGGTGCTGGAGACAATCGCTAAACGCGGCCACAGCCGACTGCCCGTCTTCCGCGGTTCCCTCGACGATGTAGCCGGGGTGGTTCACATCAAGGACGTGCTTGCTGCCAGCCGCCAAACCAATTTCCGCCTCGCCAACATCCTACGCCCCGCAGAGTTCATCGCGCCGTCCATGCGCGTGCTCGACCTGCTGCTGGAAATGCGCTTGAAGCGCAGCCACCTCGCGCTGGTCGTAGATGAGTTCGGTGGCGTCGACGGCCTTGTCACGGTCGAAGACCTGGTTGAAGAGATTGTCGGCGAAATTGAAGACGAGCACGACGTCATCCAGGGGCCGCGCATGGCCTGGCGCCCCGACGGCACTCTTCTCGCTGATGCCCGAACCCCCATCGAAGAGCTGGAGGAGCTTTTGGGGCCGGTACTTTCGGAGGAAGAGCGCGAGGAGGACATAGATACCCTGGGAGGGCTCGTTACCTACCTGTCCGGCCATGTTCCGGCACGTGGCGAACTGATCGAGCATCCACCCTCAGGGATTACCTTCGAGGTGCTGCAGGCTGACCCGCGACGGGTTCGGCGCCTGCGCCTCCGGGACCTTCCCGCCCGAGCCGAACAAGCGGCAGAAGAATGAGTCAGGCCGAGCGCCTGGCCCAGCAGTCTGCAGCCGGCAACAGTGGCTTCTTGACCAGAAGTGCGGCCTGGCTTGCCGCGCTGAAGGGGTGGCGCCAGGCTGCGGCCGCCCTGGTCTTCGGCCTACTTACAGCGGCGGCCCTGCCGCCCCTTCATCTAGTTCCGCTCCTCATCCCGGCTTTTACCGGGCTTCTGTGGCTCCTAGACGGAGTGCGCCGACGCCAAAACGCCTTTTTCCTGGGCTGGTACTTCGGCATGGGCTTCTTCATTGCCGGCCTATACTGGGTCGGCATAGCGATGACCGTGGATCTGGCCCGCTTTGGCTGGTTCATGCCGGTGTCGGTTATTGGCCTTTCCGCCGGCTTATCGCTTTTTGTCGGTGCGGCCGTCTGGCTGGTCTGGGAAAGCGGCCTGAAGGGCGGATCGCGGGTGCTGCTCCTGGCTGCCGCCTGGCTGCTGGCAGAATTCGGCCGCTCGGTCCTCCTCACCGGCTTTCCCTGGAACCTCCTGGGGAGCGTTTGGGCGTTTCATCCCCTGCCTTTGCAGGCCGCCGCGCTCTTTGGCATTTGGGGCCTGACCACGCTCACAGTACTGGCTGCGGCAGCGCCAGCGGCCCTGACAGGCTCGAATGCCACCGCCAAGAAGGCCGGCCGTCGCTTTGTGATCTGCGTTTGGGTGCTGCTCTTGCTGGCAGGCGGCGGCGGTGCTCTTCGGCTGGCGATAGCACCGCCCGTGGGGGCAGACGTGCAAGAAGACGTACGGCTGCGCCTTGTACAGCCATCGATTCCTCAGCACGAGAAATGGCAGGGACAGTTCCAGGAAGAGCACTTTCAGCGGCACGTAGAGCTATCGCTGAGTCCGGCGAGCGAAGCGGTAACCCACATAATTTGGCCTGAAACGGCGATTCCCTGGTACCTGAACCGCGAAACGCAGCTGACAGAAGCCCTGGCGTCCCTGGTTCCGGAGGGCGGCGCATTGATCGTCGGTGCACCTGCGTTCGAAGCCGACGCGGCTGACGGGCCGCACATCTACAACTCCATCTATGTGCTGGACGCGGACGGGAGTACGGCGTTGCGGTACGACAAGTATCACCTCGTACCCTTCGGTGAATTCCTTCCCTTCCGGGAGTTCCTCGGTGCCATCGGCTTTGAGAAGGTAACGGAGGGCAGCCTCGATTTTTCCCGCGGTCAGGGCGCCGTGACGGCCTCTGTGCCCGGGCTGCCGCCCACAAGCCCTCTGGTCTGCTATGAAGTGATCTTCTCCGGCAAGGTCACGGCGGCGGAAGACGGGCGGCCGGAATGGCTCCTCAACCTCACGAATGACGCCTGGTTCGGGCGCTCCTCCGGACCGTATCAGCATTTCGCCAGTGCTCGGCTACGAGCCATCGAAGAAGGGCTGCCGCTGGTCCGCGCTGCCAACAATGGCATCAGCGCCGTGATCGACCCCTACGGCAGAGCCCTGGTACAGCTCGAGCAAGACGAGATCGCGGTGGTAGATAGCCCACTTCCGCTGGCGCTGGCGGCAACACCCTACGCGAAGCTAGGTCGCCTCTGGATGCCACTTCTCCTGCTCCTTCTCGCAGGAAGCGCCTTTCTTCTGCGCAAGACTTCGGTATCCTCAGGGTGACACGCGCCGTCAGGATGCCCAGCTTCGGATAAGCTGGCCGATGGCATGCATCCCGTCCATGACCTGCTCAACCCGATCGTCATCCGGCGCCCAATTGGCGATGGCGCAGTAGGCCAGGCTTCGCCTGCCGACAAGCAGCCCCGCATCGGCACGCACTCCTGCATCGGTGCCCGTCTTGTTGTAAAAGCGGAATCTGCCGGAGGCAGCGCCCCCGACCAAAGGATCGAGGTGGAAGGCAGAGGCAACCATGGAGTGATCCATGCTGGTCTCCAGCCACGCCGCCACCTGAGTGTCGACGGCTGAAGACACCAGCCCCCGCCGCTGCAGTCTGGCAAAGATCTCCGCCCAATCAGCAGCGCGGCCCAAGCTCACTGTTGCCGGCACATCGGGTCCGCGGACATCGCGAATGCAGTCTTCGAGGCGGCTTTCCAGATAGCCCAGGGCCCGGCTGCGCGCCTGAACGGCATCCAGTCCTACCCGCTCCAACAGCGCATTGGTGGCCCAATTGTCGCTGACGGCCGCGACCAGGATAG
>Ga0079223_10001347_pt1 | contig 14480 bp, 10 predicted proteins | sample Stecom2011_FD_75072 | JGI IMG/M metagenome (GOLD analysis project Ga0079223, IMG submission 75072) | Agricultural soil microbial communities from Utah to study Nitrogen management - Steer compost 2011 | ecosystem: Environmental > Terrestrial > Soil > Agricultural land | place: USA: Utah... | reverse complement strand
TCGATGGCTAAAGTTGTAGGAGTAGGATTTAAAGAAATAGGCAAAATATATAGGTTTGACCCCAATCCCTACGAACTCAATGTTGATGATCTAGTTATTGTGGAAACTGTTAGGGGAGTGGAGCTTGCTCGTGTAGTTGAAGCGCCAAAAGAAGTTCCTGATGATGAATTAGAACATGAGTTAAAACCTGTTATTAGAATTGCCAATGAAAAAGATATAAATAAATATTATATAAATAAGGATAGAGCAGAAGCTGCGATTCCAACAATTAAGAAAATAATTGCTGATCATAAATTAGAAATGAAAACTATTGATTGTGAATATACTTTAGATGCAGCAAAATTACTAATATATTATACCGCCGATGGTCGGGTTGACTTTCGTGAACTTGTAAAAGATCTGGCAAGTGAGTTTAGAGTTAGAATTGAACTTCGTCAAATTGGACAAAGAGAAAGTGCGAAAATGATTGGTGGTATTGGACCTTGTGGTCGCCATATATGTTGTAATAAGCACTTACGTGAATTTGACTTAGTTACAATGAAGTCTGCCAAGGAACAAGGAATGGCTTTATCCGCTGGCAAGGTAGCAGGATTATGTGGTAAATTGATGTGTTGTATAAATTATGAAAGTGATTTTTACTCAGAGATGCGGGAAAAATTACCTGAGATTGGTGATCAAGTTCAGACGCCATCATGTGAACGTTGTAAGGTAACAAGAGTAGATTATCTTAGACAAATAATTCGTACGGAAAATCAAGAAGAAGAAAATGGATATGAAGAATGGCCAGCCAGTAAGGTAAAACGGCTAGCTAATGATAAATAGATGGAACAAATTCATGAGTTATTAGGATATGAACGAATAAAAATTATCCAAAATAAAGAAATGTTTGCTTTTTCACTTGATTCAATTCTCTTAGCTAATTTTGTTACTGTTAACAAAAAGGTTAAAAGAATTATTGATTTAGGCTGTGGGAATGGACCAATACCTTTATTTTTAACAATTAAGACAAAGGCAGAAATTATTGGTGTAGAAATTCAAGAAAAGGTTGCGGATATGGCGCAAAGAAGTGTTGCGCTTAATAATTTCGATTCACAAATTAAAATTCTTAATGCTGATATAAAAGATATTTATAAATACGCAGATTTTGTTAATTCATTTAATATTGTGATTTCTAATCCACCGTATTTTAAAACTTATGAAAAAAGTAATTATAATAAAAATGATTTTCTAACAATTGCAAGGCATGAAATTAAAATTAATTTAAGGGAAATTATTAATGAAGCAAAAAAGTTATTAGTCGATGGAGGAAGTTTATTCTTAATTCATCGTGTGGAAAGGCTTGATGAAGTTTTAGAAACATTAAAAAAAGAAAATTTTGTCGTAAAAGCAATGCAATTTGTTTATCCCAAAAAAGGTAAAGAAGGGTTACTTGTAATGTTCAATGCTAAAAAAAATGGAAATCCGGGATTAAAGGTTTTAGAACCAATATATGTTTATAATGAGAATGGTGAGTATACTGATAGTGTTAGAAAGATATTTAATTTTAATGCTTGATTTAAGCTAAACATGTTATAATAGAATAAATAAGGAGGGCTATATGTTTTTAAGCTTGTTGTCAAAAGAAGAAAAGTTTCATTTCATTGGTCTATTAACAAAAGTTGTTTCTATTGATGGTGAAGTAAACGAAATAGAATTACAAGTTGTTAATCGCTTAAAGTTTGAAATGGGCGAAGATGTTTTAAAGTATAAGAAAAGTAATAAGACATTAGAAGAGTTAATTGAATATTTCATGGAAAAAAACAAGGCAACAAAAAACTTGGTGTTTATGAATCTTGTTAATGCATCACTATATGATGATTGGTATAATGTTGAAGAACATTTTTTAATTGAAGAAATTCAAAAAGCTTTTAAAATATCAGCTAAAAAGAAATCAGAGTTAATGAAAATTGTCTATGCGGAAAGAGACTTAAGGGAGAAGGCTAAAAGGGTAATTTCAGAATGAAAGTACAAAAATCTTTTCTTGATTCAGATCCGATACTTTATATAGTACCAACACCAATTGGGAATTTAAACGATATGACTTATCGTGGTGTTGAGGTTTTAAATCAAGTGGATTATATCTTTTCTGAGGATACAAGAGTGACTAAGGTTTTACTTAGTCATTTTAACATTAAAAGTAAACTTTTAAGTTACCATAGTTTTAATGAAAAAAAACAAACAGAAGTCATTTTAGAATTATTAAGAAAGCGCAATTCAATAGCATTAGTTAGTGATGCAGGCTTTCCAACAATTAGTGATCCGGGATTTTATGTTGTCTCAGAAGCGATAAAGGCTGGATTTAAAGTTGTTAGCCTACCAGGGGCGACGGCAGGAATAACTGCCTTAGTAGCTTCGGGAATCCCTAATGATAAGTTTTTGTTTTATGGTTTTCTTGCAAGTAAAAGCGAACAGAGAAAAAAAGAATTAAAATCACTGCAAGATTTTCCAGAAACAATGATTTTCTATGAATCACCGCATCGAATCATTGATAGTTTAAAAGATATTTATGAGATTTTAGGAAATCGCGAAATGGCGCTTGCTAGAGAAATAACAAAACGATATGAAGAATATATCCGTGGTAAAGTTTTAGAGATTATTAATAGCTTTTCTTCATTTAAAGGTGAAGTTGTTTTAATTGTTGAAGGGGCTAGTAAAACCCGTATGCAAAAAAGGTTAAATGAGTTGGATATAAAAGCGCACTATAATCATTACTTAGAAGAAGGACTAGATTCAAAAGCAGCAATGAAAAGAGTTGCCTCTGATCGTGAGATTTCTAAAAGTGAGGTTTATAAGGTTGTAAAGATTGATGCTACTTAATAGGTAGCATTTTATTTTGCATGGTTAAAGTTGATTATTTCAACATTACTTATAGGCACTTAAGCCAAATTATAAAAGCTACATGTTATTAAAGAAAGAATTAATATTGATATTAAAAAAATAATATTATTTTCTAGTTTCACAGAACCGTTGTATTAATAAAATTTAAGATATATCTAGATAAGAAGCTAGTATTGAAATGCTTCTTACAATATTATAAATATTTATTAGTGCATGCCTAATTAAAATCAAAATATAACGAAAGATGATATAAAATTATTATAAGAAAATTATACAATAAAGTTAATTTATTTTTTACTTAGTTTTCAAGTTTTCATATGTTAAAATATAATTGATACAATTTTTTTAAATCAACGGGACCTAAAAAAGTTATAATTTGGACAATGATATTTATAGGAACGAGATATTGGAAATGTCGCTTTTGATATATGTGAATTTTCTTTAGATAAGGCAAGTAGTTTGTCTTCATTTAGCCGTATTGATGAGAAATTTTATGAAGAGGATTCGTGGTACCTTGTAAAAGATCTTAAATCTAAAGCAGAGAATGCAGGAAATCTGGGCACTAGTTTACCGCAAATCTATACAAATGTATATTTGGTATTAGAATATGAAGATACTGAGTATTTGCATATAAAACCTAAATGGGGTGACATGGAAACTTTATCTTTATAGTGAAAAGATGAATTTCGGGTATTTTATTATACAAATTATTTAGTTTTCTATATAGGATGTAATTTAAAATTCATATCAAAAAGATCAAAAGTAATTTAGAATAAAAAAACTATTAATAAGTTTCACTTATATGGTAGTTTCTTATTACACTTTTTACAATAAAAGCGTTTTTACCCCTTAACTTTTAAGCAAAAATATGTTAAAATAGATATGGTTCAAAAATGTCTTTAATTAATGCATTAAATATGCTATAATTATTGAAGTGAATCAAAAGAAGTATGATATAAATTATGGGAGGAATATATGTCGAAAATAAAAAAGGTTTTTCAATCGATGGATGGTAACGAGGCGGCTGCATATGCTGCATATCCATTCACGGAAGTGGCTGGGATTTACCCAATTACACCCTCATCTCCAATGCCAGAACATATAGATGATTGGGCAAGTAAAGGTAAGAAGAATTTATTTGGGAAACCAGTTAAGGTTGTTGAAATGCAATCTGAAGCAGGAGCTGCGGCTACTGTTCATGGTTCATTGCAAACAGGAGCTTTAACTACTACATTCACAGCTAGTCAAGGATTATTACTTAAAGTTCCAAATATGTATAAAATTTCTGGCGAATTATTACCAGGAGTTATTCATGTTGCTGCAAGAAGTATAGCGGCACAATCATTGTCGATTTTTGGAGATCATCAAGATGTTATGGCTGCGCGCCAAACTGGATTTGCATTACTTGCAACATCAAGTGTTCAAGAAGTAATGGATTTAGCTGGAATTGCTCATTTAGCAGCAATTAAATCACGTGTACCATTCTTACATTTCTTTGATGGATTTAGAACTAGTCATGAAATTCAAAAAATTGAAGTGTTAGATTATGAAGTTTTTGATCGCTTATTAGATCGTGATGCAGTTAAGAAGTTTAGAGCAAGTGCATTAAACCCGGAAAAACCAGTGACAAGAGGTTCAGCGCAAAACGATGATGTTTATTTCCAAACTCGTGAAGTTCAAAATAAATATTATGATGCTGTTCCAGAAATTGTTCAAGGTTATATGGATGAAATATCTAAAGTAACGGGAAGAGAATATAAATTATTCAATTACTATGGTGCTGAAGATGCTACAGATATTATCGTTGCAATGGGTTCAGTAAATGGAGCAATTGAAGAAACTGTTGATTTTCTAAATGAAAAAGAAGGAAGAAAAGTCGGAGCAATTAATGTTCACTTATATCGTCCATTCTCAGTTAAACACCTATTAGATGTTTTACCTAAGACAGTTAAGAGAATTGCCGTATTAGATCGTACTAAAGAACCAGGCTCAATTGGTGAACCTTTATACCTAGATGTTAAATCAGCATTTTATGGTAAGGATGATACACCAGTTGTTATTGGTGGTCGTTATGGTTTATCAAGTAAAAACACTACACCTGGACAAATTATTGCTGTCTTTGATAATCTTGCAAAAGGCAAAGATGCTAAAGATAACTTTACAATTGGGATTCTTGATGATGTAACGCATTTAAGCTTACCAGTTACTCGTGAACCAAATGTTGGTGGCGAAGATGTTACTCAATTAATATTCTATGGTTTAGGTAGTGATGGTACTGTTGGTGCTAACCAAAACACAATTAAATTAATTGGTGATAATACTGATTATTATTCACAAGCATATTTTGCATATGACTCTAAGAAGTCAGGTGGATTAACGCGTAGTCATTTACGTTTTGGTAAAGATCCAATTAAATCAACATATTTAGTAAGTGAAGCAGACTTTTTATCTTGTTCGGTTGATTCATATTTAGAAAAATATGATATTTTATCAGAATTAAAACAAGATGGTGTTTTCTTACTTAATACTAATAAAACAAAAGAAGAATTATTAGACTTTATGCCTAATAGTTTTAAGATTGCTCTTGCTAAGAAAAATGCGAAATTCTATATAATTGACGCTGTTGATTTAGCAAAAGAAATTGGTTTAGGCAATCGCACTAATACAATTATGCAATCAGCGTTCTTTAAATTAAATGAACAAATTATGCCTTATTCTGAAGCGCAAGATTTAATGAAGAAATATGCTCATGATTCATATATCAGCAAGGGACAAAAAGTTGTTGATATGAACTATGAGGCGATTGATAAAGGTGGAGCGCATTTAACTGAAGTTGAAGTTGATCCAAAATGGATTGATTTACCATTAGATGAAAAAGATGATTTAGATTTACCTAAATTCGTTCAAGAAATCGCTCAACCAATCAATGCAGTTAAAGGTTATGATTTACCTGTTTCCGCTTTCGTTGATTATGACGACGGAACTATGGTACCAGGATCTGCTGCATATGAAAAACGTTATGTTTCCGCATTCGTTTCAAAATGGGATAAAGAAAATTGTATTCAATGTAACCAATGTGCATTTGTTTGTCCACATGCGGTTATTAGACCATTCTTAGCAACAGATGAAGAACTTGAAAATGCTCCAGAAGCAACAGAAACAATTCCTGCAGTTGGAAAAGGCTTGAAAGGCTTAGAATATTCAATTCAAATTTCAATTGCTGATTGTACTGGATGTGGATCATGTGTAGAAGTTTGTCCTGGAAAACGTGGCGAAAAAGCATTATCATTAGTAGGCGTAGATGAAGAAATAGCTGCTGGCAGAGATAAAGTTGCTGAGTATTTCTTTGAAAACGTAACTTATAAAGATGATTTAGTAGATAAAACATTAACAGCTAAAAACTCACAATTTGCGCAACCATTATTTGAATTTAGTGGTGCATGTGCAGGATGTGGTGAAACTCCATATATTAAATTAGTTACGCAATTATTTGGTGATCGTATGGTTATTGCTAATGCAACAGGTTGTTCATCAATCTATGGTGCATCATATCCATCAACACCATATACTACAAATAAAGACGGATTTGGTCCTGCGTGGGCGAACTCATTATTTGAAGACAATGCTGAATATGGATTCGGTATGAAAATTGCAACTGATACATTACGTGAAAGAATTGCTGATGCAATGACTCGTGGTTTAGAATCAAATGAAGTAAATGATGATGTAAAAGCATTATTTACAAAATGGTTAGAAAACCGTGAAGATGGAAAAACTACTCAAGAAGTAAGAAAGCAATTAGTTCCATTACTAGAAGGTAATGAAGCAGAATTTGCTCAAGAAATATTGGAATTAAAAGAACATATTACAAAACGTTCTCAATGGATTTTTGGTGGAGATGGATGGGCTTACGATATTGGTTATGGTGGCCTAGACCATGTTATCGCTAATAATGAAGACGTGAATATCTTAGTTCTAGATACAGAAGTGTATTCTAATACTGGAGGTCAATCTTCTAAATCAAGTCCAACTGCGTCAATTGCGAAATTTACTGCAGCTGGTAAAAAAGGTAAGAAGAAAGACTTAGCAGCAATTGCTATGAGTTATGGTCATGTTTATGTTGCATCTATTTCTCATGGAGCATCACAAGCGCAAATGCTTAGAGCAATTAGAGAAGCAGAAAGTTATGATGGACCTTCAATTATCGTTGCTTATTCACCATGTATTGCTCATGGTATACAAGGAGGCTTAGGAAGAAGTCAAGAACAAGCAAAACTTGCAGTTGAATGTGGATATTGGACGACATTTAGATTTGATCCAAGATTAGAAGCAGAAGGCAAGAATCCGTTCAAGATTGATTCAAGAGAACCTCAATGGGATAAATATGAAGATCACTTACTATCTGAAAGAAGATATGCACAATTAAAGAATGTTAATCCAGAAGAAGCGAAAGAATTACTAGAATTAAATAAACTAGAATCACAAAGAAGATACAAAATGTATAAACGCTATGAAGCAATGGATTATTCAATTCAAGAATAATAAAATAAACTGGCTGAGTTTTCTTAGCCAGTTTTTTTGTTGTCTATAAAATAAATTAATGCCTAATTACAAATTAATTTGTCCTTAGGCGAATGCATAGGCATTTATATCTAAAGCTAATATAATGAAAATAACTGATTATATAAGAATGCCTAATTTGGTCAAGATCATAAAGTATCTTAATAAAAAGGTGAAATAATGCCAAAAAAGTCAACTGAAATAACAAATTTATATAATGACATTTTAAATATGATTTATAAGGCTTTAAAAAAGGAAGATTTTCAAAAAATTTTAAATAGCTTTTTTCCTAATAAAACAAAAAATATAAAAGAAGCAAAGAAAATCGCATCTACTCAGATTGATAAAGAACAGGGTTTAAAGGAAAAGCTATTGGAAAATAGAAAAAAACCAATTGCAAATGAAGCATTGGTTCTCTTTATTCTATTAGTTATTATTTTAGTGTCACTTAATAAAGCCCATTAAAAATTTGTTGCATAGGCTGTTTTTAAAGGAATTATAAAAAAAGCTCCTAATCTTAATTAGGAGTATTTTCATATGAAATATAAATAAGCTTAGTTATGTTTCTCTTTATTTTTGGGAATAAAAATTTTATTAAATACTAAAAATTGTAGTGGTAAAATAATTAATGTTACAGGAATAGGGATGAAAGGAATTAAAAATTCTAAGTTAAATTCTTTAAAAATAAATTCAAATAGTATTACTAAAGCATTATTTAAAATCAACTTAACTGCAAATGTTAACATTGATAGCCAAAAAGAAGTATTGTTCATTTTAGTTTTATAAGTAAATCTTGCATTGGCCCAATAGGAAAAAAGTGAAGCTACGATAAAGGCAATAGTATTTACAATAATGATATGATATATATTTAATAATGCATTATATATTATTAAATGCACTAATGTATTTAATCCGCCAATAATACAAAATGTAATAAAAGTGCGATTAAATATTTTATTGATTAATTTTTTCATCATCAGTACCTATATTCGATTTTTTTGTTAAGTACATTGGTCTTTTTAGGCCTTGATCACGAACATCATATAATAGTCTAATTAAAAATCTAAGCGTAATTAAAATCAATAATGCAAATAAATCAATCTTAATTGCAAGGTAACTAATTGAATTTAGGATACCATATACTATATCATATATTAAAAACCCTAGGGTAATTATAATTGCTACTGAAGGAACTAAAAGATAGAAATGGCTAAACTGACGAATTCCTGATAAAGCATATTTAAAAAGTTTGATAAAGGACCATTTCGTTTTTCCCGCGGCTCTCGGAATATAATCATATTCAATACATTTTTTATCAAAACCAACCCAAGAAAAAATACCTTTAGTAAAGCGATCATTATCTTCTATTGCTAGAAAAGCATCAATTACATTTTTTTCTAGTAAACAATAATCTCGTGATCCTTGGGCAAGGTTTTTATCTCCGGTTAAAAAGGCATAAATTCGATAGAAACATTTTGCAAAAAAACTCTTTAATAAAGGGTCGCCTTTTCTAGTACGATGTTTTGCATAAATATGTTGATATCCTTCTTCATAATACTTAAGCATTTCCGGAATTAGATTTGGCGGATCCTGAAGGTCAGCATCCATAATAATCGCAGCATCAGATTCGAGTTTCTTTGCTGCTTCAAGTCCAGCATACATTGCTGATTCTTTGCCGAAATTACGCGAAAAAGAAATGTATTTTACCCTATTATCCTTTTTATTTAATTCTTTAATAATTTTTAAGGTATTATCTTTGGAACCATCATCTACAAAAATAAAGTTATATTGATAATTCATATCAATATTTTCAATTAATTCATCATAGAAAATAGTTAAGACATCCTCTTCATTAAAACAAGGGATTATTATTGTTATTTTTTTCATACTTGGCTCTCTCCTAAATCATAAATACAAGTAATTATATCATACGGGGAGAAATAAATCAAAATGAATTGAAAAAAACACAAAATAGTGATAGAATGAATAAGAAATATGGTGGTATTATGAAAAAATATGCAAACAATATTTATTTTCTCTATACAATAGTTTTTATTCTGATATTTACAATCGGCATAATACCGTTAAATGTTAGCAATAATACTGTTTTTGGGCTGGGCTATTTTAAGGACGAGATAAAGCAGCATTTAGTGTTTATGTATGATTATGTAAACGAAATAAAGACAGCGTTATTTTCCGGTGGAAAGATTCAATTATATCGATATAACTTAGGACTAGGCTCTGATTTTGTTTTAAGTTATACTTACTACTCATTATTTGATCCATTAACGATTATTGCTTATATCATTCCCTTAAAATATATTGAGGTTAGTTACTATCTATTGATTGTTATTAGGCTATATTTATCAGGAGTTTTTATAATCCTTCTTGCAAAGAAATTCGCGATTAATAATAAATATGCCCTGCTTGGGGTGGGAATCTTTTATACTTTCAATGTTACAGTCCTTTATACAGCTTTTAGACACCCGATGTTTATTAATGGGCCAATGTTATTACCATTAATAATTTTAGGTGCAGAAAAAATAATAAGAAATGAATCACCATTCCTTTTAATTTTTACGGCCTTCTACGCTCTTATAGCGCAGTTCTATTTTTTTGTTTATACTTGTTTTGCTTTTGAGCTGTTTGTGTTATTGCGTATTTGGGGTATGAAAGAAAACAAACTAAAAATTTTTCTTAGGACAAACCTTATTTTCTTGTTAGGCTCCCTATTAGGCAGTTTTGTGTTGGTGCCACAGCTAGTAGCAGTTTTAACTGGCAGTAGAATTGGGTCAAAAGGATTTATTTCATTTGGTGGAATAGAGCTTGGGGGTATATTAAGTTCTTTTTATATCCCTGTAGTTGGTAGATATTACTCGTCAGGGCTTGGAAATATATTTGTCCTCTTTGTTGTAATTACCTACATTGCAAACAACAATAACAAAACATGGGAAGCAAGGTTTTTTATTATTACTTCGCTTTTAATCTTCATATCGTATTTTGGTTACGCGATTAATGCCTTTACATATGTAAATAATCGTTGGTCATATATTATGAACTTGCCAGCTGCACTTATATTAGGCAAAGTAATTGCTAATAATAGCGTTGAAGATGAGGCAATAAATATGGCAGGTAAATTTATTATATATGGAATTTGTTTAATTTTTGTATTGTTTTTGATGGGGATTATTAACATTTATATTGGCGTTTTGGTTGCTATGGGATTAGCTTTACTCTTATATATGCCATTTAATAAAATAAATTTTATAAAATTGAAAAAATTATTTAATTACAAGATGCTTACAAAACTCACTTTAGTGACTTCTTTTGTTATTACGATATTAACAGCAATATCTTATGTTCCCCAAACAACTAGTGAAGGGCTTAGCGGATATGGTGATAAGGCAAGTTATGAAGTGATTTTAGAAGACGAAGATTTCTTCCGCGTTGATCAAGAAAAGTATCTATTGAATACGAATAACTTAAGTAATGATAATATCATTCATGGATATAATGCAACATATTTTTATAATACAATGGCAAGTGGTGGTATTAGCGAGGTAATAAAGTATTTTAATGTTGTAAATGATAATAATACAGTTGGTTATAATGGCTTTAATTTGCGTAGTGGATTAAATGCAATTAATAGTGTAAAATATATAATTGTCCGTGATTCAGAAAATATAGAAATTCCATATGGGTTTATTCCATATGAACATATTAAATTAGAAAAGTTTATTCCTGACAAATTTAATTATTGTGAAATTGGCTACATAAGCTATAAAGATGGAAAACCAGAGTATGAAGATGCAACAATATATCTTAATACTAATTTTGTTAATTTTGGTTTTGTCTATGATAATTATTATTTAGAAGCGGAAATTGAAAATTTTAATCATATCGAAAAAGAAAGTTTATTATTAGATGGTGTGATTTTAGATGAAGAGATTGAAGGATTAAATAAGGGAAGAGTTAGTAACAAAATTAACTTCGTTGAAGTTTTAGATTATAAAACAAATAATTTACTCATTAATAATGGATTTATAAAAGCATATGAAAATGGTGGGCAAATTGAATTTCTCATAGAGAATATTGCTGGCCATGAACTTTATCTTGAGATTAAAGATATAGAAAATACTCAAAAAAACGAAGCCTTCACACTTACTTATAAAGCAAATAATCATATTGATAAAGTCCACAATTATGAATATGGAACCAATTTTTATATCGATAATTCCCATCATTTATTGAATATGGGTTATTATAATAATGAAGATGTTTTAGTAGAAATAGACTTTCCGGAAGGAGAGTATAAGTTTAACCAAATTTCTTATTATTTAAATCCAGTAGAGGGGATTAGTGATAAGATTGAAAAATTAAATAATCATCATTTAGAAAACTTAGAATTTAATGAAGCGGGTTTTACTGGAGAAATTACTTTAGAAGAAAAAGGTATGTTGTTTATTTCACTACCTTATAGCGATGGATTTACAGCATTTGTTGATGGAGAAGAAACTAAAATATATAAGGCCAATATTGGTTATATGGGAATAGAAGTTAATAGTGGGAATCACAATATTGAATTTGTTTACAAAACTCCGGGTATGTCTTTGGGAGTTAATATATCAATTCTTGCGCTAATTTTTGTGGTAATCATATTTTGGTACTATATGAATGAAAAACGAAAAAGGAAAGAACAAAATGAGAAAAACAGCGAGTATACTACAAAAGTATTTTAATAGCAATTATTTTATTGTTATAACATATCTATTTACGATTTTCTGTTGGGTATTAGAAAATCAAAATCTAGCGATGATTTATTATACAATAATGGGGATATTGATTATTTTACTCGATGCTAGACAGACAAACTTAATAACACTAGTTATGGCAGGAATAATAAATTACCGCGAGACAACCTTTGAAGCTAATGTCGGAATAATTATAACTATCGTTATTATTGCTGCACCGGTTTTGATATATGATATTATTAAAACAAAATTGAATTATAAAAATCCAATATTTCTAGCTTTATTATTATTTTTACTAGCGAATACACTATCGATAGTTAATATAACTAATGATACATTATTGTTATGGGCAGTTGGTGTTGCTCAGGTAGTTGCCTTTGCCTTTATATTCTTATATTTCTTTACTCATAAACATAGTGAAAGCCAAGAGTATGTCGGTAAAAATGCGCTGGCACTGGGCTTAAGTATTGCTTTTCAGTTTTTTATGTATATGATTTCATATGAAGGTGAGGCAATAGGAAAAGATATTCATCTGGGTTGGGGAATTTCTAATTCAATTGCAATGACATTATTAATGGTTATTCCTTTGACGATATTTCTATATATAAACAATCAAAATAAATCATATATTTTAATTTTTATCGTTTTAGATATTTTATTAATTATATTGATGTTAAGTAAGGGTGCTTATATAACCTTGGCAGTTATCTTCATACCGTTAATTATAATAGCATTGCTTTTTGTAGAAAATAAAAGACGGATGCTTTTTGATGGCTTAATCTCAGCAATTATTTTTATCTTATTACTTATATTTGTATCGCAACTAAATATTCTTTCTGAAGGTATTGTTGAATATTTATCAAGAATGGATAGTAGGGGCTGGTTTGATGATAAGGCTAGGATTGAAATATATACATATGGTTTTGAAATTTTCAAGAAGTTTCCACTCTTTGGTTCAGGTTCATATACAAGTGGTTATTATTTAGTTCAAGAAGGAATGTCAGATAGATTAAAACACTATCATAATTATATTGTTCAAACACTGGCAACTTTAGGAATTACTGGTATGGCAAGTTTTATATATTTTATATTTGTTGCAATTAAAAATACATTTAAAAAATATCCATATCATTTATTAGTATTTATTGCAATACTTGCGATGTTATTACATGGCTTGGTTGATAATACTTGGCATAATCCAATCGTCATGGTAGTGATAACAATTTACTTATCACAACTAGATACAAATGAATCAGAAAAGGTTTCCAAATAATACTTTATTATTTTACGTGCAAAAAGCTGATTTCTTTGGTATAATAATAAAGTTATTGAGGAGGTAGACATGAAGAGAAATTTTGTCGTAATTTTATTAACATTTATCGCAATTATTTTGGCAGGTTGCCAAAAAGATGAATATATTGCTAGAAAGTATTATTTAAATAATGCTTTCAGTATTATGCCACAAGTATTAGTTGTGGATAAAGAAAGTAAAATAAAAAAATATGAAGAAAATAATCTAGCAAAAGAATTGAGTGCTATAACGGATGAACTTGATGATACTTTTAATATTTTTGAAGATCGGGGTGACGAAAATCCAATTAAAAAGATTAATAATAATTCTGGGATAGCACCGGTGAAAGTTTCTGATGAAGTTATTGAAGTTATAAAAACGGCAATTTATGTAACAAATTTATCATATCAAGAAGAGAAAGCTTTATATGATATTACAATTTTGCCCGTATGGGAACTTTGGGGCTTTCGTGATGAATCATATGGAAAGGTTAGAGATATACCAACACCCGAGGAAATTGAAGGCAAGCTTGATTTGATAGACTATAAAAAAATAATTATTGATGAAGAAAATAATACAGTTTTTTTAGCAGAAGAAGGTATGAAAATAGATTTAGGTTCGATTGTTAAGGGTTATGCTACTGATAAGATTAAGGAATATTTACTATCTAAAAATATTGAAAATGCAATAATTGATGTAGGTGGAAATATTATGACGATGGGGTATAATTATTATAACGATGGTCCATGGACAGTGAGAATTAAAACACCATATATTACCTATGATGTTACTGACCCTTACTATGATCCTAATTATAATTTAAATTACTATGTTGGAACTTTATACTATACCGATATAACAGCAGTAACTTCGGGAGTATATGAAAGATATATTGTAAATGAAGGGAAAGAATATCATCATATAATCAATCCAAGTACAGGCTATCCAATTGATAATGATTTAATTTCAACAACGATTTTAACTAAAGATTCAATGATGGC
>Ga0079223_10001345_pt1 | contig 14492 bp, 13 predicted proteins | sample Stecom2011_FD_75072 | JGI IMG/M metagenome (GOLD analysis project Ga0079223, IMG submission 75072) | Agricultural soil microbial communities from Utah to study Nitrogen management - Steer compost 2011 | ecosystem: Environmental > Terrestrial > Soil > Agricultural land | place: USA: Utah... | reverse complement strand
CCCATGTGCAAAAAAACGGGCGGCAAATCCGCGCTGGGTATTTTGGGGGCTTGCGTCAACCTGCGCCCAACACGGGTCACCAGCGACCTTAACTTGGCCATAATAATGCCCAGCAGTTTTACCCCCGACTGCACCCGACGGGTAATACCGAGCTTTTGCTCGGCAACCGATGCCGCCCGCCAAACCCTAATGCGACGGTGTACCTCAGCGCTCAAATCGGCATCTTTGGGGCGCAGCACCTCGGGGTAGTCATTAAAATTATCGTCAAACAGCGGCCCCTCCAGCGCCGGAAACACCTCTTTAGCAAGGCGGGCGTTACCGACGGCAAAGTGAGCATAAAAAGCCTGCGCTTCGGCCCGGGTGGCTGGCACATTGCGCCCTTTGTTCTCGCGGGCAATGCTGGCCGCTAACAACTCGCGCGAAGGGTTAGCGCCTTTCAATGGCTCTTTAGGCCACTGCTTATTCAGCTCCAGCAGCAACTGCACCCCGGTCTCGCTAAGCGACTCGTTGATCTTGGCAGGCCGTGACTTTCCAGCCTCGGCAATCCCGGCTCGGCCACAAAAATCAGTCAGTAAATCGCTACCGGCCAAGTGTTGCGGCGCAAAAATTCCAGCCTGCACCGCTTGCTTGCCAAACACCTGGCTCCAGTTAGCGTAAATGCGCTCATAATCGTAGTAATATGGCAGCTTATTGCCCTTCAAAGCGTTAAAAGCCTTGGGCGCTATCTGGCCAGATTTAAGCCTAGTGGAATACAAACTAACCGCCACGCGATCCTGACGGCGAAAATAAACAACCACCTGCACGTTATCGCTCCAGCGGTTTAGCAGGCTTTTTAGATCGCCTATCATGGCGGGCCCACATACGCGGCTGTGAAAATGCTCAGAAGACAAAATCAAAGTGTGGCGATCAGGGCAAGCCAGTAGTTCGCGGTCAAAAGCTTGCAACAATTGCTGCCGGTAGCTATCTGCATCGGCTTTATTACAAATCCCAAGGCGGGCGCCAATCTCCGTCTTCCAAGGCTGCCCCATCACCGCGGCAACAACCCCCCATTGGCTGCCACCATTAAGACCGGTAAAGCGCGGGTAAACCACACCCTCGGCGGCCAGCGCCGCACGATTATCCGACAGAAAATGCTGTATCGAGCTGGTTCCGGTCTTCTCCGTGCCAATGTGCAGTAAAATTCTGTCTACTCGCACCGGTGTAACACCACTGTCCATGTACCTGCCTCAATCAGTCAATTCAAGGCACGCGATTATACGGCACTGGCCAACAATCATCACCCATTGGGATCGTTGGTGTCGGCGTTATTCGCTAAACTGCGCCCGTCAAGATGAGGGACCTTGTGGCGACTAAAGGTAAGTATTTTTATACCGTTCTTAAGTAGATGTTAACTAACAAGCTGGCTCAGGGTTTTCATTCGGCTGTATCTACGGGGTGTTTAAAAGCGGTGCGCTGTAGTTGTATAAACAGAACCTCCACGCCCCACTCCAAAGACACTGGTTCCCGTATCGCGCTGCGCTATGCACGGGATGACGATTAATAAAAATGTTTCTACACATGCACTTCAATGGTCCGTTATGACAATGAACACGAATACCACTTTGCAAAAAGGCCCCACAAAACCCAAATAAACAAAACACCATTAAATCAAAGTACAATCAACCAAAGCCCCGTAACCAACAGCGACTAAATGCGTGCCAAATAACCTCATGCTCCCCCTTACCTCCATCGTGATGCCATCGTTTAACCAGGCCGAGTTTATCGAGGCCTCCATAACCAGCGTGCTTGATCAAAGCTACTCACGCCTAGAGCTGATTGTGGCCGATGGCGGCTCCACTGATGGCACGCTCGAAGTTCTGCAACGCGTTCAAGCCCGAGACAGCCGACTGCGCTGGGTTTCCGAGCCAGACAAAGGCCCTGCCAACGCCATCAACAAAGCACTAGCCCGCACGCGCGGCACGCTAATTGGCTGGCTTAATTCTGACGACCTCTACACACCCGGGGCCGTCGCACGGGCGGTAGCTGCCCTAACAGGGCCCGAGAAACCGCAACTGGTTTACGGCCACGGAATACATATAGACGGCAACGGTAACGAGCTAAACCGTTACCCCACCCTACCGCCCTCTACCCCCTACAGCCGCTTTGCCAACGGCTGCTTTATTTGCCAGCCCACCCTGTTTTTTACCCGCACGGCGCACCACTTGCTGGGCCCGCTGGATGAGAACATCAAAACCGCCTTCGATTTTGAGTATTGGCTGCGGGCCTTTAAAGCCTTTGCTGGGCGCATTGGCTTTGTGGATGACGTACAAGCCTGCTCACGGCTGCACGAGGACTGCATAACCACAAATATGCGCTACTGGGTAGCCCTAGAGGGCATGCAAGTGCTCCACAGGCATATGGGCACAGCACCAGGGCATTGGCTACTAACCTACTTTAACGAGCTTACCCAGAGACAATGCGCACTCCCTAAGGGTCAAACCCTGCCAGAGCACATAAAGCAAACCCTACAAGCCGCCTCCGCCTACCTAGATGATGTGGAACTGAATAATATAAGACAGGCCGTAACCTCGAGAATAATAAACGCTTAACACCCAAGTACGCACACACGAAGACAACGTCACCCCGCACCAAGCCACCTACAAGATCATCCCGCGCCCCGACACCGGACGACGCGCATGGAAAAGGTGAATTGCGAAGCAAGAGAGGGTGCCCTGGGGCAAGCACTAATATCGGCAAGCGCTAGGACAACGGCGCCGATCCAGCGACTGTGAACAGACGGCACGCTTGCCCGGCAAAAGCACCTAAAAATCAACGGTTGTGCTCACTGATCCTGCTCAGCACTTTTAAAGTGAGATCACTATTAATACTATTGGCATGTGGCTGGTATAAAGGACATTCTCGCTAAAATGCGAGCTAGCCCCAAAAGCATCAGGTTTGCTGACTTATGCAAGGTGTTCGATGCCTATTTTGGAGAGGCTCGCCAGTCGGGCTCCAGCCATTGTGTTTACAAAACACCCTGGCAGGGTGACCCACGTGTAAATGTTCAAAATGCTAAAGGTAAAGCCAAACCCTATCAGGTGCGGCAAGTGCTCGCCGCCATTAAGCGGCTGGAGGAAAACAATGGCTAAATATATTGACCGATACACATACCGCGTCACCTGGTCAGAAGAAGACCAAGAGTATGTGGCAATGTGCACCGAGTTCCCCAGCCTTAGCTGGCTTGCAGAAACCCAAGAGCAGGCGTTATCCGGCATACGAGGCTTGATTAACGAGTGCCTCATTGATATGCAAAAAAATGGCGAGTCAGCACCAGAGCCTCTAGCCACCAAACAATATAGCGGCAAATTTATGGTGCGCATACCACCAGAAACGCACCGTCACTTAGCAGTCGAAGCCGCAGAAGCCGGCGTTAGCCTAAATAGGTTGGTGGCCAGCCGTTTACACTAGAAGGGAGCAGAGTGACGGTTAACGTAAAAATCACCCACCTCGTCGCCCCGTGCCCCGACACGGTGCCCAGCGACTGGAGCAGACGGCCTACAAGTACTGCCCCGGCACATGGGCACTGCACCGGGGCACTGGCTGTTAACGTATTTTTCCGAGCTAATAGGAAGGTGGCGGCATACCACCTAAAGGCGAAACCCTGCCCGAGCATACCCAAAACACCTTACAGGCGGCATCGGCTTACCTGAGCAAAGCAGAGCTTGGCAATATAAAACGAGCCCTACAGCAAAACCCCCAATACGCCCCGCTAAAAATGTCATCCCCGTGAAAGACGTCATCCCGGACGCGGATCCGGGACGGTGACCCAGTGGCTTTGACAACCCGCGCCTTTCAAGCGATTCGTCGCCCCATCCCGGCTAGCAGTATTGAAAGCTTTTATCCAAAACACCACGCCCAGCTTGAACTATCCAGAGCTTGGTATATACTGCTTGATATATACCAAACGCGAGGTTGCCAGCATGAACCAGACTGCCAAAATATTTCTGAATGGCCGAAGCCAAGCCGTGCGTCTACCAAAAGACTTCAGGTTTGATTGTGACGAGGTGTTTGTACGCAAACAAGGAGATGACATCATTCTTTCGCCAAAAACAAGTACCTGGGATGAGTTCTTTGACCAAAAATCAGCCTTTGACGACTCATTCCTGGCTGACAGAGAGCAACCCGGCCACCAAGAAAGAGATTTTTACTAATGTATATGCTGGATACCAATACCTGCATATTCGTGCTCAAGAACCGATCCGATAATTTGCGGCATAAATTTAAGGCCATAAAGAATCTTGGTATATCCGCTATTGTTTACGCAGAACTTTGCTTTGGAATAGAAAACGGCAACCCCAACCTTCGACAAAAGCGATACAGCCAGCTGGACTTATTGACGCAAAAATTACTCATTGACCCATGGGAAGAGGAGGCGGCTCGCCACTACGGCCTAATACGAGCCTCCCTTAAAAAGCAAAGATTACTCATTGGCAGTAACGATTTACTGATAGCAGCACACGCAAGAAGCATCAACGCTGTTTTAGTAACCAACAATACCAAAGAGTTTTCAAGGATTCCCGATTTGACGATAGAAGATTGGATATAAAGAGCAGCTCTAACCCTATCACCACCTATACCCAACAATTTCTCTTTATTGTTACTTGTTGAGCCTCCGCTCTGCTACAATTGCCGGCTAAAAATGGGGGCGACGGCCAACTTGGCGCAAGGAGCACCCAGGGATCTCCAGGAGTCAATCAGAATGCAATCTTTGTCCATCATCGGACACCCAGGGGGGCGTCATGCCACCGCACAGCAGCTTTTCGCCCATAGCCCTTTTCAGGCTTTGCATTGCGCTGACCTAGACCACGAGCAAACCCTACAGGCGGCCCTAACCAGCAGCAGCCACACCCTGCTGGTTTACTGCCCGCCCGGCCTTGCCCTAGCGCAAACCCTCAAGCAAAACAGCCACGCCGATTGCAATCAAGCACTGCAACACTGGAGCGATACCGCTCGCGCCCTATTACGCCACTACATGCTCAACCAAGAACAATGCACTCTGGTCAACGAGTTGGCGCTACTGCACACCCCAAACAGAGTACTAGCCGCACTTGCCAGCAAAACCGGCCAGGGCGCAGCAGCCGGCACGGCGCAAAGCCTAGAGCAAACCTCCCAGCCTCTGCTCGAAGCCCTTGGCACCAGCCTCGCCTACACCGACCAACAAAGCTGCAGTTTATACCGCGACCTAGAGACCGTGGCCGACGTCAGCGGTGAAGCCGCCGTGCCGCAATACCAAGCAAACCTGCGTGAGGCCTTTCAGAACGATACGGCCATACACACTAAGCTACAGGGTGCAGCCAACCTGGCCGACGAAAGCACTCAAAAGCTACAACAAAAAAACGACCAGCTGCTGCAACAGCTAGAGCAAGTACAAAAACAGCTAGAGCAGCAAAAACAGTCTAAGCCGGCCCCCGCAGCCGGCCAACCCCACGAGCGCGTGCAAGAGCTTCAAGAAGAGAACGAGCTGCTGCTACTGCAACTGCACCAAGTGCAAGAAGAGCTAGAGCACTACTTTTGTGAATACCAAAAACTGTCGGCAACTGGCAGCGCGCCCAGCCCTAACCATCAGCAAGCGGGCAACACAACGGCAGGTCTTTCGCCTGAGACACTGTTTGACCTAAAAAACGATTACCTAATCGGCGACAACTGGTACGACGCCGAGCACGATGGCCGTTGGGCCGGCCCCGGCACAAGCAGCACCCTTACCCTACCCAACCCAGGCCAAGGGCACTTTGAGCTCACCCTAGATATCGTCCACGCGCTAGACCCAAGCATCGTAAAAAACATGCAAGTGCTGCTTAACGATGCGCCGCTTAAACTTACCCATAAATTTGGCAAACTGCCGTTTAGGCGCTTCCCGTGCCAGGTGCGCGCCCACATTGACACCACTGGCAACGCACCACAAACACCTTGGCAGCTGCAATTGCGCTTTCCCAAAACCGCGTCGCCCGCCGCAAAAGGCAGCGACGATATGCGCCAGCTAGCCATTCGCCTCAGGACCATTCGCGTACGCGCCCTGACAACATCCCATCAGAGTTAAAGCAACCACCCATGGAAAACGCACACACCATTGCTCAGTGGCAACAGCTGTTACAGCACCTTGCTCCCGTAAACGGTTGGCTTTACATTGGCGCAGGCCGCGGCGGCGTGCTGCGTGAAGCGCGCTTTGCCAAAGTGCCCCGGCTACTGGCGGTAGAGGCGTCACAACACGCCTACCAACTGCTGGCCCATGCCACGGCACCGCACAGAAACTGGCGGGCCATCCGCGCCCTAGTTAACAACACCGATGGCGCAACCACTTGGCACAACCTATCGCGCGAAGAAGAGAGCGGCCTACTGCCCGCTGAAACCCTAAGCGCACTGTGGCCCAATATTCACGAACAACAACGCGCCGAGCAGCCAGCGGTATCGTTAAGCCAGCTGCTAGCGCAAGCCGATAAAGAACAAGAGCATTACAACTGGCTAACCATCGACTGCCTGCCCGCCGCCCGCCTGCTACAAGGGCTAAATGGCAACCTACAAACGCTAGACATGGTTGAAGTGCGCGTTATCGTAAATGACACCGCCCCCCACCAGACAGGTGCCACCTTAGACGAATGCGACGCACTATTGCTGCCCCAAGGCTTTACCCGGTTAGCTTTGCAAGAAGCTAACAACCCACTAATGGGCCGAGCCCTGTACGGGCGAAACTTTGCACGGCAACTTGCCGAGGCACGCAAAACCAACAGTGAGCTGCAAGACCAAAACAACGCCCTAACGCGGCAGTGCAGCGAGCTTAATGCCAAGTATAAAAGCATACAGAGTGAGCAAGAAGGCCTTCGCAACGAGCTAGCAAACCAAAAAAATGCCGAGCTGAAAACACAAGACAAGCTGCAACAAGCCCGGCAGGATGTGACAGAACTCGAAAGTCAAAACAGTACCCTAACGGCGCAATGCGACGAGCTTAATGCCAGGCATGAAAGCATACAGAATGAGCAAGAAGGCCTTCGCAACGAGCTGGCAAACCAAAAAAAATCAGAACTACAAACAAAAGAGTCACTGCAACAAGCTCAAGCCGACCTTAAAGAGCAACAGCGCAGTGGACAGCTAAGCACCAAATTATTGGCCAAAATCGAGGCGGATGCCTCCGACCTGCGCGAGCGCTATGCTAAAAAAACCAAAAGCGAGCAAGAGCTTAAAGACCTGATTAAAGAGCTGCACGCCAAACTGCAAGCTGCATCGCACTTTTATCACAAGCTAGAGCAAGAGCACCCCGAACTGCTCGACAAGCTGTAACACAGGTTGCCAAGTAAAATGCCAAAATCTACCAACCTAAAAACACTACAGCAAGAGCTTCAGCAAGCGCTTAGCCTGATTGACGACTTCAGCACAGCGCACAGCAATGCAGGTACAGCCTTGCTCGACACCGGCGGGCTGGGCAACACCCAAAGCTTGCTAGAGCGCTGCGCTGCTGTGGTAAATGCCGACAGCGCCAACACTAAGCCCACACTGCGTATTATTCACCACTTTGCCTGCAGTGGCGGCACCTTGATATCTAAATGCCTAGCCGCGCAGCCCAACGTGTTCCTGCTAAGTGAATTACACCCAACAACACGGCTAGGCATAAACATGAATACAGCCGCTTACACCCCGCGAGATATAACTACACAAGCGATATATGGGCGAGTGCCGGAAGCGGATAAGCTCGCCGAGAAGCTATTTGTAAACGGCATTATAGAAACCGAAAAGCATATAAGAGAGCGTGGTGGCTATTTGGTTATTAGGGCACACACACACGCCGATTACTGCACCGACAACCCCGTACCCGATGTTGATACATTAACTCGATTGTTAGAGCCATACTTTGACATAAAGCACCTAGTCACCGTACGTAACCCTATCGACTCGTTTATGTCATTAAGAGAAAACGGATGGGTGCACTTTAAGCCAGATAGTTTTGATGAATATTGTAGGCGTCTATTGAAATTTCTAGAGTCTTTTGATGGCTGCCAAATTGTGAAGTATGAAGAGTTTGTTGAGCAGCCAGAACGGCAACTAAAAGAAATAACAAAGGTGCTTAATTTAGAGTATAAAGCAAACAATCTGGACGATCTCGACATATTCAAAATAAGTGGGGACAGCGGCCGAAGCGGCAGTAAAATCAAACCAAGAACAAGAAAAGAAATATCAGAGCACTACAAAAAAGAAGTGTCCGAGTCGCTCAGCTTTTGTCAAGTCAAAAAGCACTTGCTTTTAAATAAATATAACTCCAATTAAAGCTTAGGATTTCGCGAATCATAAAAAAACACGAACCCAAAAAAATCACCTACAAATAAATAGCGAGAATACAAAAGCAATGAATTTAAGACAAAAAAACATCCTCAGCCTAAACAACAGATATTGATATTATTTTTAATTGATCCTCATGCCAGCTGACTGATCATTAACTCTTATGTTCACTCGCCGGACCGACTACAAATAAAAGAGAAACTTCCGAGGATATGCAATGAGCTTTTTTGATTTTCTAAGTGACAAACAGCTGAATAATCTTGCATTTTCTGACCTACACTTCCTCAACAGAAGAAGCGAAAAAGAGCTTGAGAGAATACTTTCCACCTGGATGACTGAGGCACATCGCATAAGCCTAAGCATTGACACATCCAAGGAATACGATGCGCTTTTTTTCCAAAGCCTTGTGCGCCCTGACTATAACGAACTTTTTTCTACCATCATAAAATCGAGCAGTATAGACAACTACATCTATATTAAACGCGATCAAATTGAAAATAATACCATTAATTGCTGCGCAATTAAATTCCTCTCTGAAAACCTCAAAATTTTGCAAAGAATCCAACATAACAAGCCTCTGGTCTCCAAATGCTTAGCGGTTCGGTTGTGTCAATATGCATTTATCGCGTCACTTATTGGAAAGCTATCAATTAGATGTGCGATATTTTTCTCTGACATGCAGCCGATGGAGTATCTTTGCTCGCTGTACTTAAAAAAGCTAGATGTTGTCACAGTAACAACACAACATGGACTATATATTGAGTACCCCAACAGCGATACAGTAAATGTAATCAACTATAAAAACCATGCATCCGATTATTTTCTTTCGTGGGGAAAAAATACTGCTGAACTCATACGAAAACACCACCCCAATGCAAACACAGTAATATGCGGAAAGCCTAACTTAAGAAAATTTTATCCGAACAAAAATCTTCGCGGTTTTTTAGTAATTTTCGATCAAGAGATTTTTCGAGAACAAAATACCGAGCTTCTAAAAATCGTAAATAAATTCGCCAAATCGCTGTCCTTGAATGTCCTAGTCAAGTTCCACCCTAGCAACAACAAGTCTACGTATCACAAAACTTTCTCCACGCTCAGAGAAGCATCAGCTATAGACCCATCGTTCATTATAGTTGGCCATACTAGCTCGCTACTTTTTGAAGCCCACAGCCAAGGCGCAAAAATAATGCAATACGTGACAGACGTACCATCGATATATATAAATAGACACATTGCCTTCACGAATAATTCAAGTTTTGCACGCGCTTACGAAAGAACAACAACAAAGGGAACAGACGCAGACAACAACAATATTCGTTATATAGGTCATGAATCAGAAGCGATGTATGAAGCGTTTTTCAAAAGTCTTCTCCATAAAAATTCACGCCCTTTTTTTTCAATCATCATCCCCTCTTTTAACAGCTCACTAACGATCATTCGGTGCATCAATGCACTTCTAGCTCAGAGGTTTGAGAACTTTGAAATAATAGTGGTAGATGGAGGCTCGACTGACTCCACACTCCCACTTTTAACAGAACAGTATTCAGAAAACACAAAAGTAAAGATTTATTGTCAAAAGGACTATGGCATATATGACGCAATGAACAAGGGCATCTCATACTCCAGAGGCGAATGGCTTTATTTCTTGGGCAGTGATGATGAACTACATAACGATGATGTTTTACAGGAGGTTCATAAAAAGCTATCAACTAAAAAATGTGACTTTGCTTATGGCAGCGTGAGAGTCGTTGGTGATGTGAAATGGGCAAAAGATGGAACAATATATGATGGCGAGTTCGATGACGTAAAAATAACAAAACAAAACATTTGTCATCAGGCAGTATTTTATCGATCACACATAATATCCAAATTCGGTATGTATGACCTTAAATTTTCTTTGTGTTCAGACTGGGATATGAACTTAAGAATTTGGCCAAAGTCCCGGAAGTTATATCTTGACATGGTCGTGGCAAAGTTTTTTGCAGGAGGGGCAAGTACGAGCGGTGGTGACCCCGAGTTTGGGAAGGTCTTTAAAGAAAAATTGAACGTATTTCAACATGCGCTTAGGGGTAATTAAATGAACAAGAAAGCAAGGCTTATTGCATTTTACCTTCCACAATTCCACCCGATTTCAGAGAATGATTCTGCGTGGGGGGTAGGTTTTACTGAGTGGACAAATGTTACAAAAGCCCTACCTCTTTTTCCAGGCCACATCCAGCCAAAGCTTCCTGCTGACTTAGGATTCTACGACCTTAGAGTTCATGAATCTCGGGTTGCACAAGCCGAAATGGCTAGAAAATATGGAATAGAGGGGTTTTGTTACTGGCATTACTGGCTTGGCAATGGACGAAGACTTCTTGAGCGTCCCTTCCAAGAAGTGCTTGAATCAGGCGAGCCGGATTTTCCGTTTTGCCTCGGCTGGGCCAATCACAGCTGGGACGGAAAGGGATGGATGGGGGGAGACTCCGACGATCTCATCGAACAAGAATACCCTGGAAAAGAAGATGCCTATCAGCACTTCTGCTTTTTGTTAAAAGCTTTTGAGGATAAAAGATACATTAGAATCAACGACAAGCCTTTGCTCGTTGTATACCGACCAAGAGATATACCAAACCCAAAAGAGCATTTTGCGTATTGGAGACAACTGGCAGAAGAAAATGGGCTAAATGGCCTACATATAATCGGCGATGCACCCTATACCAAGGGGGAAGATATCGGACTAGATGGTTATCTTTATTCCGGTCAGCGCCATATTTGGGACAAAAATTTATGGGACGAACAAGATTCTTGGCAAAAACTACACTCAAAAGAATTAAAAAAAGCTCCATATTCTAGAGTCTTGCCTCATCTCGTAAAGCCTGACGGCTACTCGAAGGTGGACTACCCTGTGATCATTCCTAACTGGGACACTACACCACGGCTTGGTAATGACGCCATGATTTTCTACGGAACAACCCCGTCGTTATTCAAAGTTCACGTTCGTCAGGTGCTGCAATCTGTAAGCCATCGAACAGCAGAAGAGAATTTAGTGTTTATTAGAGCATGGAATGAGTGGGCAGAGGGAAATTATTTAGAACCCGACCTGGAGTATGGTCACGCTTTTTTGGAAGCTCTCAAATCAGAGCTGGAATAATATAGGGACTTTTTTAATGCTTATCTTAGATTGCACGCTTCGTGATGGCGGTTACTACAATAGTTGGAATTTTCCACAAGAAATCGTTGTGAATTATTTAAAAGCTATGGACGCGGCCTGCGTTGATATCGTAGAGCTTGGGCTACGCTCTTTAAGTAACAAGGGTTTTAAGGGAGCTGCTGGCTATTCTACTGATAGTTATTTGACCAGTCTTAACATCCCTAAGAGCCTTAAAGTTTCTGTGATGATCAATGCAGCAGAGATCACTGGCGACAAGCCTCTAATGAAATGTTTAGAAACTCTATTTCCAGTCAAGGCAAGCGATTCTCCTGTTGACGTAGTAAGAATCGCTTGTCACGTCCACGAGTTTGAAGCAGCGCTTCCGGCTTCTAACTGGCTTAAGAGTCAAGGTTATTTGGTCGGCTTTAATTTAATGCAGGTGGCTGACCGATCCCAAGAGGAAGTCGAAGCACTAGCAAAAGCAGCAAGCCAATATGAAATAGATACTCTATATTTCGCTGACTCTATGGGAAGCATGAACCCTGAACAGTGCAAACAAATTATTAAGTGGCTGAGAGCTTATTGGAAAGGCGCCTTGGGCATTCATACTCACAATAACATGGGTTTAGCTTTGTCTAATACCCTGGCAGCACTGGACGAGGGCGTTACATGGCTTGATGCGACTGTCACGGGGATGGGACGAGGCCCAGGCAATGCCCAGACAGAAGAGCTTGTTATTGAAATTGCAGAACGTAGGGGCCAATCAATAAACCTTGTACCGTTAATGAGCATCATCCGTGAGTATTTTCAACCTCTTAAAAATAAATGTGGCTGGGGTTCTAACCCATACTATTACCTCTCGGGTAAATACGGCATACACCCTACCTACATCCAAGAGATGCTAAATGATTCGCGCTTTGATGAAGAAGATATCCTGGCCGCTATTGATCATTTGAAAGTAGAAGGCGGGAAAAAGTTTAGCTTCAACGCCCTTGATGCCACGCGCAACTTTTTTGTGGGTGATAGTGGTGGCAGCTGGTCGCCCAAGGACGCTATTGAAGGAAGAGATGTGCTAATTATTGGTGCTGGACCTAGCGCAAAAGAGCATTCAAGCGAGCTGGAGCGTTATATTACCAACCATAAACCGTTTGTTATTGCCTTAAATACCCAATCAACGCTGCCACAAGAGTTAGTTGATATCAGGGTCGCAAGTCATCCAGTCAGATTACTTGCTGATTGCGAACAGCATACTAAACTTCCTCAGCCGCTAGTAACTCCTGTTTCAATGCTTCCTGATGATGTTAAACAAGCGCTGCACGGTAAAGAGCTACACGATTTTGGCATGCAGGTAAAAGACAATAATTTCGAGTGCGGCGAGACTAGAACTGTGCTACCAAACTCGTTAGTTATTAGTTATGCCTTAGCAATAGCAGCAAGCGGCAAGTCACATAATATTTATCTAGCAGGCTTTGACGGCTTTGGGGCCGGAGACAAGCGTACATTCGAGATGCAAAAAGTATTCAATTTGTTTTTTGAGAAGACGGGCCTAAGCCCCGTATCTGTTACTTACACTGGATATGACCTCCCAGTTAAATCCGTTTATGGCATGTAGGCACCAACATGAGAACTGTTGTTTTAATACCCGCCCGATATTCGTCATCAAGATACCCAGGAAAACCATTGGTAAATCTTCTGGGCAAGCCGATGATCTTATGGGTAGCTGAACTTTCCTGTAAAGCAGTCGCTAAAAGTGATGTATTTGTTGCAACAGACGATACGCGAATCGCAGAAGTGGTTGAATCTGCCGGTTTTGGTGTAGTTATGACCTCAAACAACTGCCTAACCGGGACGGACCGGTTGGCCGAAGCAGCCGAACAAATAGATGCTGACATTTTTATTAACGTGCAAGGTGATGAGCCATTAGCCTCAGCAGATGATATTTTAAAAATTGCAAACTATAAAAAACAACACATGAATATTATTGTGAACGGTTTTAGCTATGTAAGTAACAATGAAGACCCTACTAGCGTTAACATCCCCAAAGTAATCACTACAGAAACTAACAAATTAGTTTATATGTCTAGAGCAGCCTTGCCCGCCTACAAAGATGTTAAAAATGCCCCATCACATTATAAAAAACAGGTGTGCATTTACGCCTTCACCCAAAGCGAGCTAAAACAATTTTCCGGCTTTGGCCGAAAGAGCGAGCTTGAAGCATCAGAAGATATTGAGATCCTGAGGTTTTTAGAACTTGGCATTGATATTCAAATGATTGAGACCCAGCCAGGAAGCTTAGCCGTCGACGTGCCAGAGGACGTTGCAAAGGTTGAAGCTGCAATGAGAGCCAAAGGATTCTGCGATACATGAACATTAAAAAAATTAGCGATTATCGAACATTAGTTTTTGATTGCGATGGAGTTGTTCTTAATTCAAACCACATTAAAACTAACGCATTTTATAAAACGGCCCTGCCCTACGGCGAAGAAGCTGCAATAGAGCTCGTTAAACACCATACTAAAAATGGCGGAATTTCACGATACAAAAAATTTGAGTACTTTTTAGAAGCTATCGCGCCCAAAGCCAAAGGCCCGAACCTAGTCGATCTTCTAGAGCACTATGCTAGAGAGGTAAGAGAGGGATTGTTAACTTGCGATATTGCTCCAGGTATTAAAGAGTTGCGAGAACAGACCCAAGAAAGCCGTTGGCTTATAGTGTCAGGCGGCGATCAAGACGAACTAAGACTTGTGTTCAAAAGTCGTGGGCTAGAAAAAATTTTTGACGGTGGAATTTTTGGCAGCCCCAACCAAAAAGAGGTAATCTTGGATCGAGAAATTGCTTCAGGCAATATTCAGTCTGATGCACTATTCATCGGAGATAGTAAGTATGACTACGAATCGGCCCAGCATGCAGGTTTAGATTTCGTATTTGTCACAGGTTGGAGTGAGGTTTCCGACTGGCCGTCGTGGGTAAAAAGTAACAAAATTGAACACATCGAATCGATTAAAGATTTAGTTAGCTAGGAAACTAGAATGAAAAAAGCATTGATCACCGGTGT
>Ga0079223_10001344_pt1 | contig 14493 bp, 14 predicted proteins | sample Stecom2011_FD_75072 | JGI IMG/M metagenome (GOLD analysis project Ga0079223, IMG submission 75072) | Agricultural soil microbial communities from Utah to study Nitrogen management - Steer compost 2011 | ecosystem: Environmental > Terrestrial > Soil > Agricultural land | place: USA: Utah... | reverse complement strand
TATGTCTTTATAGTCTGGAATCCGTCTCCATCATCAACCCATACCCGGATAGCATCGTAGGAATGTGTCCCCCATAATGGTTTGTACATATCAAATTGAAATTGAATTTCATCTCCAACATTTAATTCAAAGATATCATTAACCCAGTCTCCACCATTAATAGACCATGAAATACCATCAGTGGTACCCCAGCTTGTTCCTAACATCTGCCACTTTGGAGTATCATGCAGCCCATCCTGACTTGAAGGTGTACCACTAGGTCCATTTAATTCGCTATATTTCTGTTGACCATCCTGCGGAGCAGTCCAGATATAACCTGCTTGCGCAGATATAACCATCATGGCACACACTGCAACAGCTTTTAATATAAAAGCTTTTTTTGACATTTAAACCTCCCGTTAATAAAACATCTACAAAAAGATGCTTCATATTCAATAATTAAGCCAAGCTGTTTATACGATTAAAAGAGACATTCTGTCATTTGATTGTGTAAAAAAAACCGACATTTGCTAAAAAAGTTTACAGCTATGATGCTACCCTAAGCATTAATCAAAGGACTGTTAAATTGTAAAAACCCGTATTCTTATGAATTCGGGAATCATTAAAAGGGTATTCAGGGAAGTCTGCACTTTTTTTATTTAACCAATAACTATCTAAACCATACCTTAAAATTACAACAGTTAATCATTCCTGTTGCGGTTCAAATAGATCGTATGAGCAGCATTCAGTGCTGTTATAAGGCTTTGTGGAGAAGCTGTCCCTTTTCCTGCAATGTCATAAGCTGTACCATGACCAACCGATGTCCGTATAATCGGAAGCCCGATTGTAATATTAACACCGTTTTGAAAATTTCTCGATTTAAGAGCTACAAATCCATGATCATGTATCATGGAAACGATTCCATCAAATTCACCTTTGAATGCACGCATAAAAACCGTGTCCGGAGGATACGGACCGGACGCATCAATACCCTCTCTACGGGCATCACTGATTGCAGGTGAAATATGTATTATCTCTTCATCACCAAACAGACCATTTTCACCAGCATGCGGGTTGAGCCCGGCTACCGCAATTCCTGGTTTTTTTACTCCAAGCTGTTTCATTGCAGAATTCAATAATCTTATGTGGTTCATAATCCGGTCTTTGGTTATCAGATCTATAGCTTTTCTCAAAGAGCAGTGTGTAGTTACATGTGCAACTCCAATATGATCAAGATAAAACATCATTGAAAATTTGCTGCAGCCTGTTTCCGCAGCAAAAATTTCTGTATGTCCCGGATAGTTAATTCCAGCCATTTTCAAAGATTCTTTGTTGATAGGATTGGTTGTAACTGCAACTGCTTCTTTTTTCAGCACAAGCTGTATGGCTTTCAGGATGTACTTGTATGATGCTTCACCGCAATTTTTCTGTGCTTTTCCTGTTTTAAATTGATCCGGCCTGATAAAAGAACAATCCAGAACATTAATTGCATTTCTTTTAAAATCGGAAAATTTTTCCATAGAATGAAAACAGACTGACATTCCAAGCTTTTCAGCAGTGTATTGTAAAACTTTCAGATCGCCGATAATAACAACATTCATGGATAATTCTGAGGATGCGAGCGCCTTTATCGATATTTCGGGACCTATTCCTGCCGGGTCTCCCATTGTAAGAAGAAAAACAGGATCTGAAACCATTATGGAACCTTTCTCAAAATTTACTATAATTACCTGTAACCTGAACAGTAACGCTTTTTACGCAATTTTTTTCGTCTGGAAACGATTACGGTTGCTAAAACAATTACGACAACAATAAATATAATAAAAAGTGGTTAACAGGCCTGTTAATTCGATAACCGGTCAGGAAGATAAAGCTGTCTTGCAGTCAAAAAAACTTTTAGCGGGTTACTTCCCCTCGCAAGTAAGGTGTAACGATTAATAGTCTTCCATTCAGGAAACAAATAATCATTACAGACATTTTTAATGTCTGCCAGGTTACGCAGTTAAAATGACGTGTCTATTAATAAAACAGAGGAAATTGTTTTCGGGCAACCTCTGAATGTAAACATTACCATGCCGTTTCACTTTGCCATGATTTCAGAGGTGATATCAGAATCAGTGAATACGGTTTTTATTCAGTATTGCTTTGCATCTCCCTTTTACGAAACACCTGAGCAATATCTTCCAGATTATGATCATTGGCAGATGATGCAGCCTGGTTTTCCCGCTGTATTCTTTCGTAAATCTCTTCGCGGTTGACTGTAACACTTCTGGGTGCATCGATTCCAAGCTTTACATGTCTGCCGTCCAGATCAACGATCTTGATGGTGATGTTATCGCCAATTCGAATGGACTCGCCTAATTTTCTTGTTAAGACCAGCATGACTATTTCTTTCTCAGAAGAGGTTCCTGGGTACTGTACCGGTCATCATCAACAATAATCTGCTTGCCAATCCGTTTAGAACGGTTAATGACAATGGGGCCAGTAAGATTTGCTGTTGATTGCAGTGGATTTTCACGTATTGTAACAATCACATACATCAGAATATCTTCAGCTTTCTTGATTTCAAGATCCTCTAACTGTTCTTTTTTAATGTCTGGTGAATATTTGGGGTTGAACAGTAACGGATTAATTACTGCAAACCTTAATTTTGTTCCGTCTATGCAAACAAGCCATTCAAAAGGGGTGTAATCCGGCAGAGAAACAAGAACAAACTCTTTGTTTTTTTCAAATCCCGGAATCCCGGCCGGAAATGTAAATATGTCATCTTTAGAGTAAACAAGGTTTTCAAAAAAATCACCCATTTTGTATAAACGGCTCCCAAAAATATGTAACTATTATGAATAAAATCGTTTTTACACCTGGTTGTGTCAAATAAATTGATCGAAACTGCAAACTATTTTTACATCAGACACATATATCAATTATTGTAATAAGCTAAGCACGCTTTGCGGAACCATATTGGCCTGCGATAGCATCGCGACAGAAGATTGACTTATGATCTGATTGCGTGTAAACTGAGTTGTTTCGTATGCAAAATCAGCATCCCTGATAACCGATTCTGCTGCCTGCATATTAGTTTCCTGGTTTTCCTGATTAGTTAATGCGTGCTCCAGTCTGTTTACCATTGCTCCAAGATCTGCACGAAGGGCATTAACACTGGCCAATGCACCATCAAGGCTGCTTATTGCCTCAGTAGCATCGGATTGAGAAGTAAGAGTCAGGTTGTCTCCATCAATACTCAGAGATGCAGTATCCATTGAGTCAATTTTGTACTGGATCACATCCGCATCATCATCACTGTTTGGGCCTATATGAAGGATTCCACCATCACCGTCTCCCCATGGAGCACTGCCGTCAAGCAAGCTTTGTGTATTGTATTGTGTTCCCGAAACTATTCTGTCCATTTCTTCTTTCAACTGATCAATTTCGATTTGTATGTAAGATCGTTCGGATGATGTCAAAGTGTCGTTTGCCGACTGGATAGAGAGTTCTCTCATTCTCTGAAGCATGGCTTCAACTTCATTAAGCGCACCTTCAGCGATATTAAGCAATGCAACACCATCCTGAATGTTTCTGTTACCCATGTTCAACCCTTTTACCTGGGTACGAAGCTGTTCGGATACACTCAGCCCGGCTGCATCATCTGATGCACGGTTGATTCTTAATCCGGTAGACAACCGCTCTAGTGACTTTTGAAGACTTCTGTCAACACTGCGGATAGCACTTCCTGTTACCATTGCTGGAATATTGTGGTTAATGCGCGGCATAGAGCCCTCCTTTTAAAATTGCGTCCTTGCAGCCGGTCTGTTTCCAACTGCCTCCATGGGTCTTCCTGACCATGCCCGCTTCCTTGCGTTGTGCATTGTATATGCAACGAATATGCCAAAATGAAAAACGCATAATTGTACTTTATTTAACACTTTTTTTATCACCTTTTCGATTCAAGGGAAAAATTTACCCGGTCCACTAGAGAAAATTTACCAGTGATGGTTGTATGATTTTTGCAGCAGACTGCAATGCTGCTGTGTAAATATTCTGTGTCAGCATAAACTGTGTAATGGTTTCTGCATACTCTGCATCTTCAAGCTCTGATCTCAATGATTCTATATCAATATACTGGCCCTCGTTGCGGTCCAACGTAGTTTCAAACCGGTTAATCCTTGCTCCGTTTTTGCTCTGTGATGAAAGTATATTGTTGAAAACCGTATCAATCTGTTCAATTGCAGACTGTATACCGGAACGATTATTCTGAAGAAGATTCTGGCCAAACCGGATCATTGTTCCCATGAGATCATTTCCACTTACAGAATCCGTAATCAGTTCGTCGCCAGAGATGTTGATCTGCATACTGATACCAAATTCGATTTCCCGATAAACCTCACCACGGTTGGAGGTTACTTCACCATAAATATTTTTTCCTTTAGTTACATAATCGAATTCCATTTGTACCTGGTTGATATCGTAATTTGCGCTGCCGGGTGTAACATCAAGTGCCAGATCGGTATTTAGTATGGTAATGTTCCCTGCTTCATAATCGATTCTGTAATCCCGGTTTTCTACATATTCAGTTCCTGCAACAAAGAGTTTGAAAGACCCGGGGATAATATTTGTAATTGCGGTATTATCAAATCCGTTAAAGATTTGTGCAGTTGACCCTGTCGGCATCCCGTCTGTATTGAAATATGCCATTTTCAGGTTATTGTAATCGTCAAGCGAATCAGCAGAAGAGTTTTCGATCAGAAAAGGGGGCATTTTTGTCTGTGTTCCGCTGAAAATATAATCTCCCTTGTACTGAGTAGATAAAAGTGAGAGCATCTGACGAAACAGCTGTTCTGTTTCTTTGTTGATAAATATTCGTTCCGATTCGTTAAGAGTATCGGATGAACCCTGGATTGCAAGTTCACGGGATTTCTGCAGTAATATATTCATGCTTTCCATTGCAGAATCGGTGACAGCCATAAACCCTAGACCATCATTGATATTATTTTTAAACTGAAGCAGTTCTTTTTGTTTTGTGGTTAATTTCAGTGCATTGGCAACATCCACCGGATGATCTGAGGGTCGCAGAAGACGCTTGCCTGTTGACAACCTTTCCTGAATACGGGCCATATCATCAAACCGGTTGTTAATAACATGGAGCATACTGCGATTAAGTGCTTTTGTTGTAATTCGCATAATTCCTCCACATTTACATGTTTAATAAAACATCAAGCATTGTATTGGTTGTAGTAATCAGACGCGCAGCTGCCTGATACGTATGTTGATACTTGATCAGATTAGCCATTTCTTCATCCAGAGAAACACCGGAAATCGAATCCTGCTGTGCTTCATACTGATCAACAAGAAAAGTTCTTGTTTCCAGATTCGATGACGCTTCATTGCGGTTAAGTCCAAGTTCACCGATCATTGCACCATAATATTCAGCAAATGTTGAACTTCCATCACCCAGCACATCCGGATTCATTATTAACTTGTCACGAAGTTTTGCGATCTCTAAAGCATTGCTGTTATCTCCTGGTCCGGCAAATCCGCCTGTACGATACTGGAAATTGACGGTTAAATCTTCGCTGTCATATCCATCATGAAGCATCTGAATTGTACCATTAGCGTAATCGACATGGTAGTCAACACCTTCAACCAATGCATTTGATGCATTAGAAACCAGTACTGTTCCCTGGACTATGTTTTTGGCTTTTACAAGCGGCGTAGCTGATGGATCTGTATACAACTGTATCGGATCTATTCCATAATCGTGGGAAGTGGCCGGAAGTGAATTCTGGGCTGCAGGATGTATAAGGTTTCCGGATGCAGCTGCTATGTTCTGAATGTCTGTCCTTATTGCAGCACTCAATTTGATGTCTGATGCACCGGTAACAAGTTCATCAAAAAATGCAATTCCGCTGAAACCATTCAGATTGTAGCCATCCTTGTGCTGGTTATTTACAGTTTCGACAATGGATATGGCTAAAGTGTCCAGTTGTGTCTGGTAATGAGGAATTATCTTGTCGCGGCTTTCAAGCAATCCTTTTAACTGTCCACCCGAAGGTGTGTAAACCCGTTTGGAACTGGAAAAACGGATTCCGATATCCATCTGTGTTGTATCGTCAGCTAATTTGAAAGTAGTTGTCGTAGTCTCGAGCGTCTGATAGTTTACAGGGGATACAAGTATGTTACCGCCGGTCGTAACAGTTATCTGACCCAATTCATTTTCATTAGTTTCAATCTCGATTATCTGGGAAAGGTCCTTCAACAGCTGATCCCTTTTATCACGGCTGTCATTGGCATTCTGATTACTTATTTCTACTGATCCGATTTCTGTATTCAGATTGTGAATCGCCTTGACAATCTGGTTTACAGAATTAACCCGGTTATGGATTTCATCATTTCTTGTCTGACGAAGGTCCTGAAGCTGACAGGCGGCATTATGGAAAACATCCAGAAGTATTTCGCCATTAGTTTTTACCATGGTACGTGCAGATGGATCTGAAGGATTGTTTGCCAGATTTTGCCAACTGTCGAAAAACTGGTCAACAAAATGAAGAATGCCTGTTTCTGACGGTTCCACAAAGATGTTTTCAATTGATTGGAGCGTGTAGTCTGTTTCCTCGTACATCCCAAGCATCTGATTCTGCTTTCGGATCTGTTGATCGATGTACTCGTTGCGGTAACGTTCAATATTGATAACTTCAACACCAGTTCCAATCTGTCCGTGAACAGAATCATATCTGTAATCTGCAGACAGATTCAGACGTTTACGGGAGTAACCTTCCACATCAGCGTTGGAAATATTCTGGCCAACAATATTCATTGCCAATTGTGATGCAGAGAGTCCGCGAGTGCCTGTGTTTAAAACTGAGAAAAGACTCATAACCGCTACCTGCCTATGCTATCTGGTTTATTATGCACTGTGTTGACATATTAGCTGATTCTTTACCTTTGCCGTTATAGGGAGAAAGTCTGTTACCTGCATTGCTGATTATTGTAAATGTTGAAGATATCAAGTCGATTGCTTCCTGAACCAATATCTGATTTGAAGTATTTACTCGGGACAGAAGTTTGATTTTTTCCTTGAGGCTGGTACGCAGCTCCCAGATACGCTTTTGCAGATTCGATGGCGCTTTGTTTAATATTTTATCCAGTTTTACAGGTTTGGCAGTCAAGGTGTTGTTTTCGGAAAGATCGTTACACAACTGTACACGCTTTTCTTCAAGTCTTTCAATCTGGCATACATGTTCATCATAGACTCTCGTATACTTTTCTATAGCGTCAAGATCATCTGTTTTTATTGCAGCGTTAAAAGAATGCGCAGCAGCCAGAAGTGAATCGTGAATTTTCAGTTCCTGAGCGAGATTTTTTTCAAGTTCTTCATAAATTCTTTCCATAATTACTCTCCCCTGGCAAATAAATCCTTTAATCTAAGTACAGTTTTTACGTAATTTTGAGTTTCTGTATATGGTGGAACACCTTTATACTTGTCCACTGCGGAAGGACCGGCGTTGTAAGAAGCCAGCGCCAGTTCTTCATTACCATTTTGTCTGTCTAACATCATGCGTAAATACCGGGTTCCACCCTTTATATTAGACCATGGGGAAAATACCTGAGAAACCCCCATATCCATTGCAGTTGAATCTATAAGCTGCATCAAACCCTTTGCACCGGCATGTGATACTGCATGCGGATTACCGCCGGATTCAGTGGCTATTACAGCGGAAATAAGATTTTTGTCGATCCCGAAAAGGTCGGCTGCTTTTTCGATATAATTATCCCACTTGCTGACCCGTTTCATAAGTGGTTCTGAATTTTCAAAATTGTTTCTGAATGAAGTGTTAGAGGAGTTTCGGATAAACCTGTTATCAATCATCCAGTTGGCAGCAAGATAATCTTTGCTGCGGATATGACTGGCTGCATCCGGCTCTGATAAAGAACTGTTTTGTTCCAGTTCTTTCACTATAAGATCCGATAATCCCAGTGATGCATGGTTACTTATCATGGAAGCATATTTGTCGTCTAAAAGATCTGTATAAACTTTTTCACCGAAACTTTGGGGTAAAAGAGGATTATTGCCTACAGTTTTTCGCATTGCCCGAAGCATCATTGAGGTAAAGATCGATTCAAATTCATGGGCTACCTGCTGAATTCTGGTCTGGCGTGAAATATCGGGTGCTGTTGGCATTATTTGTGATGTTTGCATTGTAATTGAATCCTTTCGCGGTTTGGTTATGCAAAATGAATGCCAGAAGATAACTGCCAATAAAATCAGAGGTTTATGATATCAGCTTAAATTGTAATGGGGCAAATATTTATGCATAAAGGAAAAATCTGCCGTATGAATGTAAACGTATTCAGGATTGATGATTCTGTTTTTGATATAATAAAACACTGGGATATGAGATGGAAATGAGAAAATTGATATCAGGATAAGATTTTAGTCAGTATCAGATAAAACAGGGATCGCAGCGGAATCAGAAATATAGGATGGTTTCAGGTCCAGGGCTGCAGAATCTATTGAGGGATGAACTGTGCCGGTTAAGGAAAAATAATCTGAATCGCAGATAGTTTTATGAAGATAAAGGTTATTGGCTATAACGGTGAGTCTTTTGTTCATAAAGGAAGATTTGAAATTATGGGGTGAGAGTTTGGACGGCATTGCAAGAATGGCTGCTAGCCGGGCAGCTTCATTTAGTGTAAGTTTATTGCAACTTTTATTATAGTAGTGTTGTGCAGCTGCTTCACATCCAAAAACATTTTTCCCCCATTGGGCATAATTGAGATACAATTCGAATATGCGGTCTTTTCCAAGATAATGTTCCATTAAAAGCGCGTAACCCAGTTCTTTAATCTTGCGGTAAAAATTCCTTTTTTTACTCAAAAACAGATTTTTTGCAAGCTGTTGAGTGATTGTGCTTCCACCTCTTTTGATTGTACCCTGGCTTCGATTATGTTTCATTGCTTCGATTATGGATTCCAGATCTATTCCCGGGTGAATGTAAAAACCATCATCTTCTGCAGCCAAAACACTGGTTTTGAGATTTTCCGAAACAGAATCCAGAGGAATAAATTTGTGAATCAGTGTATCAGGAAGGTTTTCTTCAGAGAGTGTTTTTCTGTAGTTTTTCATGTATTCAGTTTCGGTCGGGTTGGTTTGTTTGAGGGTAATTACTTCCTGAAGATGGGCGTTAACAAGTTTATACCCTTTAAAAATCAGTATTGTGGAGCCAATGGAGAAAAGAATAGAGTAGGTAATCAATATGGTGATCAGGAGTATCAAAGTAATTTTGATGAGGTTTAATATCAGGAACAACCCTTTTTTTAATATTACAGGGAAAAGATTTTTTAACATCAGAGGAAATTTATTTTTCAGCATAAAACAAAAAATCCTTACACATACTTAAGAAAGAAAAAATAGGTTTATGGGCAATAGTATGCAAATGCAAAAAAGTGGTAAAATCGAAAGAAATTGAACTATTTTCCACTATAATACGTAGCAAATGTATACTCCATTACTTTTTTGAAAAATTTAAAAGAAGACGGAAAAATGAAAGAAAATCAAAATATAATTACGATTCTAGGCTGCAGCGGTTTTATCGGCTCACATCTGCTTGAGCGTATTCTGAACACAACTAAAGCTTTTGTATATGGAATAGACCTGAATTCAAGAAAGGTTCAGCCGTTTATCAGTAATAACCGTTTCGAATTCCTCAGAACCGATATAAGCGATATAAAAAGTATCAAGCCGGTATTGCAAAAGAGTTCAATCGTTGTCTCTTTGACAGCTCTCTGCAATCCTTCTCTTTATAATACAGTTACACTGAAAGTAATTGAGAGCAATTATAACAAACCTGTTGAAATAGTTAAAATGTGTTGTGAGTACGGATGCAGGTTTATACATTTTTCAACCTGCGAAGTATACGGAAGAACAGTTGAAAGTTACTGTAAAGAATCGGTTCTGAAATCGGTTCTGAAAGAGGATGAAACTCCCTTTGTTACAGGTCCTGTTCATCTGCAGCGATGGAGTTATTCTTCTGCAAAGCAGTTGCTGGAGAGAACCATTTATGCATACGGAATTGAACATGGTCTGAAATATTCAATAGTTCGCCCGTTTAATTTTATAGGTCCGAGAATGGATTTTATCCCTGGAATTGATGGCGAGGGGATTCCAAGGGTGCTTGCCTGTTTTATGGATGCTCTTATTTTTAACAAACCATTATTTCTTGTTGATGGCGGGAAAAACAGGAGGTGCTTTACGTACATCGATGATGCTGTTGATGCAATTATGGCTATTATAGAAAATGAGAAAATCGCAGACAAACAGATATTTAATATTGGTAATCCGGACAACGAGATTACAATCGAACAACTTGCATATAAAATGATAGGCCTTTACAAAGAACTTCAGCCACAAAAAATATCATCATTGTATGATGTAAAGACGATTTCATCACTGCGTTTCTATGGTGAAGGATATCAGGATTGTGACAGAAGAGTGCCGGATATTTCCAAAGCACAATCTCTTCTGGGCTGGGTTCCCCACACAGATCTTGACATCGCTCTCAAAAAAACAATTAGTGCATATATCGAACAGTACAGCGGGTAATATGAAAAAAAGATACCTGTCGGTTTTTATTCCGGCTTATAATGCTGAATCGCAAATTGAAAAAGTGATAAAAAGGATTCCCGATGATCTGTGGCTGTCTGTTAACAGGTTGTATATAATAAATGATGGCTCTACAGACAGAACACAGGATAAAATTGACATCTTGTCATCTGCAAACAGGCGAATAGTGCCGGTAAAATTTGGCATCAACAGGGGATATGGCAGTGTTGTTAAAGCCGGACTTGAGTTATGTAAAAAAGACGGATGTCAATATGCTGCATGTGTGCATGCTGACGGGCAATATCCACCGGAATATATTCAGCAGTTTATTGAATGCATGAGAAAAGATGGATATGATCTTATGCAGGGGTCTAGAATAGCATCTGGAACTGCCATATCCGGAGGTATGCCACTGTATAAATATGTTGCTGGCAAGTGTTTGACATTTCTGGAAAATACTGTTTTCAAACTGAAACTGACTGACTATCACAGTGGATTTCTGGTATACAGCAGAAATGTATTAGACAGAATAGATTTTGGCAGGTTAAGTTCAAGTTTCGATTTTGATCTTGAAGTAATTGCTTCAGTACGGGCACTTGATTTTGCGATAGGAGAACTGCCAATACCGACCAGATATGCAGACGAGATCTCATACCTAAATCCGGTTACTTATGGTTTCAGGGTACTGAAAGTGCTTTGTAAGTATTGTCTGGGAAGGTATAAAGAAAAAAACACCTGAAATATAAAAAAAATAATTGATACACGGCGAAAGACAATAAACAGGAGATGGGAAAATCAAAAATGAAAGCGAAAATATTTGCATTACGGCATGGTGAAACTGAATGGAATAAAATTGAAAAACAGCAGGGACATCTTGACAGTAATCTGACAGAGTTGGGTAGATTACAGGCAAAAGCTATTGGTGATGGGTTGAAAAAAAACAATTTCGATAAATTCTTTTCAAGTGATTTGGGCCGTGCAATTGAAACATCCGAAATTATTTCGGATTATATCAGGATTGATTTTGTTACTGATGCAAGATTGCGGGAAAGGAACCTGGGTCGTCTTCAAGGGCTTACAAAAAATGAGTTCAAGAGCAGGTATCCTGATGAATGGATGTCGTTTTCCCAAAATGACCCTGACTATGTTATTCCGGATGGAGAATCTATAAAGCAAAGACATGTAAGAGCTGTAAACTGTATTGAAGAATTGGCATTGCAAAACATGAACAGCACAACTTTATTGGTTACTCATGGAGGGATTTTAATGAGCATGATGTACAAGACATTGAAAATGCCTCTGAACCAGGAAAGATCTTTCTCGCTCTATAATGCTAGTATAAATGTATTCTCTGTTTCTGACAAAAAAGAATGGAAACTTGAAGTTTGGGGTGACACCCATCATTTGGAAAAATATGGTCTTGAGACATTAGATGACAATTAAATAATTAAAAATTGCACATGAAGAAAAAATGCCTTTGCCCGTATCCTAACCGAAGTTTGGTCTGAAAATAAATATCGTTTCACAACAACCTCCTCTTGCTCTTTTCAAAAAAAAAAATTATACTATAATATAGTATAGATCCAAATACTGGTGAAGTGAATTTTAATATTGATAATGACAGAAAAAAACAAAATGGTAGAGTTCTTAAAATCGCGTTTAGGACGAAATGCCGATAAAGGAATTATCGATTCTTTTTTAATCAATAATAAACCATTCACATTAAATGAGGGAGATTAATGTATTAAAAAGGTGACAGGTTTAGGTATAAGAACGGTACCAATAAAATCGCATTATTGGTATTGATACATACCCTGACTTTGTATTAACGGAAGATATGTTTTCGATTAAATTGGTTTTGTTATAGGAATTGTGGGCTAAACGGTACGTAATGTGTCCGGAAAATGGAAAGGATATCTGACATTATGGCAACTTGCTTTAAAGTGAAAAAGAATAATAAAGGATGTAAATTCATGGAAGTGTCTGATAAAATGATGGGGCTGGTTTGTGCAGCATTTATGAGTATGATTATTTCTGTAACAGATACTCCTGCTGATGAGATTGGATTAGCAATCGGTTTGAACTCTTCTATGTATAAACCATGGGACAAAAATAATGCTGAATATCAAAAAACGGACATACTGAATCCTATCGAGATAACATTTCAAAAAAATTTAATCAAATTTTTGGGTATCCATTCGTCTCTTCAATATTCAAAAAAATCTATTTCACAATCAATGCAGGCAACAGATTCAAACTTTGAACCTGTAGGTACTATTAAGTATGAGAATACGATGAATTATCTTTCGATGGAGATATCTCCCATTGTCTTCTCCAGGTTGAATAATTTTCTAATCGATGCCAGATTAGGTGTTAGTGGTGATTTTTACATAAATGAGACAAATCGTTTCGGAAATGAATCCTCAACAATTCGCAGCAAAGAAACCAGTTCATTTTTGTTAAGCTTCGTAAGCGGTATCGGGTTGGGATACATTATAAAAGACAGGTTTAAAATCGGTTTGAGAAGCAGTATTTCAAGAACTTTAACTGACATCTATAAAGACCAGTCAGATAATGTGGATCTTTTTTATTTGAATTTTCATAATGTTATATGTTTTAGTCTGCTTATATAAAAGAGATTTAATAATAACGATTACCATGTGTTGGAGATATTACATGATTGAAAGCAGGAAAAAATAATCTGATTTAATTAATGCCAAATTCAGTATTTTTTTTGAGCTTATCAATAATATGAATTGTTCAGGAAATTGATTCCAATGATAAATAGCAGCAAAAGGCCAATATGCTTTAAGCACTTTGGCCTTTTTATGATTTGATTATTTACATCGAATACCAAAGCAGGCATATAATTGTTGATATTCATGTACACCATGCTTAAAACTCTACTGGCGCAGGTGTAGCCTGGAATGTCCCGATGCAATATCGGGCTCATTATTGGGATTTCGAGTTGCAAAACAGAATCGGCGTATCTTCTGATACCCGGAAATCGGATTTGGTATCAGGGTTGAGCCATTAAGACCGGTTTTTGGAGGTTTTTTATCCTGTTTCTGAATTCCGGGTGTCGATAGTTGACAGTGCTTTAATCAATTGTTTATATTGTTCATGTTCATGAAAAAAAAATTTCATTTTTGTCCGAAGGAGGAATAGATGAACAAGAAAGTTCTACTATTATGTGCATTTGTTGTTACTTTTCTTTTTGCCTCTAATACTTCAGCAGTAGATAATGCTTTAGGCTTTAAAGGCGGTATTGGTATGAGCACCCTGTATGGTGACGGGGCTGACTTAATAGATCTGACTCCAATAGTTGGGTTTACTGGAGGTGCTTTTTATGAATTATCAGTTGCAAAATCATTTTCTATTCAGATTGAAGCACTATTCTCAATGAGAGGTTCAAAGATTGAAGGTTCTGGTGGCGACTTAGGTGATGACTTAGGTGATGACTGGGGTGACGACTGGGGTGATGACTGGGGTGATGACTGGGGTGATGACTGGGGTGATGACTGGGGTGATGATTATTCTACTACATCAAGATATAATTATCTTGAAATTCCTGTACTGCTGAATCTCAAAATTCCCACAATGGGTAATGTAACACCATATTTTTACTCTGGTATATCTCTGGGAGTATTCCTTTTTGGTAAAGCTGAGACAGATGGTTTGTCATTTGATATAGATGATGGTGTGAGCACTGTAGATCTTCTGATTCCGGTTGGAGCAGGTCTTCAAATTAATGCCGGACCAGGAAAATTTGTCATGGATGCAAGATTTTCTCTGGGATTACTTGTCACAGATTTTTCTGATAGCTATCCTGTAAAAAACATGCATCTTTTCAGTTTTATGGTTGGATATGCTTTTCAATTCTAATTGCAGGTAACCTATTTTATTTTTTAGAAGCT
>Ga0079223_10001342_pt1 | contig 14496 bp, 9 predicted proteins | sample Stecom2011_FD_75072 | JGI IMG/M metagenome (GOLD analysis project Ga0079223, IMG submission 75072) | Agricultural soil microbial communities from Utah to study Nitrogen management - Steer compost 2011 | ecosystem: Environmental > Terrestrial > Soil > Agricultural land | place: USA: Utah... | reverse complement strand
TTCGGAGATGGAAGCGGTACTTTTAACGGTTCGGAAGTAACGCACATTTTTACAAGCGGTGGTTTTTATGACATTTCCCTAAATGTTCAAAATGCCGCTGGATGTACAGATACAATTGAAAGAACAATTGAAGTTTACACTGTTCCTAACGTTGACTTCACCGCAGATACTGTTTGCTTGTTTACCATTTCTCATTTCACAGATCTATCAGTCGATAGTACTCCCCTGTCAAATTGGACATGGAGTTTTGGCGATGGAAATACTTCTAGAGTTCAAAATCCAACTTACATTTATCAAAACAGTGGAATTTACGATGTTGTATTAACAGTCTCTAATATCCATGGATGTGATTCCACAATCCAAAAGCAAGTGCAAGTTTCACATGTTCCTGTTGCTGACTTTGAATACACTTCAGACTGTTTTGGAGCACCAACAATATTCGAAGATTTATCTACAAATAATCCGGAAATTTACAATTGGAATTTTGGAGATGGAACGATAACAAACGATACACAAAGTCAAGAGCACACATACACCTCACCAGGAATTTATGTCGTAGAATTACAAGTTTTTGACGCCGACAGTATTTGTGGGTCATCAACTACTCAAATAGTGGAAATAGTAAATGGTGCTGAAGCAGGAATGTTTATACCAGAAGAAGTTTGCGTGGATGAACTCTTCGACTTCTTCAGTAATAGTACATCAGGTGAGAATATCACAACCTACAGCTGGAACTTTGGTGACGGTACGACATACAATACTGGTACAGGAAAACATTTGTACACAGAGCCCGGAGTTTATACCGTTTCAATCGACATCACCACAGAAAGTGGCTGTCAAGACCATTATGAGCAAACAATCCTTGTTCACCCTTCTCCAGAAGTGAACTTTACGTGGGAAAACACTTGTATGAACTCATTGACACAGTTCACCAATACAACAATTGGAAATACTACTAGTTGGCATTGGGATTTTGGCAATGGAGAAACAGCGGAAACACAATTCCCATCAACGACATATACAAGCGCTGGAACCTATACCGTATCCCTTATTGCTCAAAATTTGACTGGCTGTTCTAACACGATTGAAAAACAAGTTTTAATCGACCCAGTTCCTATCATTGACTTTACAGCCGATTTAGTATGTTATGGAGAAACGACTTCTTTTACGAATATAAGTACCATTACTCCAGGAAGCATTACTTCATATAATTGGAATTTTGGAAATGAAGGAAATTCTACAGCGCTAAATCCTGAATATCTTTTTGAAAACTATCAGCAAGAACATGAAGTAACGCTTGTTGCAACTTCCAACAAAGGATGTGTTGACTCCATTACAAAAACAGTTACATTGCTTCCGATAGTCGATTTCAGTTTTGACTTAGACGATCTATTTGGTTGTGCGCCTCAAACGATTGTTTTCGGGAATGAGAGTTCGATACAGAATGCTTCGATTCAAAATTACTTATGGGATTTTGGTGATGGATATGTTTCTTTCCAAGAAAGTCCTACCCATATTTTCCAAGAAGAAGGTGTATATCCAGTTTCTTTAACTGTTACTACAACAGATGGTTGCGAAATAGAATATACTTCAGGTTTAGAACTCACTATATTCCCTTCTCCAACAGCTGCATTTGACGTAAATCCTCCTATCACCTCCATCAATAATTCATTGGTGAAAATAACGGATGAATCCTATGGCGCAACACAGTGGGAATATGATTTAGGCGATGGGAATTACAGCAATCAGACGCATTTGACACATGTTTACAACCATGTCAACATTTACTATATAACACAATGGGTAGAAAATGAGTATGGCTGTATTGACAGTACACAACGTGCGGTAGAAATTCAGGATGACTTTATTCTATATGTTCCAAACAGCTTTACACCAGACGATATGAATTCGCACAATGATTATTTCACTTGGGCTGTTTCAGGATTCAAGCACTTTGAAATGCGTATTTTCAATAGATGGGGTGAATTAATTTACGAAACTGACGACGCTGAAGGATATTGGAATGGAAAGTACAATGACTTTATCGTGAAAGATGGCGTCTATATTTGGCAAGCAAAAATTATTGATTTAAACGACATCGACCACATGAGAACGGGTCACGTTACCGTTATAAAGTAAGATTAATCTTCTAAAAATATTTCTTGTACGATAGTCTTCTTTTCAAAAGGAAAAGAATAGGACTTCAAGACTTTTTCATTTTTGTCTATGGCGATTACTTTATTGCAAAACTCAAAGCACAAGTCTAAATCATGAGAAGAAATAAAAATTAATTGATTGTTTTGTTCAGCTAAAACTTTTAAAATCTGTAGTACTTTTCTTCTATTGTTATAATCCAAGAACGCTGTTGGCTCGTCAAGTACCATAACTTTTGCTTCTTGTGCTAAAGCTTTACCTATCATTGCAATTTGCCTTTCTCCGTCGCTTAAACTTAAAGTGTTATTATTGGCTAGAGAATTTAAGTTGAGTTTATCAATAATCGCTTGTACAATCTGATGATCTTTAGCGGTCAACTTATTCAGAATGTTTGTATAAGGCGCACGTCCCATAGCAACTAAATCGTAAACAGAAAGATGATCTACACCCGAAAACTTAGAAGGGACAAAACTAATTAGTTTAACTTTTTCTTCTCTTTTAAATTGACTAAGTGATGTTTCATCAAAAGTAATTTCTCCTTGAAGTTCTTTTTGAAATCCAAGAATCGTATTAAATAAAGTTGTTTTTCCAGAGCCATTTGGTCCAACCAACGCAACAAAGTCACCTGGTTGAAAAAGCAAGTCATTTTTTTTAAACAGAAGATGTTCTTGTTTACTTTTTCTGTCAATAAAGCCGATATGTAAATCTTTAAATTTTAACATCTAGAACTTTCTCATGATTATCCATATTACTACTGGTGCACCAATCAAAGCAGTCAATGCATTTAAAGGTAAATTGACAATTGGCGAAAGCAACTGCATTGCGACATCACACAAAACGATTAAAATAGCCCCTACCAACATACTTCCTGCTAAAAGATGATAGTGATTGGCCGTTTTATAAAGCATTTTCACCATGTTGGGAACAACCAAACCAACAAAGGCAATTGGACCAGCGTACGCTGTTACAACTCCCGTTAATATTGCCGTTGACAATATGATAAGCACACGAATCATCTTCACATTCACACCGAGTAAAAAAGCACTATTATCTCCTAAAAGTAATAGATTCAATGGTTTGATCAACAAAACTGAAATTGCAATTCCAAAAAACACAAGTCCGCCTACCAAGCCCAACTGATTATACTCAACGCCTTGTAAAGAACCAAAGCTCCACAACATAAATGCCTTAAGATTATCAGGGTCCGCATAAGCTTGAATCACACTAATCAAAGCCCCTGTAAAACTACCAAACATAATTCCAACCAGTAGCAAGGACACTTTATTTTTCACATAGAGCGAAGTAAAGAGAATGAATATTCCAGAAGCAAAAGCACCCACCATGGCAGAAAAAACAATCCCCACATCACTTCCGAAAATGTGAATACTCGACATGGTTGTTAAAGCAACAAGCAAAGAAGCACCTGAGTTAATTCCTAATACATAAGGCCCCGCCAACGGGTTTTGAAATAAAGTTTGCATTAATAATCCAGCTACAGAAAGAGCCGCACCAGCTATAACAGCCATCATAACTCGCGGAAATCTAAAGATATGAACCGTCATTTCTCCAGCATTCTCCGGATTGTAATTCAAAATTCCTTTAAAAACTTCTTTTAAGGAAATAGAAAAACTACCCAAGGTCAAATCATAAATCATTAAGGCGAATAACAACATCACCAATGACACACTCCTTTTCCAATATTTCCTTTTATAATCCGTCATTAACGAGCTGACTTACTTTTTAATTTTAGCATAATAGGTAAATTCCTTGTCTTTAAACTTTTCTGGATAGAAAATCTTTCCTAAGTCTTCTAGAACCACGTCAGGTTCAATAGGTGCATTCTCCCAATAACAATTCCCTGATTCCAAATAGGTATATATATTTCGCGATCGAACAGCAGCCATTATTTCAAATTTCTGACTCTGTTTATGCAGTTCACCCATTGTAGCTGCAGCGGCATTTATCCAAAAATCCGTTTCCAAATTATCTGTTACGACACTTTCTAAAGATAGGCTTAAACTTCCTGATCCTTCCGTATTGCCATAAACATAATTTACGTTTGCATCACGTAACAATTGAGCTTGATAGCTTTCCCCTTTAGGAGCATTGAAAAATTCTCCCCAATAAGTTCCTGCCAAAACAGTAGGCTTTTTATCTGTATTTGCTAGTTTATTTTTAATTTTCTGATAACGTGTTCTGATATCATAAAACAAATCATTTGCTTCCTTTTCCTTTTTAAATAAGACGCCAAATACCTTTAACCATTCCGCGCGTCCCAAAGGATGCGTTTCTTTCCAATCATAAATCAGAAAAGTTCTTAATCCTGCTTGATCTAGCTTTTTCAGCGTCGGACTCTCTAAGTTAAATCCAGAATAAAAAATGATGTCAGGATGAGCTGACATGATAAGTTCAGGATTGGATGTTTCTAAATCACCAACCGACATAACTTGCTGTTCATTTAAAGGTCTGCATAAAAACTTTAAATTAGATACACCCGTAATTTTGTCTGCTAACTCCAACTTTCGCATCATTCCAACATGTGTAACCGATAAGGCTACAACATTCGTAATATCGTTAGAGTACACATTGATCCCATCTCCTTTACCAATCAAATAACTATGAATAATAGCCTGAGATGTTGGATCTAAAATGTCAACTTTCATTCCATTATTAGTCGAAATCATTCGAAACCCTTTCGCGTATTCATTCTTTATCGTATCCGACTTTTCGCTAAACTCACTTTGAGGAACTGTTTTCTGACTCTTGTTATCACAAGCATAAAAAACAAGGCTAAGACTTAAAGAGAAAGCGCTTATAACCAACCTATTACCTTTCATATATCGTATTTAACAATTTTATTTCATCATTTATGCTGGATGTAAATTTACAAATCTTTCAATGGAAAAAACTCTACCATCATTTTAAATTAAAAATAATAGATTTAATTGCACATATTTTCTATTGCACAGAAAAACATATTTCAATTAAATCCATTGCGTTTACTTCATAGACTAATAAGTGTAAATCACAAAAGATAGTTTCTTTCTAATCTACTAGTTTAAACATTCGTTAATAAAGACTTAAACATTCAATTATTAATACTATATTTGTACCACATTTTAGATGTTATAAGAAATTGTAACATAGGAATCTTGTGAAAATCAAGAACTGTATCTGCAGCTGTAAGCTTTATAAGTTCTTTTCTACAAGCCACTATCTTTCACTTGAGAGACGGGAAGGCAGAAAAGAGTAAAAAGTAAGTCAGAAGACTGATCTAAAATTAACGTTAAGGAGACTTCAGATTAAAGTCGAACTTGTCAATTGTCTTTATATTTTAGGCAGCCCTGATATTTTCAAACAATTTGGTGTCTTCATTTAATTTATTGTTTAATTCATTTAAAAAATTTATGAAATGAAGAAAATTTACTTTTTAGCAAGTGTGCTACTTGCATCTGTTACTTTACAAGCACAAACAACGATTGATTTCGAAGAGTTAGAACTAGAAGAAAATTCTTTCTATGATGGTTCAGACGGAGTTGGACAGTTCACATCAAATGGAGCTACTTTTAGCAACTACTTCGAAGAAGAATGGGCTATGTGGCTAGGTGGATTCTCCTATTCCAACATGACCGACAATACAACGGGTGACTATACAAACCCTGCAAGTGCATTTCCTGCAAGCGGAGCTGAAGAATCAAACAATTATGGAATTTTCAACACGTCAGGAGAAATTACTTTTCAAAATAAAGTAAACTTAAACAGTGTTGCATTAACAAACACAACTTACGCTTACATTTCTATGCGTGATGGTGATGGTTTTGCTAAAAAGTTTGGGGAAAATGGAGATGCAGACTTCTTCTTTATCGACATTTATGGAATTCATGGTCAAGACACTATTGCTACAAAACGCTTTTACCTTGCTGATTTCACTTCAGAAAACGAAGAAGACCACTACATTATTGATAGCTGGGAAACAGTGGATTTATCAGCATTCGAAGATATTTCTTCTATAGGTTTTGAGTTTTCTTCTTCAGATATTGGAGATTATGGAATCAACACACCGCAATTCTTTGCACTTGATAACTTAATGTACACAGAGTCAACTTCTGCTTTAACAATAGAAACATTAGCGCAATTCTCAATGTATCCGAATCCTGCTAGCAGCGAAGTGAAAATTGATGGAGAAGCTGGTGAATATACAATTGTGAATATGAACGGTCAAATCGTTTCTTCTTTTATTAACGATGGTTTCACGACGATTAACGTAGCAAACTTAGAAGCAGGTGTTTACTTTGTTCAAAACAGAAGTGTTGCATCAAAAACGATGAAATTAATCATCAAGTAATTATCAAAAAATAGCATTAGGATCCTTTTATACCTAATGATTTTATAGAATGAAAATAACAAGAATAAATATCCTGATTTTAACAATATTGTTTGTTGGACTCGGGATATTTATTCCTGTTTTTACCCAAGAAAAGAAAGATAGTGTTCAATTGTATGAGGAGGTGACAATACATATCACTCACCGTACAGCTGAAACACAATCGACTATAAGAAAAGAACAAATCGACCAACTAGCGCCACAGGATGTTGGAACTTTACTACAGTTTATCAACGGTGTGACTATTAAAAATTACGGAGGAATTGGTGGAATGAAAACTTTTTCCCAACGTGGTTTAGGAGGAGAACACAACCAATTGTTGATAGATGGAATGCCTATCAACGACCCGCAAAGTGGTCAAATCAACTTTGCAACTATTCACCCAGACAATATTGAGGAAATCTCTGTGAATCATCTTTCACAAAAAGAATTAATTCCTGTTTCAGGAGAAGTAAAAGGAAGTTTTATAAAAATAAAAACATTCGACCAAGCATTCTCACCTAAACCATTTGCTTTGAGAAGTAATATTACCGTAGGTAGTTTTGGACAAAAAGAAGCTTATGTTGGACTTAAACATGGAGGAAGAAATTACTTCATAAGTGCATCCGGAGGAGTTGGAGATTACCAAGGAGATTATCCCTATCAACTTAGTTTTGATACTGTAAGAAAGTATAGAAAGAACAATGAAGTTTCTAATTACTTCGCTTCGATAGGCGCAGGATATTCTATAATAAAAGAAAGAACAACTCATTTATTTAAACTAACTGCAAAGTCCAATTATATCAATCAGCAATTGCCAGGTGCTGTTGTTTTGTACAATGATTTATCAAAGGAAACTTTAAAGACACAAAATTCAAATATAGGTCTAAACTATAAACTACATTCGGGGGACATTAAACTTTTAGCCTTTGCAAATTACGAGAATCGTTTTTTGAGTTATTACGATCCAAATTACCTAAACATTGATGGTTTCTTGGATAATAAATATACTGTCAATTCTCTTATTGGCGGTTTTCATTTAAGCTACCGCTGGGAAGAGTTTTCTTTTCACTTAGGAAGTGATTATTCTTTTGACGCACTTGAAAGCAATAGAGACTTAGGAAATCCACAACGTCACACCAGCACAAGTATGGCGAAATCCATTTATAATGGTAAATTCCTAAGGGCTGAAATCGCTATATTCAATCAGGTTTACATTGATAACAACCGTCCTTTAGGACATAACAACACTTATTCGAAATTTCATCCACAGCTTAGCATTTACACATCGGATGAACTTTTAAAGAATTGGCAATTCTTTGCTTGGTACAAACCTTCTTCTCGTCCACCATCTTTCAACGACTTATATTTTTCACAAGTTGGAAATAAAGAATTGGAACCAGAAGAAACGACACAATTAAATGCAGGTTTTAAATACTTAACAAGTCTGAAAAATGTTCACTTAACTTTTCAAGCAAACGCTTTTAAAAACATAGTAAAAAACAAGATTTTAGCATTGCCAACCAAGAACCTATTTATCTGGTCAATTCAAAATGTTGGGAAAGTAGATATTTATGGAGCAGATGCGCATTTCTCCCTTCAGACAACTATCAAAAAGCATTGGAACATCAGTACACAAGCTGGAATAAGTTACCAAAAGGTTATCGATATTAGCGACAAGAATAGTCCAACTTATAAGAACCAAATCGCTTACACGCCGGAACTTACAGGGAACGCGCAATTCAATATTGCATACAAAAACATCGGATTACATTTCTCAACACTATATATAGGAACACGCTTTAGTCTGAATGAAAACATTGATGCTAACCGCTTAAGTCCTTACTTCAATTTAGATATTTCCGGAAGCTATTTGTTAGTACTAAAGGAAGAAAAGCATAAAATTAGAATTCAAGCAGGTATCAAAAATGTCACCAATGAAAGTTACAGTTTTGTTAGATACTTCATTATGCCTGGTATTAATTACTTTATAAAATTAAGTTATGATCTCAACTAAATGGTTGTATTTATTTGTTGCTGTTTTACTTTTCTCTTCTTGTAAAAAGGAGGAACAAGATGATATCTTGAAAACAAAAATATACAAGGATGGTTACTTGGTTTTATGTGAAGGCTTATTCAACCAAAACAACTCTTCTTTAGATTGGGTAGACACAAAGAATGACGAAGTAAAGAAAAATATTTTCGAAGCTATTAATGGTCGCCCTCTTGGTGATATTGCCAATCATATGATTGAACATGGCGGAAAAATATACATTGCCGTTTCAACTTCAAGCACTGTTGAAATATTGGATAAAAACACCTTGAAAAGTATCAAGCAAATTCAATTCAACTACAATAACAAAATCCAACAGCCTAGAGAACTTATTGCAAAAGACAATCATGTTTATGTCACAAGTTTTGATGGCTATGTTTCAGCAATTGACACCAATTCTTTAAAAGTAACAAAGCGTGTTAAAGTTGGAAGAAACCCAGAGGGAATCACCATTTCAGGAAACGCTATATATGTAGCTAATTCAGGTGGACTGGATGCAAACAACCTAGACTCTACAGTCATGAAAATCGATATCACAAACTTTAGTGTTGTCGATACCTTCGTTGTGGGAAAGAATCCTGGAGATATGATTGCTGACGACTATGGAAACGTATATGTGGTAAAACGTGGAGATTATGTCCAAAACCCTTCTGAACTTGTTCAAATAAACATAAATAGTAATGCGGTAACAAACCTACATCTTCCAGCAACTTCAATTTCGAAAAAAGAGGATATGCTTTACTTAAGTTTTTACAATTTCAACAATGGAAGTTCTACTGTTTCAAGATATAATACCGCAACGCAAGCAGTTGACCAAGAAAACTATTTAAGTACATCTGAAGTTACAACTCTATACGGCGTTATCCCTTTGGAAAACGATAATGTAATTTGTATTGACGCAATGAACTATGTCAACAGTGGTTATCTAAGATTTTTTAATGAGAACAAGCAATTAAAGAAAAGCATTCAAGTGTCTCTAAATCCAAATACTATCATTTTTAAATAATTAAATATCTCAGATTATGAATCGTATAATTTATACATTAACAATTTTACTTTTTAGTCAAATAGCACTTGCACAACCGTATGCACCTGCAGCAGAACAAGAAGGTTCAACCGCAGTGAAGTTTGATGACCCGAGTATTGTAGCTTGGGCAATAGGCGCTGAAATCATCCGAGGTTACATCAATATCGAAGATACAACTGCAATGTATGACGGAAGTAATAGGGCGACTTTTGGAACGGTTGAAGATGCTATTGGACCAAGTGTAGGTAGTACAACTCAGCATGTTGTTTCTCTAGGAGATAGCGGAGTAGCTATATTGACTTTCGCAAAACCAATTATGAATGGTCCTGGCTATGATTTCGCTGTCTTCGAAAATGGATTAAGTGATTATTTTCTTGAGTTAGCACACGTAGAAGTTAGTTCAGACGGAATAAATTTCGTTCGTTTTCCATCACACTCTTTAACCCAAACTGAAACACCAGTTGGTAGTTTTGGAAGCATCAATCCAACACAGATAAACAACTTAGCAGGAAAGTACAAAATTGGTTATGGAACGCCCTTCGACTTGGAAGAATTAAAAGACCATCCCGACTTAGATGTTGAACGTATAACACATGTAAAGATTATTGACGTTGTTGGAACATTAGGAGGGAAAGGAACTGAAGATAGTTTTGGGAATAAAATCAATGATCTTTTTCCAACGCCATTTAATACGGGAGGATTTGATTTAAGCGGTGTAGCTGTGATAAATGAAAATGATGAGTTAGGAATTAAAGAGGAGCATTTCAGTTTGAACGTGTATCCTAATCCTAGTGCCGGAAAGGTGAATATTTCGCTGAGTAATGGAAGTATACAGGAAGTTACAATTACAAATAGTATTGGTCAAGTAGTAATGAATGAAAAGCCACTTTCTTCCAAGCTTATTTCTGTTGAATTACCTACTGGAGTGTATGTTATTCATGCTATAACAGAAGGAAGGATATTGCAAAAGAAATTGATTGTCAGATAATTTGCATTAAATAAAATGAATAAAGGCGACGCAAACTGTGTCGCCTTCATCATTTATTTCATATCCTTAAATCGCTTTTTTCACAAAATTAAACCCCTGCTAAATTCAGGTGTTTTTCCAAGGAGTCTTTTGCACGTTCTATAATTAAATTGTAGAAATCTCTGCTTTCGTGATTCACTTGAACTGCCTCTAGCGATTTGTAATATTGTTGACGATCTTCTAAACTTCCTTTTAGGTTAACGATTGTAAAACCGTTCTGTAAAAGGATTAAGTTCATGACTAATCGTGAGGTTCTTCCGTTTCCATCTATAAATGGATGAATGGATACTAACCTTTCGTGCATTTCTGCCGCAAGCACCACTGGGTGAAGCTTGTTTTTGTGTAGGCGATAAAAACGAAAGTAATCTTCCATTAAGCTATCTAAAAGAAAAGGCGCAGGCGGATTGTGTAAACTTCCTGATATCATAACTGGCACAGTGCGGTACACTCCCGCTCCTCTTTTATCTATTCCTTTTAAAATGAGTTGATGAATTTGCTTTAGAACGCTTTCATTAAAATCAATTTTGTTGGATACAAAATCAATGATTAAATCTATCGCTTCTTGGTGATTGATTACTTCAAGATGTTCTTTAACGCTTTTCCCTCCTATGGTAATCCCTTCATTCACTACTAAGTGTGTTTCTTGGAAACTAAGTGTATTCCCTTCGATTTTATTACTGTTGTAGGTGTACTCAGTATGAAAGTATTCTTTCATCTTTTCGAGTTGAAGTGGATTTAAAGGCTTTTTATTACTCCATCTTGTCTGTAAGTTTGTCAATTCCTCTAATGCATCGTCTACCTCTGCGGTATCGATTATTTCAAATTTATTTTCACTTGATAAGTAAGATATTCTTTCTTCTGTTGCCTTCAAAACGTCTTCTGCCATTTCTGGATATTCTCCTAAAATGGACATGATTTGCAATTGCAGCTTTTCTTTTATCAAGTCGTTGTAGTCAATTGATAAAAGTTGAGATAATTGAAGCAATTGCTTGTCTGTTGGCATTCTTTCGCCTGAAAGAATACGACTCATTAAGCTAGAATCTATGGCTAGCTTATTGGCTAATTCATAAATTTTTATGCCCAGTTCTTTGCGTTTGTTTTCAATTATTTTTTTCATCTTGACTATATTTTTCATGACAAAGTTAGTCATTTTTATTGGTTAATTAAATTTTATCTCCACTTTTTTCTCATTTTTCCCAATCATTCCCCATTTTGTGTAACATTTTGTATAGTTTGGCGTTATAATTGATTGAGTTCAAGATATAATACTTTTACACATATTTAAGATGAAATTTTTTTACTATTTAATTGTTTTCTTAATTCTTATTCCTTCACTTTCGAACGCTCAAGTCGAAGATGAGTCTTGTCTTCCTCCCAGCAAAAAAATTCAAAAAATTATAAATAAAGCAAAGGGCTCCGATATACAAGAAGCTTCCAAGTTATTCAAGGATGCAATGGACGCCGACCCAGACAATGCTACAGTTTATTATGAATTCGCAATGTACGCATACAATCGTGCGATGACGCTTTACGAAAGAAATCCTGACCCAAAACAGGGTGACCAAAACATGCGTGTTGCCGAAGGTTTATTTATTAAGACATTAGAAAGATGTCAGGACTACCATTCAGACTGTTATTATTATTTGGGAGTTATCAATTATAGTTTAAACAATCAAAATCAAGCAAAAACATACTTTAAAAAATTCGAAGACTTCGACTCACGTGATATGAGTAAATTTTCAGACGATCATGCTTCACGATTGAGAGATGTAGCAGAGGTTATGAAAGTATATGAAGAAGAATCTTCTTTCTTAGACAATCCAGTTCCCTTCAACCCAAAGGTTGTGCAAAATGTTAGTTCACCAAAAGATGAATATTTCCCGATGATTTCACCTGACAATGAGCTAATGTTTTACACACGTAGAGTTGACAGAGCGTCAAAAGGAGATATCATGTCTGACATTAGAGAAGAATTTACTTGGTCAAAAAGAAAAGACGTAAACGGTTTGTTCGACGGTGGAAAACCATTGGAGTTTCCATTCAATGACGGGACTTTTGACAGTTATGGAGCTTCTACAATTTCTGTTGACAACAAGGAAATGATTATTTGTGCTTGTAAAGACGAACGCGTAAGAGGTCAAATCTATAGAAACTGTGATTTATACGTTACCTATTACGAACGAACTGGACAAGGAGGGAATGACTATGTATGGAGTCCATTACAAAACTTAGGTACGAACATCAATACACAAGATGGATGGGAAGGTCAACCTTCATTATCTGCAGACGGAAACACACTCTACTTTGCTGCCAATCGTCCAGCAACACAAAGTGATGATATCTTCTATTCTGAACGATTAGGAAATGGAAGTTGGGGACCTGCAAAACCTTTTGCTGAAATCAATACACCAGGAAAAGACAAAAGTCCATTTTTCCACCAAGACAGCGAAACATTTTACTTTGTATCAAGTGTATCAAACAGTAGAAAAGGAATGGGTGGAACGGATATTTTCTACATGAGAAAAGACGAGAAAGGAAACTGGACAAAACCAAAAAATATTGGTTACCCTATCAATACTGAAGAAGACGAGATCGGATTATTTGTATCCATAGATGGAAAGGAAGCATTCTATTCTTCTTTACAAAAAGGAAACTGGGACATTTTTTCTTTTGAATTATACGAAGAAGCGCGTCCAAAAGCTGTAATTGTTATCAAGGGAGAAATCACAGCGGAAGATGACTTAGCATTAGAAGATGTTGAAATCGAAATTTCATATGCCAATACAGATAAAGTTGAGAAAGTACGTGTAAACGGAAACGATGGAAAGTATGCTGCTATTGTGAAAACAGAAACACCGCAAGACGTAATGATTAACGTTAAGAAAGAAGGACATGCATTCGATTCTCAGATGATTACCAAGGAAGAAATAGCAGAAAAGAAACCTATCAAAGCAAAAGACTTAGAAATTAGAGAAATTAAGGTAGATGAACCTTATACTATCAATGACATTCTTTTTGCAACTGCATCGGCTGAACTAAACGATCGTTCCAAATTCATTCTTAAACAATTCGCACGTTTCCTAAATGAAAACAAAAGCTTCTCAGTACTAATTCAAGGACACACTGATAACGAAGGAAATCCAGACAGCAACCTTGATTTATCTGAGAGAAGAGCTGAAAGTGTAAAGAATTATTTAGCACAAATAGGAATTGAAAGAAACAGATTGGAATCACAAGGATATGGTCAAACACAGCCGAAAGTTCCTAATACATCTGCTGCTAATAAACAAAAGAACCGTAGAACAGATTTCGTAATTAAGAAGATGTAATCTACAAAACAAAAGCTTCAATGCATCCAAAAGTTCAATTTAGAATTCTGGCTTGGGTAACACTTTTGGTATTCCCTGCCATCGGTTGGGCCTTGCTCTACTTTTTTGGAGGTTATACTTTTGAACAATTAGTTGCGACTTTAGAACTAGATAATATCACCAACAGCATCAATCTAATCGGTTTAGAACTTGGACTTGCTTATGGAATGTTGGTTATCGCAATTTCTCAAGCACCTATTTTTGAAGAACTTTCAACTCCGCAGGTCAACTTACTAAAAAACCTGAAGCTAACATGGTTTGATGTCCTATTTATATCTTTTGCTGCAGGTTTTGGGGAAGAAATTCTATTCCGTGTGGGATTACAGACTTGGTTTGGACCCTGGCTAACATCTATACTATTTATTGCAGTTCACGGGTATTTCAGCCTATCATCGTTCAAGAAGAACATTCTAGGACTCTTACTTCTCCCCTTTATCATCATCATTTCATATGCCTATGAAGAATTGGGGCTTTGGTTTAGTATTTCCGCACATTTTTCTTACG
>Ga0079223_10001340_pt1 | contig 14500 bp, 14 predicted proteins | sample Stecom2011_FD_75072 | JGI IMG/M metagenome (GOLD analysis project Ga0079223, IMG submission 75072) | Agricultural soil microbial communities from Utah to study Nitrogen management - Steer compost 2011 | ecosystem: Environmental > Terrestrial > Soil > Agricultural land | place: USA: Utah... | reverse complement strand
TTGAACTGACCGTTCCGGGCTTTCTCTAGAGCGGCAGTGCTGATGTCTGAACCGGTTACGCCAAACAGCGGTGGCAAGGCCAGTTGGTTCATACACTCGTTCAGTATCATCGCCAGCGTATAGGGCTCTTCACCCGTAGAACAGCCAACACTCCAGGCTTCCAGTGGACGCCTTTTAAGCTGCTCTCTGGGTCTCGTCAGTACATAGTCGGCAACCAGCCGGAACGCATCCGGATCCCGGTAAAAACGGGTTTCCTGAACAGTCAGCCGGTCTACCAGTGTGGCCCACTCCCGGATGGCATCCGGCCCGGCCACGATTTTCTCGTAGTAGGCCTGATAGCTGTTATAGCCAATCTCTCGCATCCGGATACCAAGATTGGTTTCCAGAAACGAGCGGCGCTCAGCCGGCAGGATGGTGCCAGTGCGATGCTCCAGAAGAGCCTGCCACTGGCTGAACTGCGCCTCATCCATATCCGGGAGCCGGCGTAACGACCAGATGCCTTCTGCGGGTGACAGGTTGTTATGCATTTGGGTCATAAACCGTCAGTAGCTCCGGGTTGAAATCAGCTCACCACCGGAACGTTGCTGTCTTCCTCTTCTTCAAACTCGGCCAGTTCTTCTTCTGGCAGCGTAAAGCCGGCAACAGAAGAGCGCAGCTCGGACGCCATATCTGCCAGATTACCGATAGACTTCGCTGTCGCGTTGGTACCAGAGGAAGTCTGGGAGGTGATTTCCTGGATAACGTTCATCGTGTTGGAAATATGTGCAGCAGAAGATGATTGCTGACGTGCCGCGTTGGAGATGTTCTGGATCAATTCCGCAAGGCTCATGGATACGTTCTCGATTTCCTCGAGGGCGATACCAGCGTCCTGGGCCAGACGTGCACCACGAACCACCTCAGCAGTGGTGTGCTCCATGGAAATAACAGCTTCGTTGGTGTCAGACTGAATCGTTTTAACCAGTGCTTCAATCTGCTTGGTTGCTGCAGAAGAACGTTCCGCAAGGCGCTGAACCTCGTCCGCAACCACCGCAAAGCCCCGTCCGGCGTCACCGGCCATGGAGGCCTGAATAGCGGCGTTCAGGGACAGAATGTTGGTTTGGTCAGCAATGTCGTTGATCAACGATACGATGTCACCAATCTCCTGGGAAGATTCGCCCAAGCGCTTGATCCGCTTGGATGTTTCCTGAATCTGCTCACGGATATTGTCCATGCCGCGAATGGTGTTTTGCACCACTTCCGCGCCTTTCTTGGCGATCGCAACCGAGCGCTCCGCAACCGCAGAAGATTCCGCTGCGTTGGAAGATACCTGGTCGATAGACACAGCCATTTCGTTAACCGCGGCAGAGGCGCCGGCAATTTCCTGAGCCTGATGCTCAGAGGCGTCTGCGAGATGCATCGCTGTGGCCTGGGTTTCCTGGGCTGCAGAAGCCACCCGGACCGCCGTACCACGAATGGCCTGAACCAGCCCGCGCATCTGGTCAATCGCGTAGTTGATAGAGTCGGCAATGGCACCGGTGAAGTCTTCGGTTACTGTGGCCTCAGTGGTCAGGTCACCATCCGCCAGATCGGCAAGTTCGTCCAGCAGTCGCAGGATCGCATTCTGATTTTGCTCATTTTGCTCCTGGGTCGTAGTCAGGCGGGCCTGGGCTTCCCGGTACAGGGCAAGACCAATGAAAACGACGATGCCCACCATGGCAGCGAGAATAATAAACGCCAGCGTTGAGCTGATCAGCCGGGAGCCGGACTGGGCCCGGAAATCACTGGCCAGATCGGATAATTCAGAAAGAAGGATTTCTGAGTTCTGGAAAATATCGCTGGCCGCAGTGCGTACCCTGAAGAGGTCGGGGGAGGCTTCAAGGATGGCGTCTACGTTCTGGGAAACGAATTCAAACAACTCATCAACCGCTTCGAGGTTGTAAATCGCATTTTCATCGTTAATTTTGGAGATGTTCATCGCTGGATTGCCATTGAGCTGGCCGTCCAGAACGCGCCCGAATTCACTTGCGTTAAGGCCGAAGCTGTTGGCCGCAATAACGGCGTCTTCGTCACCGGAAAGTATGTTATTAACTGAGCGTACAATCCGCTCTGCCAGCAGCGACTGGCGCTGCGCCAGCGCAACCTGCTCGGCCGGAGCCTTGTTGTCGAGAAGGATTCTGACCATCTCGTCGTACTCAACCTGCAACTGTGGAACGGTATCGTTCAGAGTGCGGGCAACTTCGTGGAGCCCGAGTACGGCATCCCGGGTAGACAAAATGCTATCGGCATTCTCACGCACATTGTCCCAGTTCCCCTGAACCGGACTTTGTGCCGCCAGATCACTGGCCGGGAGCCCGGTTTCCGGGTTGCCTTTGGTCACGTTGGTCCAGAGCTGTTGGAATTCGTCCCGCGAGCGTCGGAGCTGATTGAAGGCATCGGCGGTACCGCCGGCGGCTTCGGTAGCGTTCTTCGCAATAGCTTGCGACAGAACTCTCATCTCAGCGGCGTGGGCGATGTATTCCTGATCATTCTGGCTGTCCCTGTTAATAATAAACAGCACCACAACAAGCAGTATAGTGAGTGCAATCAGTGCGGCGATCAGGCCGGCAATCAGCTTGCTGCTCCCCTGTCCCATACCGAGTCTTCCGGCTCTGTTTTTCATTTTCTGGCTCCCGGCCTTATCATAAAGTTTGGCAAGTTTATTGTGTCAGGTAATCAGATGGACTGGATGGTGTTCTCGCCATTGTCATCATCCTTACCACTGCGAGACGTCAAGAAAGCGGTCGTCGTCGAGCAGGTCGACGGCGGAAAAGACTTTCCAGACTTCCTCGCTGCGCTCATAACCGCCGCTTACAAACGGCTGAACGCTTTCAGGAACACCCTCGGGTGCTTCCTTGAAACTGTCTGCTGCGAAATATTGCATGCCCAGTACGCCGTCAACCACCAGCCCGCTGAAAAGATCACCCTGTTCAATAACCAGCACGCGCCGGTCACGCATGCTGCGCGAGACACGGGGAATATCGAAGAAACCGGCGAGATCTACCAGGGGGAGGAGACGGCCACGAACATTGGCTGCGCCCAATAAAAACGGACGAACTCCCGGAATATGGGTAAACCGGGGGACGTGAAGTATTTCTGTTACTTCGCCCATGGGTGTTACATAACGCTCGCCCGCAAGAATAAAACCAATTCCGTTCCAGAGCTCAACAGCTTCCTGTTGCTCTGGCAGGCCGGCGGCCATGGAACGACTGCGCCGGGCGATATCCGTCAGAACGGTAAAGGGGGCGGCCTGGGCGGACATGCTTACTCCACAGTTAGTGATCAGCCAATCAGGTTGTTGATTGTCTTGATCAGATCATCTTCGTTAACCGGCTTGACCAGATAACCTTTGGCGCCCTGGCGTGTACCCCACACCCGATCCGTCTCCTGGTCTTTGGTGGTAACAATTACCACGGGGATCGACGCAGTTTCTGGTGCGCGGGTCAACTGACGGGTGGCCTGAAAGCCATTCAGGCCAGGCATGACAACGTCCATCAAAACCAGATCCGGAGTTTCGGCACGTGCCTTGGCAACACCATCTGCGCCGTTATCGGCGGTTAGCACAACGTGGTTATGCTTTTCCAGAATAGTGGAAATCTTTTTCACCTCTGTAGGAGAGTCATCAACAATTAGAATACGGGCCATGGTTTCCTCGAAGGTTCTTTGTGTCAGCGGATCTACCGCTCCGCCTGGGGCATATATTGGCGAATGGTGTTGAGTAACTCATCTTTGCTGAACGGTTTGGTTAAATACTGATCCGAGCCGACGATACGACCTTTGGCCTTATCGAACAGCCCGTCTTTGCTGGAAAGCATAATAACCGGCGTTTTCTTGAAAGAAGAATTATTCTTGATTAGTGCGCAGGTTTGGTAACCATCAAGGCGCGGCATCATGATGTCGACAAAAATGATGTCCGGCTGAGAGTCGGCGATTTTAGCCAAAGCGTCAAAGCCGTCAGTTGCGGTGATGACCTCACAGCCGACCTTTTTCAGAAGTGTCTCTGCGGTGCGACGAATCGTTTTGCTGTCGTCAATCACCATGATCTTCAAATTCTCGAAGTTGTCATCCATTGTCCAACTGCCCTGCGCTCAGCGAATCATTATTTTTCAAACGGGGGTTTTAACACAAACCTTAGGGTTCTTCTATAAGCCCTGCTCATTTATAGAGTATCAATGGCTAGATAAAAAGTATTACTTTGTCACTAATTGTACTTTCGCTTGCAACATCACGTAATCAGTTGAGGATTTCTGCGGATGCATTTGCGTCTGGGGTACAATACCATCTGACATTTCAGCATAGCACTTATCAGGCGGTTCGCTCTGCAGACCGGTTCTTGTTTTTGACTCATGAGGTCCAACAAATATTATGACAGTCCGACTCGGAATCGTGATGGATCCTATCGAGAGCATCCACTTCAAGAAAGACAGCTCGCTGGTCATGCTGTTGGCAGCGCAGGCTCGTGGCTGGCAACTTGAGTATATGGAGCTGCAGGATATGTACCTCGAGGGCGGCAAAGCCATGGCCCGCACCCGGGAGTTGAGCGTACGTCTGGATCCTGAAAGCTGGTACAGCTTCGGCGCAACTCAGGAACGGGCGCTGGGTGATCTGGACGTTATTCTGATGCGTAAAGATCCACCGGTGGATCGCGAGTTCCTGATGACCACCTATATTCTTGATGCGGCGGAACAGCAGGGGGCGCTGGTGGTGAATCCTGCTGCCACGCTCAGGGATTGTAACGAGAAGCTGTTTGCCACCCAGTTTGAGGATTTGACGCCGCCCCTGCTGGTAAGTCGCTCCCCGGACCGCTTCCGGGAGTTTTATGCCCGGCATGGCGATATTATTATGAAACCGGTAGACGGCATGGGCGGCCAGTCGATATTCCGGGTTAAGGAAAACGACTTCAATCTTGGCGTGATTATCGAAACTCTGACTCGCTACGGCACTCGGCAGGCGATGGCGCAGAAGTTTATTCCCGAAATCAGTGACGGCGACAAGCGCATTCTGATGATTGACGGTGAGCCAGTGCCTTATGCGCTTGCACGAATCCCCTCACAGGGCGAGAATCGCGGTAATTTAGCCGCCGGCGGTCGGGGTGAGGGGCGCGAGCTGACTGCCCGTGATTGGGAAATCTGCAAGCGTGTAGCGCCGGCCATCAAGGAAAAGGGGCTGATTTTTGTCGGGCTGGACGTTATTGGTGATTACCTCACAGAAATCAATGTAACCAGCCCAACCTGTATCCGTGAGCTTGATTCCGCATTCGGTACGGACATTGCCGGGCAACTCATTGATGCCGTTGCCGGGCACCTGGACAAGCGTAAGCGTGCATAAAAGTAAAACTGGGGGTAGTGATTGAATCAGGATCGGGCATGGCTGTTCAGGTAAGCGACTTTGATCGGTTTTCCTTCACGTTTTTTATTGCGCTGGCGCTGCATGCGGCTATTGTGTTGGGAATCAGCTTTGCTCCGGAAACGCCGCGCTCTTCGGCCCAGACCATGGAGATTACCCTGTCACAATTTGACGATGAAAAGGCACCTGAAAAGGCAGACTTTTTAGCTCAGACCAGCCAGCAGGGCAGCGGAACTGAAGAAGAGGTCCGGGAGATGACGTCACCGGAGCCTGCAGAGATAAGCCAGATGGAAGTCGCACAGGTTCAGCCTGATCCTGCTTCCCGTACCAAGCCGCAACCGGCTCAGCAACAGCAAGTGATACAAACCGAAAGCGTTTCCAGCCAGAAGGTTCAGCGTCCGGAGAATTCAGCCGAGCCGGTTGAGGAGCCTCTGCCGGTTCATGAGAGAAAAAGCCTGATGGAACGTAGCCTAGAAATTGCCAGTCTGGAGGCGCGTTTCGATGCCCAGCAACAGGCCTACGCACGCAAGCCCAGGGTTATGCGGGTGACGGCGGCCTCTACTCTCAAATCAACCAATGCCTGGTACGTGCAGAACTGGGTAAGCAAAGTAACCCGGGTGGGTAACATCAACTACCCTACAGAGGCCCGGGCCGCTGGTCTTTATGGAACATTGAGAATGCTGGTATCGCTGAAGAAAGATGGCACAATCAAGGAAGTGGCCATACTTCAGTCATCGGGTAGTACTGTTCTGGATGATGCCGCAATTCGTATTGTCAGAATGGCGTCACCTTTTGCGCCTTTTCCCGATGAGATGCGTAAAGATGTGGATGAACTGGAAATCATAAGAACCTGGTCGTTCCAGCAACGGGGGCTGACATCCGGATGATGGCACCAAAACACCGTCCTTACAGCTTAAGAGACCACTTTCTGGTGGCCTCACCCTGGCTTGCCGACCCGCGCTTTCGGGGTTCGGTCATTTACCTGTGTGAGCACTCGGACGAGGGTGCCCTGGGTCTGGTCATCAATTACCCTCTGGACATTCACCTTGGTGAGATTCTTGAGCAATTGGATTTGCGTGGCGGCGAACTGGATCTGCCCGTATTCAATGGTGGCCCGGTAGAGCCGCAACGGGGTTTTGTTCTTCATGCTCCAAAAACTAGCTGGCAAAATACGGCAAAAGTAACAGACGATGTCATGCTGACAACCTCTCGGGATATACTTGCCGACATTGGTCAGGGAGAAGGTCCGGATCGGTTTTTGGTAGCCCTTGGTTACTCCGGGTGGGGAGAGGGCCAGTTGGAAGATGAGCTGGGCAGCAACGCCTGGCTGACGTGTCCGGGCAGTCCGGATATTCTGTTCGGTACACCCTGGAATGAACGGTATAAGGCTGTTCTCCAGTTAATGGGCATTGACCTGAACCAGTTAAGCGACACAGTTGGTCATGCCTGAGGCTGCTTCTCGCCGTGTTATGGCATTCGATTTTGGCACCCGCCGTATTGGTGTTGCCTCTGGCCAGGAAATGCTGGGTACCGGGCAGCCGATAGCGATGATTCTTGCACGCGATGGCATACCGGACTGGAGCGAGGTTGAAAGCTTGCTGGCCGAGTGGCAGCCCGATCTCATTGTGGTGGGTTTGCCGCTTAACATGGACGATACCGAAAACGAAATGTGTGCCAAAGCGCGCAAGTTTGGTAAGCGCCTTCATGGTCGCTACCACTTGCCGGTGGAGATGGTTGACGAGCGCCTTACCAGCTTTGAGGCAAAGGGCGAGATTATCAGTGCCGGAGGTAGCCGGGATTTTGGCCGCCATGGTGTTGATGATCGTGCTGCGGTACTGATTCTGGAAACCTGGTTCGGACTACAGAGTGCCCGTGCCAGGCAATAATAAATACCGGCTTTGGGAATAGTGAGGAAGTAATGACCGCATTGCTTGATGTAGACCAACTGCTGGACAAGCTGGAAACTGATTTACGTCAGTTGCTTAAGAAACGGGGAGTTACCTCGCCGGCACTTATCGGTATCCGAACGGGTGGAGTCTGGCTGGCAGAAGTGATGACCCGGCGCCTGGCACTGGAAGAGCCATTTGGTGAGCTGGATATTTCGTTCTACCGGGATGACTTCAGCCGCATTGGCCTGAATCCGAAAGTGACACCTTCCAGCCTGCCATTTAATACTGAAGACCGCGATATTATTCTTATCGATGATGTAATCATGAGCGGCCGCACCATCCGCGCAGCCATGAATGAGATTTTCGATTATGGCCGGCCAGCCAGTATCATACTGGCTACCCTGATCGACCTGGGGGCCAGGGAGCTGCCAATTCAGCCGGACGTGACGGGTCAGTCCCTGATCCTTGAACCGAATCAGCGTATCAAGTTGCGTGGCCCGGATCCTTTGCGCATAGAGTTTCAGACGCCCGGACAGTAAGCGATTACTTCAGCCACACGATACCGTAGCAGACAGACAGGCAGCCCATGAACGCAAACGATCTTTACCCGAACGACTTGCAGTTGACCAGGGATGGTCAGTTGCGGCATTTTTTGACACTGGATGGTCTTGGGCGCGACATTCTGACCGACATTCTGGACACCGCAGATTCCTTTATCGAGGTGGGCGAGCGCACCATAAAAAATGTGCCGCTGCTTCGTGGCCGCACGGTTGTAAACCTGTTTTTTGAATCAAGTACCCGCACCCGAAGTACCTTTGAACTGGCTGCCAAGCGCTTGTCTGCTGACGTGCTTAATTTGGATATCAATACGTCTGCAACGTCCAAAGGCGAGACACTGTCTGACACCCTGCTTAATCTGGAGGCCATGGCCAGCGATATGTTCGTGGTGCGTCATTCGCAAAGCGGTGCACCTCATTTTATCGCTGAAAGTGTCACGCCGGGCGTGGCAATTATCAATGCCGGAGATGGCCGTCACGCGCACCCGACTCAGGCCATGCTCGATATGCTTACCATTCGCCAGCACAAGAATCAGTTTGAAGGGCTGCGGGTGGCTATCGTTGGTGACATATTGCACTCCCGTGTTGCCCGCTCACAAATCCGCGCCCTGAATGAGCTTGGCACGTCGGATATTCGTGTTATCGCACCCGGAACGTTGTTGCCCAAAGACGTCGACAGTCTTGGCTGCACCGTAGAGTACGATATGGCCAAAGGTATGAAGGATCTGGACGTTGTGATTATGCTGAGGTTGCAAAAAGAGCGCATGGAGGGCGCACTGTTGCCCAGTGAACGGGAATTTTACCGGCTCTACGGGCTTAATCGGGAGAAGCTCGCGCTTGCCCACCCGGATTGTATCGTGATGCACCCGGGGCCCATCAACCGGGGCGTGGAAATCGAATCGGCCGTTGCTGATGGCCCACAGTCGGTGATTCTGAATCAGGTGACGAATGGCATCGCCATCCGTATGGCAGTTATGTCTATGGCCATGGGTGGGCAGGTAGCTGAACGCCAGCAACGGCAGAGCGGGGAGGCCGGCGCATGAGTACAGCAGGAACAGGCCGGGAAACCAGCCTGAAAATCGTTGGTGGTCGTTTTTGCAACGAGCAGGGCATTGAGTCCGATAACGTCGCCCTGCTGATCCGCAATGGCAGGATTGCCGCAACCGGGCTGGCTGCCGGCCAGGCCACGGCTGATGAAACCTTTAATGCTGAAGGCTGCATTATAGCCCCGGGGTTTATTGATCTTTCTTGCAATTTGAGAGAGCCTGGTAACGGCCAGAAGGGCAATATTTTCTCGGAAACCCGCGCGGCTGCTCACGGAGGTTTCACCACCGTATGTGCTTCCCCCGAAACGTCCCCTGTCAATGACTCCAGCGCAGTGACGCATCTGATTATGGATATGGCGGCCCTGCATTCGCCCATACATGTATTGCCGGTGGGGGCGATAACCCGCGGTCTTGAGGGAGATTTGCTCAGTGACATGGCGGGCCTTGCCGCTGCAGGCTGTGTGGCGGTAGGCAATGGTTCTAAATGCGTCCGCAATGCCCGTATCCTGCGCCGTTGCATGGCCTATGCGCGAACGTTCGGGTTAACCGTTATGTTCAATCCTGAAAATCAGGCGCTGGCTGCCGATGGGTATGCACATGATGGCCTGGTAGCATCTCGCCTTGGTTTATTGGGTATACCCGAGGTGGCGGAAACAACCGCCGTTATGGAAATGATTCTGCTGGCGGAAGAAACGGGTGTGCGGCTGCACTTGAGCCAGCTTTCTTGTGCCCGCAGCGTCGATATGCTTGCGGCTGCGCGTGAGCGCGGTGTTACTGTGACTGCCGATGTGGCTATGCATCAACTGGTGTTTACAGATAAAGCGCTGGCGGGCTATGACAGCCGGTTTCATGTGCGACCGCCTCTTCGAAGTGAGGAAGATCGAAAAGCTTTGATTGCCGGCATTCGTAGTGGCGTTATTGACGCCATTGTCAGCCAGCATCAGCCCCACGATTCCGCAGCGAAACAAGCGCCCGTTGCTGCGACGGAGCCGGGGTTGTCCAGCGTGGAAAGTGTACTGTCGTTGGGTCTTGAACTGGTGAGCCAGGCTGAGTTAACCCTTGGCACGCTGGTCCGGGCACTGACACATGGCCCGGCTTCAATAATTGGCAGCCGGGCCAGCCTGGCTGAGGGTGCCGTTGCCGACCTGTGCATATTTGATCCTGATGCGCACTGGACCCCCGGCGCCAACACCCTTGTTTCTGCTGGGCGGCATGCTCCTGTTATTGGCCGGGAGTTGCCCGGAATAGTCCGTCTGACCCTGGCAGCAGGCAAAACGGCCTGGCAACACCCGGCGAACTGATTGCGGGCTGTTGGCCTAAAATGCGACAGAGGTTGTGTAACCTCTGTCGACAGCATCCCATAATGCTACGTGTTGCTGAAAAACTCTTGATAGTGGGCACCTGTGCCAACGTATTCTTGTAGCTGCCGAATTATGGTCGGTAAAAGCTGGAACGGCACAGAGGTACATAAAAGCGTATCGGTGCCGACAATAATAAATCAGGAGTCATCCCGTGATCTCAGTAAACCTCCCGCAGCGGGTGGCTGTGGCTGCCGCTTTATGTATCAGCCTTCTGCTGCCATCCCTGGCTCTGGCCGAAACGCAAAAAGAATTGCTTGAGCGTAGTTTTTGTGTGTTTGACCCGGTTGGTGCCAACGGTCCCCTGTTTGCAATTACCAAAACATTTCAGCCGATTGCCCTGAGTCAGGGAGTAAAGCTGGACCTGCGTGCTTATACCGATGAAAAGGTAGCTGCCGAAGATTTCAAAGCCGGCCAGTGTGATGCGGTATTACTTACTGGCACTCGCGCCCGGGAGTTCAACAAGTTTACCGGTAGTCTGGAAGCCATGGGTGCTGTGCCCGGCGAAGAGGAAATGCGTTTGCTATACAACACCCTCAGCCAGCCGAAAGCCCGTGCATTCCTGATTGACGGCCCTTATGAGGTGGCCGGTGTATTCCCTGGGGGTGCCGTTTATCTGTTTACCCGCGATCGGACAATCGATTCCGTTGAAAAACTTCAGGGCAAGCGTGTTGCCACTCTGGATTTCGATGAGGCGTCAGTTCGCATGGTGCGCTATGTTGGTGCATCGGTCGTTGGCTCCAACTCTGCCAATTTCGCCGGCAAATTTAATAACGGCAGTGTCGATCTTGCCTATGGCCCAGCCGTCGCTTATCAGCCATTAGAACTCTATAAGGGCGTGAATCCGAATGGTGGGGTGCTCAAATATGCTCTCGCCTATATGAACTTTCAGGTCATTCTTCACCGTGACCGCTTCCCGGATGAAGTTGGCCAGGTAGTGCGGAATGAAACGATCAAGCGCATTGATCAGGCTTACGACATTATTGCTGAGGCAGAAGCGGGGATCCCTAAGGAAACCTGGATGCTTTTGCCGCAGGAAGACATGGCGGAATACGACAAAATGCTTCAGAAAGTACGTCTTTCGCTGCTGGCAGACGGAGTTTACGACGAGCGTGCAATCAAGCTTATGAAAGCTATTCGCTGTCGTGTGGACGGCACACGTTCGGAATGCGCCTCCTGAGGACAAGTGAAAAAGGGCCCGCTGTGCCGGTGGGCCCTGCTGAATCAGCGTATTTGATCCTTCAAGGCTTTACCGGCCTTGAACCCGACAGTTTTGCTGGCAGGTATGCGGATAGCGGCACCTGTTTTCGGATTTCTCCCGTTTCTGGCCGCACGACTTCGGATATTGAAAGTTCCGAAGCCAATCAGGGTAGTATCCTCGCCGCGGGCAGCAGCAGCTGAGATCTGATCAGTAATTGCGGTAATGACTTCACTGGCTTTTTCGCGGGTCAGTCCGGTTCGATCAGCGATTGCAGCAGCGAGTTCGGGTTTGCGCATCGGGTACTCCTTTTTGTTGCTGTTTTGAGGTTGGGTGCTGGCCGCGGTGCCTGAGACGCGCGGTTGATAAATCTATAGTGCTTTGCAGGCCAATGTGCAAGCTCTGCGGTTAATGAAACATGTGTCTATTGGCGTCATTTGCGGGACTTGTCTCATAAATTCCGGGAGTCGTACGCGATAATGCGGCCTGGTTACAGGCTGTAACAAATCTGGCTTTTTGCCGGGGTATATATGCAAATAACGATGAGTTGAATTCGTATAAAAGCGCGAACACAAGCAAACACATTACGTGTCAGAACAAAAAAGCAAAAGGTGAAGAAGTGATGACAGACTTCCGGATTTCCTCGCTGGACTCTGCCCGTACCCGGTCCCGGCTGAAAGGCTTTATTGCCGCACTTGCGGCCAGTGTGGTACTCAGTGGTTGTGGTGTGGTTAATCACATGGTTTATAAGACCACCGGCGATGTCATGAAAGGCTTCTCGCGCAATCATACGGTGCCCTTTCTGATGGAAAGTGATGATCTGGCCATGGGCTGTGCCATGAGTGAGGCCACTGCACCCTTATTGATGTCTTTCGGTCGGGTAACGTCTGAACCGGATCAGCTTGCGGTTATGTTGTACCTGTCCGCTGGCGGCTGTGCTGAAGAGCAGGCCCGGGAACACGAGCTGACAGCCCTTGCGGCCATGAATGCACGCAATGCAAACGAAGCGCAAGATGCGATGATCCGGCAGAAGCGGGCTTACGTGCTGGCCTCTGAACGCTACTTCAAGGCATGGCAGCACCACAATGCGTATTACGGCGAGCCGGGTACCGGCAAGTGTCCCGGTTTTGACGATGACATGGATGAATTCATTTACTTCGCCGGTCTGCTTTCTGGGCTGCAGGCGCTGAATTCGCAGATTCAATCGACTTCCTCCACCGGCGTGCCATCGAACATAGGCTCTATTGTTGCCCGTGCCACCGGTTGCCTGGAAAACGAAAAGTGGTGGGGTGCGCCTATGGCTCTTCGGGCAACGGTCTGGGCGATGATCCCGGGGGCCTTGCCGATAGGTGAAGACGCGTTTGAGCGTTTGGCAATCGCTGATGAACAGGGTGAAGAGGCCGGCGTTCGTCTGGCCCATGTATTCCATGCCATTGCCGCCCAGAACAAAGGTGATCAGGGCATGGTCAGAGACGTGATTCGTGAGCACGCCAAATCTCTGCGCGAAACGCCTTCCAATGAGCAATGGCGGTTTGTAGACGCCATGGCGACCAACATGATTGTGGCTATTTCCGACCGTCTTTGGGTTGAAAATACAGGTTATCGAACACCCATGGGCCAGTTTGGCACCTTCTGGGATGATAAGCCGGAAGCCGTTGAAACCATGGATCTGGACGATCTGCTGTAACAACCTCATATCCCAGAGTAAGTCGTTATGAGCAAGGGTAGTTTTCGCCGTAGTGGGTTGGAGTGGTTTTCTTCGCTGCCAGCCTGTTTGTTACTGTTGTCCATTGTCATCTTTTCAACCAGTAGCGATCTTCATAATCAGATGGTGCGCGGTGGTGAGCAGCTCTGGAGCGGGTATTACAAGCTTCGCATGGACCCGGTACAGCCAACCTGCGATGCCACCCGGGATATTGACGCAGCGGTGGCCGCTGAACTTGCAGATACATCCGCGGCGGACGATCCCATGGCCGCGCTGCTGGGGTTTGAGGAAAAGAATCCGGCGGACGTTCGCCTGTCTATTGAGCGCGCTGTTGCAGACTGCCAGGCGGCGCACCAAAGCTATGAAAACATCAGAAATCAGCTTACTCCGGGCGTGAAGGCCTATCGTACTGTGGAGCTTTTTGTCGCCGATCTGATTGCTTTTGGTCTGTCTTCCCAGCGTTACATTCTGGTGATTCTGGTTATGCTTTGTGCGGTTACGGCGACACTTTCCCGCCACCATATTGCCATGCGAGCCATGGAGACGCGTCTGGACTACAGCGTCTCGCTTACTCTGCAAACGATTGCCAACGCCATGTTGCTGGGCTCCAGCGTCATCTTTCGTCAGTCGAGTCTCGGTGCCGACACAGTCGTCTCTTCTGCTGATTTATTGTTGCACAATTTCTGGATTACCGGTTTTACCTGTCTGACACTGGCCAGCCTGTACCGTCTGTTCCGTGTGCCGGGCGATCTGCAAGATGGCGGTAGCCTGAACAAAGCCTTGTTAGCGGTACCGCTCTATACGGTGATGTGTCTGATTTCCGGTACGTATTTCGCCATGATCGGCCACTCATCGGGCATCGGTATCTATCTCGGCAAAATGATGGAACTGTCTGACATGTTTCTTAATGTCGGCTTGTATGTCTGGGTAGGCATGATGCTTAAACAGACACGTCTGGCTACGCTGGTATTCAACGTGTTTCGCCCCTGGCGGATGCCACCGGAAATGCTGGCGATTGTTGCTGTACTCGTAGCCGCTGTACCCACCGCTTATACCGGCGCATCTGGCATCTTTGTTATTGCTGCCGGGGCGGTAATTTACAGCGAACTGCGGGCCGCTGGTGCACGCCGGCAACTGGCGCTGGCGGCTTCCGCCATGTCCGGTTCTCTGGGGGTTGTATTGCGTCCCTGCCTGCTGGTGGTTGTTATTGCTTATCTTAATCGGGAAGTAACAACCGATGACCTGTTTGGCTGGGGCATTTGGGTGTTCGTGCTCACGGCGGGCATGTTTACACTGGTTGCACTAACGGTAAACCGGCAAAGCAAATTTAACTTTGCTCCGACCTCTGAAGCGTTTCCCGCCATGATTCAGGCGCTTCGCCCACTG
>Ga0079223_10001339_pt1 | contig 14502 bp, 11 predicted proteins | sample Stecom2011_FD_75072 | JGI IMG/M metagenome (GOLD analysis project Ga0079223, IMG submission 75072) | Agricultural soil microbial communities from Utah to study Nitrogen management - Steer compost 2011 | ecosystem: Environmental > Terrestrial > Soil > Agricultural land | place: USA: Utah... | reverse complement strand
GTTCTTATGCACCATAATTATCCTGGCAATATTAGAGAACTGGAAAACATCCTTCAGCATGCATTTGTTTTGTGTAAGGGTGTAATAATCCAGCCTCAGCATCTTCCGGAATACTTAACATCAAAACAACATGAAACAAATAACAGTGTGGATGAGGATTCTGTTGAAGAGTTTGAAAAAAGGAAAATTATTTCAGTGCTAGAGCGAAACCGGTTCAGCAGAGCTAAAACTGCCCAGGATCTTGGAATTCACGCAGCTACTTTGTGGCGTAAAATGAAAAAACTGGGAATAAAAGTTTAAAAAACAGAATGGCAAATTCTTCAAAAATATTATCTTAATAGAGTTGGTTAATTAAAAATGAAATGCAGAATTGGGCATTTCTTCTAAATATATGTTATGATTGTGCGGGCAAGTTTCATAATTCTTTTTCCTGCTTTTATGCATAACCGGGATGAAGTCTTGATTTAAATCAAAAGCATGATTATATCCGGGCTAACTTGTACAAAAGTATTTAAACGTAACATAGGCTCGCAAAGCAGATCGTGTAAAGGAATGGTTTTCAGTTAGTTTTTAAGGGTGAGTTAAAGTGGTTAAGAGGTCTTATTATTATCCGGGATTATTTTTTAAAACGTTTACATTTATCAGAAAATATTACCATGACATTCTGAATTCGTTTACTTTTATTATAATCAATTCTGCAAGGAAAAGATTTAGACATAAATTGAAAAGGAAGCTGGATCTGGCTAATCCTGTCAAGTATAACGATAAAATCCACTGGTTTAAAATCCACTGGAAAAACAGTCTGGCTCAGAAATGTGCCGATAAATATGAAGTCAGGGAATATGTAAAAGAAAAAATTGGAGAAAAGTATCTGAACATACTTTATGGAGTATATGATTCAGTTGAATCTATCAATCTTGATGTGTTGCCGCGAGCATTCGTTTTAAAAGGAACTCATGGTTCTGGATTCAATATTTTATGCAGGGATAAATACAGTACAAATTGGACTGAAAATTTTAAAAAAATGTACAAATGGCTTAATACCAACTACTATTGGTCATCAAACGAGTGGGTTTATAAAAATTTAAAGCCAAGAATAGTTTGTGAAAAACTATTGTCAGATAAATCGGGTAATCTTCCAAAAGATTATAAAATATTCTGTTTTGGCGGGGTGCCGAAACTTATATGTGTTGATATTGATAGGGAAAATAAACACAAGAGGAATTTTTACGATCTCAACTGGAATTTTCTGGATATTCAGATAAGTAAAAAACTGCATTCAAATAATCCGGAGATCAAAATAAAAAAGCCGGATCAACTTGAAGAAATGATCGAAATAAGCAGGGTTTTATCACAGGATTTTCCTCATGTCAGAACCGATTTCTATATTGTTAATAATAAGGTCTGTTTTGGTGAACTCACCTTTTTTCATGCAAGCGGTTTATCCCGTTTCTATCCACCTGAATTTGAAAATGAAATGGGGAAGTGGATCAAGTTGCCTGTTGAAAAGGAAACAGGAGAGTGGGGCAGACTTCCTGTTGAAGTTGTGAAATAAAATGGTTTTTAGCGGTGTAATAATAAAAATTCCATACCTGATAGTATGGAAACTAAAAAAGCATCTAAATAAGCTTCATCAATTCGTTATATACCTGGATTCATACCAGGACTACAAGGTTTTTGAGAGTGTATTGCCGCATTTGAAAATACCGTATTTGATTTGTGCAAAGAACAGAAGAGTAAAGAACGAGTTAAGAAAACATGGGGTTGAATCGCAATGCTGGCCTCTATGGGGGCAAACCGTATTAATGGCAAGGCATGCACTTCATAAATTCCCGATAAAAGAGATAAAAAAAATTGGCATTCGGCATGGGCCTTATCATTTCAAGGATTTCATATCAGCAGTTAAATATAATGCCTTTGATCTGTATCTGTTTACATCAGAAGTCGAGAACCGGATCGCCTTAGCAAAAGGAATCACTGTCGGTCAATCAGGAGGATATCCCAGGCTCGATATGCTGAAAAGTGAACAGGTGTTGAAACAGGCTGAAAAGATAAAAATAAAATTGGCAAATGAAAACAGGAAACTGCTTCTTTTCAGTGCAACCTGGAGTGGATCGGGGATGAGTGCAATTCATAAGTGGATATACCGGATTAAAGAGCTTGCAAAAGAGTATGAAATTGCAGTAACTGTTCATCCAAAAATGGAAAAAAAGTACTTTCAATTACTGAAATCAAACAAAGATATAACAATAGTTGACCAGAAAAATCTCCCCGTATACATGAACGCATCAGATTTTTTAATAAGTGATACAAGTTCCATTATAGCAGAATGCTGTGCCCTGGATAAACCAATAATAACATTCAAGGTTGAATCTGAATCAAAAAGACTGACTGATGATATCAAAAAGCTTATTTGTGACATATCGATTCAGGTGGAATCGTTTGATGAGATTCGTGATGCAATAAACTGTTACGAAAAACAGAAAAATTTAAAAAAAGACAGCCGTGAATATTATAACAGAATAATGTTTGATAATGTTGATATCGATCACGGAAAAAGATGCGCCGATATTATTAATAGTGAATTGATGAATATGCGTACCTGCCCGAAATGAATTTGTAAACAGATACAACTGACCTTGATGTATTGCAGTCATAAAAAACTCCTGACTGTGTTTTTGGCAGGCATTGTTTTAATTCGTCTTAAGATTTTTCTTTGGTTATGTTTCGAATTTTAATAAAAGGTTTCATCGTAAATTAATCGTTTGCATTCAGGTGAAAAATGGGATCATTTGTAATAGGGGCCATTTTATTTATTGAGATTTGAACCTGTTCTCTATAGTATCGAAAACCGATTGAACCTGTATATCTTTCATGCAGCGATGGTGTCCCAGTGGGCATGAATTGCTGCCATGACCTCCGCATGGTCTGCACTCCAGATCTATTTCCATGACTGTATCATTTTTACGATATGGATAGTAGCCGATTTTTTTTACTGTAGGACCAAAAAAGGCGATTACATCAGTTTGGACAGCATTTGCAATATGCATTGCTCCACTGTCATTACATATAAGAAGGTTACAGCAGCTTATGAGGGCTGCTGAATCAATTGGTGATGTTTCACCTGCAAAATTCAGACAGTTTAACTGAGCTTTGTTAATAATCTCCGAACATATGCTTTTTTCGTCTGGAGCTCCTGTAAAGATTAGATTGTATCCTGCATCTTTAAGTAATCCTGAAAGCTCTGTATACTTTTCAAGGGGCCACCTTTTGGTATACCAGACAGAACCGGGTGCTATAGTTATAACAGACTTTCCGTTTTTTGCAAAACTGGATAGCTTGTTTTTGAAATATTCAGTTTTTTCTTTATCCGGGAAAAGTTCTGTTCGTGTGTCAAATTTGATATCAGTGAAAGTGCTGAGGAGGTGAAGGTTTTTTTCAGTTTTATGGACACCTTTTAAATGAGGTACTTTCAGAGTGAGGTAGTTTGATGCATGCCACCGGTCAAAACCCAGACGTTCCTTAATTCCACCCAGGAGCATAAGAAATGCCGATGTCGTTGAGCTGTGAGGTGATATTGCAAGATCGTACTGATTTTTACGAATTTTGATTACTGTACCAAGAAATGATTTGAGTTTGTTTTTGCGTTTATTGAAAAAGATTATCCTGTTCAGATGCGGGTTGTTTTTAAAAATGGATTCGTTTTGAGGTAGAATTAAAACGTCAATTTTAGATTCAGGAAATAATTTACGAACCGCACGTATCAGAGGTGTAATCAGGATTACATCACCAAGAAACGCAGTTTGTATTATAAGTATATTTTTATATTGATTCATAGAGAGCAATGGTTTTTTCGATTGTATTGTTTATACTGAATCTTTCTACAGAAATTATTCCCTTTTTTATCAACATTTCCCTTTTGGCCTTATCTTTTGCAAGTTCAATTATTGTATCTGCAAGAGCTTGCGGGTTTTGAGGTTTGACAAGCATTCCGTTTTCGTTATGAGTTATCATTTCCGGGATACCACCGGTTTCTGTTCCTATAACAGGTAGTCCTGCTGCCAGGGCATCAAGTACCGATGTGCCTAAACCTTCCTTTTTTGACGCCAGTACAAAAATGTCGAAGCTTTTTAAAAAATCACCTATGTTTTTTTGGAATCCGGTAAAGATAAATCGATTTTCAAGATTTAACTGTTTTGCCATAATTTTTATGGAATTTTCATCTTTACCATTGCCTGCTGCCATAAAGGTAACATTTGGGAGTCTGTCGATCACAATTTTTGCTGCTTTCAGAAGATTCGGATAGTCTTTTTCTCCTGTTATAGCTGCCACGGTACCGACTAAAATGTGGTTTTCGGGGATCTGCCAGTTTTTTCTGAAAAACTGAGGAGGTTTTATATGATCAAATTTTTTTATATCAATACCGCTGTGAATAGTGATCAGTTTACGTTCATCAATTCCATCATTTAATATTACACTTCTGATTTTTTCGGAAATACAGATGATTTTATTAACAAAACGGTTGTTGTATTTATGGATACTAAATGGATTTTTCCGAATGCTGAAACCTACCCGTCTGGAAGCAATAACTTTTACAGGTTTATAATATAATTTAGCCTGAATAGCCGTTGAAAGGGCATGGGCAGAATGAGCATGGATAATATTAAAACCACCATTTTTACATATCCGACCAATTTTATATCCGGCAAAAAGATCCCATTCTCCACGTATAGATAGTGTCTGGCAGGGAAGATTTTCGTTATCGCAAATTTTTATGTATTCTGAATCAGGCTGGCAAATCAAAAGAGTGTTCAGTTTACGGTCCAGCATACCTTTATAAAGGTAAACCGTTTGCTGTTGTCCGCCTCTCCAGCAGGAAGAATCGTCGAGATGAAGGACTTTGATACGATTCATGTTGTTATGTTCAATCATGATGTTAATCTGGAAAATAGAATCTTAAAGATTCTTGTATATGATAATAATGATCGTTTAATGGCCTGAACATTATCTTTGATCAGAAATTTCTCAACAGAATATAATTTTTAAAATCGCCAACAGGTCTATTAATAATTTCTCTGTTTTAAAAAGGAAACAATGGACAATATGATTCTGATCATCATCTTGCAGCCGCATACCGATTCTATTAATGTAAAATCGGGAACTTGTGTGCTTTTTTGCAACTGATGTCAGAAGTGTATATGGCAAACTAAAAAATACGCAGCATTAATCTGACTGGTCAATGCTGTATTTAGTTTATTGATTTGGTAGTCTGGATCAGGAGTGAACTTATAGTTGCACCTATCAAGGTACAACTATAAGTTTTCTCCCGGCAGGAAAGCATTTATCTGGTAGATATAATTTTTATAATCTGACTGTTTCCGTGAGAATCTTTGAGTCTTAATAACGAAAAGCTGTTTGCACGTCTTTTTATTGAGAAACTAATTCTGGATCCGTTATAGTTCATTTTTTTTGAATCAAATACTGATCCATCAATACCTATGAGTTCTGCGCGAGTCCATTTTTCTGAATTGGTTCTTAGTTCGATCGTTCCGGAGTTATAGACTGCAAAAATGTCATGTCCGGATTGGGGTTTTGTATTGAAAAAAACGGATACCCCTTTAACTGGTGTATAAGCAGGCCTGTTGTTCAGCAACACATTTCGCACGAAAAGTCCCGATTGGCTCAGGTCGGAATCAGACCAGTTGCCGTCAGTCGAAACAACATGGGTTATCAGTCCCTCTGAATTCCACGAGCCATTTCGTAATGCCGCTGAGCTTTCGGGTATATCGGAAAGTGACCAGTTACACCAGCAAAGTTTTTTATCCAGCATCCAGTTCATGAATGTGTCCATGTAACCCTGATTGAGATTGCCGCCCCCGGATGCTTCCGAGTTTCCCCATTCTGTTACAAAAAGAGCTATACCTTTATCCATGGCAGAGTCGGCCCGGGCCCTAAAATCCTGGTGCCAAATATCTGAAGCGTAAAAATGTAGAGAATAGGCTATATTGTTTTGATCATTAATTGGATCATTTGCTGGTTCCATAACCTGCTGGCACCAATCTCCTGTACAACGACTATCAGGTTCTCCGGATCATGCTGGCGAATGGCGTTAATGACAGGCAGTGCATAGGATTTAATCTGATCCCATGATGATTGAGTTGGCTCATTGAACACCTCATAAATAATATTTGGATAAGCCCCCCATCGCTGAGCAATGTCCGTAAAAAATTCAATGGCTTTTTCCTGATTACCAACAGGGGCTACTTCATGCCAGTCTACAACAACATAAATTCCAAAATCAATTGCTGCCTGTATGATTGTATCCACCATTTTCACAGAATTAACAGGATCTTGATCGTATCCTTTTCCGCCACCCTCTCCCCATTCACTCCTGTACATCATTGGGATTCTTACTACAGAACAACGCCAGTTTTTTGCCAGGTCCTCAACTACAGAACCTTTGACAAAATCCCGACCGGCTTTATGCTGGCCATGGTAGAAGCTCATACCCATAAGTTGGGCCGGGTTTCCGTTAGTGCCCACAATCTGATTACCATTTACCTGTAAAGGTCCGATGTCATCTATTGGAGCTGCAGTTATAAGCAGGGCTAAACTCAGGATCCCGATAATAGTTTTAATCATTATTCCCCCATTTAGAAATGTCTGAGTTGAGAGTTAACTGTTATGAAAATATTTGATAAAAAGTTATGAACTGAAAAAAGTTTATCTGAATCAGTAATGTCTGAAAATAAAATATGTAATGATTATGTGGGGGAATAACACCTTATGGTTTTGTATACATTTAGTGTACAGGGTTGTAAAAAAAGTTCGATTAGCTTTTCTTAATAATCATTACTGTTAATATTAACATCAGTATAATTTAAGAAAAATATTACATTGACCGTGAAAATTCAACTTTCACCGAAGGGCGAAAAGAACCTCCAGCATTGTTTCCTGAAAAAGCTGGTTTTTGCAAATGGCAGGACCTTGTTTATTATATTCTGATTATTGCTGGCCCTCTTTTTTAAGTGATTTTACATAATTTACAAGATCATTGATATTTTCTTTTTTTGTGAAATCTGCAGGTTTTTTGTAAGCTTCAAGCATCCCTCTCATTTCGGGTGTTTTGTTTCTTGATAAAAGCAGTTTCCATTTAAACAAGGTCATTATAATTTTATGAATCAGATCAAGTTTCTGAAAATTAAATCCACCACGTAAATAGAAAAATTCAATCCGGTTTTGTTGTTGTGCATTAAAATTTTTATTTATGATCTCCCTTGCAATTTTTCTTCCTGATGGAGATGCGCCTACTGCAAAAACAACAATGTTTTTTCCTTCAAGCTTATCCATGCGGTCTGTTATGTTTTTTAATCCGGTAATACCTGAAGCATGCAGACTGCCACCAAAAATGATTGTGTCGTACTTTTCGAAAGAGTGGCTGTCAAGATACTTGATATCTGTAAGGTCTGATTTCAGCTCTTGCGATATCCATTGCGCATACTTTCTGGTAAAGCCTGACAAAGACTTGTAGATAACTATGGTTTTCATATCTGAATCTCCTTTGTGCCGGATTCTGTTTAGTAACCAGGCTTTTCGAATGCTGGGTGCTGAAAACAATGTACTTTCATATTTAATCTCTTGTTTTAAAAAAGGAGACAAAAAAATTTCCGTGTCTCCTTTTTAATTGTCTATATATTTGCTTGCTGATTTTTATCTTTTTGATAACCGCATAACGATTCGTAAAATATACCAGAACAGAAGCATTACTGAAGCAAACAGCTGTAATGATGCTGCAACATAATCGTCTGTATTGTACACATGAATGATTTTTGATGTGTCGTAAAGAATTGCTCCGGCAGCCAGAAGCACCATTCCACCAGAGAATGCCAGTCCGAGATTGAATCCGAAAATTGTTCCGGCGACAATCAGTCCAAGTGCTATAAAACCGCCTATCGTAAGAATTCCACCTAAAAATGAGAAATCCTTTCTGGTCATTAAAGCATAAGCAGAAAGGCCGGTAAAAAGCATACCAGTGACAAGTGCCGCGGTCGGGAGTACATCCGGTGACGAAAAGTTGATTGCAATATAAAGTAAGGGAACGAATATTAAAGCTTCAGCAATGATATAAACACCTAATCCTGCATACTGCATTGAACGGGTTTTTGCTCCGGCAATCATTGTTCGCGCAAGCCATCCGGCTACCATAAATCCACCTAAAATCATCAGCCATGAATACTGAGAACCCATAATAAAACGAATCATTGCCGGTGCAATCGGTGATGAGAACAGTAGGTATTCCACAGCTATAAATGCACCAACAGCGCCTGCAAGATGAGCATAGGTCTTGCGAATAAAAAGTGCCCGTTCTGTTGGTAATGCTTCAGAAACAGGTAGTGAGCGAACCTGCTGGGTTGTTGTGACCATGAGCGTGCCTCCTTGGTAAAAATTTACATGCCTGATGATAAATGTTTTATTATCTGCTTATACACAATCAAGATATATTTTGGTAGCAATAATTAAAACATTAATGAACCAATTCAAATAACGATGGAATATGCTGATTTATACTATTGCTGGATGTTATGAACTATGAATGATTCAAAACCGTCAGGGCGTGAAAATGAGGAATTACAAAAAAAATGAAATAATCTTAAGTTTTTGATAACTAATGTATTACCTCAGACTCGCCAATTAAATGTTAAATCTCGGGGGGTATTTCATGAGATCTATACCTTTAATAATTATGGTACTTGGCATTTTTGTAGTAAAAAACAGTTTGTATGCAAAAACAGATTCCTTTTTGGAATCTTTTAATCTGCTCAAAACAGTAGCCGGGAAAGGTGGTAACGGTAATGAAAATGAGTGGGATGAAAAATATGAAGGGAAACCGGCGATTGATGCAGTTTTGTCACGTCCTCATTTTACTATGGCAGATTCAGCCGGAAATATCTATATAGCTGACAAGAATGCACATGCAATTCGTAAAGTTGATGTAAGTGGTATTATTTCTACTGTAGCTGGAACCAATGAAGCCGGTGATGGTGGGGATGGGCTTGCTGTGGAACAGCAATTAAACTCTCCTAATGGTTTGTGGGTAAATAGAAAAGGTGAATTCTATATTCTGGATCTGGGTAACAATAAAATCAGAAAAGTTGATTCAAAAGGTAACATGGTTACACTATTTAAAGATGATGAAGGAATATCACTGGGAAGAGGGTTATGGTTAAATGACACAGAAGATACTGTATGGTATTCATCCGGATCCAGGGTAAAAATATGGACCGAAAACACTGGTATAGGTACATATGCAGACGGTTTCGGTGCTTTAGGTAATATTGTACAGGACCATAGTGGTTATGTTGTGGCTACAGACCGCTCTGCGAATCTTGTATACAGAATTAATAATGATGGAACCAAAACAGTGATTGCAGGAAATGGAAAAAACAGCGGTGGTGGTGCAGGCCTGTCTGCACTCGAAACAGCTTTTTACGGGGTTCGTGGTATCTGGTTTGTTGACAAAGAATCCTATTTGCTTGCTACTCATGAAGGAAGCCGGGTGTGGTACATTGATAATAATGGCATAGTTCATCTTTTCCTTGATGGGAGAGAGGGGGATGAGTATCATTCCGGAGATGGAAAGCATTATCGCACAGATGGTTATAAGGTTAGTGAAGTCAGGGCGGTTTCAATTGATTATCAGGGGAATGTATTGGTAACCGAAAATGACTGCGGGTATATTCGTAAAGTTGAAAAAAATGCCAATTTTATTGCAGACAAAAAACTGAAGCACGGTTTTTCACCTGTAAAACTTAAAGTAAATACGGTTTGCGGTTTTTCCAGAATAACCTTTTATCATTCAGACAATTCCCAAAAAACAGTCGGTTTTTTCAACCAATCAGGCAGAAAAGTTCAGATTCCTGTGAATTATAAGGTTATCGATGGAATTCATGAAGTATGGTGGAATAACAGAAATATTCCTTGCGGAGCATATTTTATAAATGTACAGGATAACGGAAAAAACTATTATGAAAACATGATTAAAACCAGGTAAAACAGCAATTTGTTATATGTCATAAATAATAATGGTTGTTTTTTTATCTGACCCCAATCTCGATAACCATTACTGTATTAATAGCTTGAATGTTTTTGAGTGCCATTGCCCAAATATTTCTTTTCTAACGTGACACAACATTGGTTTAATCATTTATATTACAACACCATATAGTTGAGTTGTAAAAGGAGGTATATAATGGTATTTGGTAAAGAAATTTCACTAAACACAAAAGGATTCTCCGACATCCATGATATTACCGAAAAAGTTTCTGAAATTGTTGAGGAATCGATGATTCGGGATGGGCTTGTTAACATTTGTGTAATCGGTTCAACAGCATCAGTTTCCACAATAGAATATGAACCCGCCCTTGTTGAGGATGTAAAAGAGCAGCTCGAAAAACTTGTTCCCCATACAATGCATTCTCGTCATTCGCAAACATGGGGTGATGATAACGGGTTTTCTCATATCCGCGCAACATTTATGGGGCCGGGGATAACGGTTCCATTGTCAAAGGGGAGACTGGTTCTGGGTACCTGGCAGCAGATTGTTGTTATAGATCATGATAACAGACCCCGTACAAGGAAAGTTTTTGTTCAGATAATTGGAAAAAACCAGTACGGTGAAATGTAAAAAATGATAAAAAACAATCAATTTATATAAAATTATTGTTTATTATATAGGGTAATTAGAATAATTCATTTCCGTTAGATCAGTGAGTAATACATAAGGAGTAGTTATGCTTAAATTGCCAAATAAACAATATGCAGTGAGGTATTTCTTTCTGGTTCCTGCTTTGGTGATACTTACATCTTTGCCCGTACTGTCAAAAACTGCTGTACCAGTTTTCCTGCTTGCCGGGCAGTCGAATATGTCGGGCTATGCTTCGGCAAATGATCTTACCGCAGATCAGAAAACGAGTGTGGAAAACGTGAAAATTTATGTGGATATGACCTGGGAGAATAATGGAAAGCTCAAAGAGTGGATGACCCTGGGTCCAGGTTTTGGAAGTTTTTCAAATAATATCGGACCTGAACTCTCTCTTGGAAGAACACTTTCCGAAAAACTGCCCGATACAAAAATAGCTATTGTCAAAGTGTGCTGCGGATCGACATATCTGGGAAATTACGCTTCAAAACCTGATGACTGCTGGATACCACCAAGTTCAAACAACGGGAATGCAGGACCTCACTATAAACGGATGTTAAGTGCTGTCGATGATGCATTTAAAGCATTTAACTCTGCTTATGATACTTCAGAGTATGTCCCAATGTGGGCTGGATTTGTATGGCATCAGGGTGAATTTGATGGCCAGGAAAAGAATCTTGCAGATGCATACGAAACAAATCTCACTTGCCTTATCAACGATATTCGTAAAGACCTTAATGTTACCGATCTCCCCGCAATCATTCCCATGATTGATGTTCAGGGCAGTTGGCAATTCAATTCAATCATACGCGCTGCAGAAGTCGCAGTGACAAAGAAACTAAATAATGTGGATACTCTCGATACCAAAGGCTTTCCAACTGATGGTGTTCATTACAAAGCACAGGGGCAGGTAAAGATGGGAACGATAGCTGCTGAGCGATGGTTGGATATGGAATTTGTGTATGATCCAACTGTAAAAATATGTCAATTTAATAATATGACATCAAAGCACCCTCGCATTACAATTCAGTCTGGCTGGAGCAATTTAATTGATCTGTCTGGAAGAAAATTCGCGCCTTCACAAGGTAAAGCTTTGCAGAGTATTCTATCCAGTAGTAATATCTATATCGCAACAAAAAATGGACATGGAACTGGTGGATTAAAAATGATTAAGTTGTACAAGTAGGTTTTGCAAAGAAAGCCATAAAGATTCAGTTGTTTACCGAATCTTTATGGCTTTCTGTCTACTTGTTTTAGAGATCTTAACTTTATCAAATACCTGATTTTTTATCAGACCCAAGCCTGCAAGTTCCCTGGTTTAGCTTTGAGCTACCGCCGCATAGTTTTCCCTTTCGGTTTTTCAGAATATCGCTATTTTCTTTACTACCGCGCCATGCGGGGTTTCCATTCGTATGAAATAAATTCCACTTCCTACAAAGCCTCCGCCAGCGTTTTTACTGTTCCAGATGTAGGGGACGTTTTCTCTGGTGGCAAAAATCATCTTTTTATCAACTATTTTTCCATCTGCGCGAATTATGCTTATACGGACCTGGGATTGCGCGACGCCGGTAATAGTCATTTTCAATCTGCCTTTATACGGAACTACAGACAGGCCGGGTTTGGAAGGCCGCTTCACCATATCCGAACGTGAACGGGTAGGGTCGGGATTTCTGAGTCCTGTTGCAAAGTAAACCGGCCATTTCATTTTACTTATTGCAATGGTGGGCTCACCCACAGGTGTTTGCTTGTCGTCCTTGAGTTTTACAACCGAAATGACTGTGTCTCTGCCGCTGATCGTAGAAAATGCGAGTTTGTCATCCAGCCTGGAATAACTTGGGTATCCTGGATATTCAGTTGGGGCTACAGCTACTGTTTTGCGGTTTTCCATATTCATGGTCATGACAGTAACAGTGTATGTCAAGTTATCCACTAATTCATAAGCGATTATATTTGGTGAATTCTTGGAATAGGTGGGATTCCCAACGCTGAGACCATCACCAAGATTGTTAAACAGCTTGCTTATCGAGCCATCGCCAAACGTATCCGGCTCCGCATCCCACGACCTGAGAAATCCGATGTCCCAGAATTGCAGGCCACTTGAGCCCTGAGCCTGCAATGAATTGAACACGTCATAAATAACTTCATCGTCTGTCAGATTCCATTCCAGAGCCGTTGAGTTAACCGCACCTGTGGCCACCTGTTGTTCAACAGGACCATTGAGATTGTATCTTCGCACCGAACCGTCGCTCATGCTTCCGATATAAATGGAGGTGTCGTTTTCCTCCCGTACAGCAGCATAGTGTCGTCCATCGCGGGAAATCGCACACAGTGCCCAGACTCTGGAGGAGTCGATTATCGTTTCTGTAGCAATATCACCGTTGAGGGTTAGGGAGACAAGACGTTTGTTACTTACAAAAAGTACTTTGCTTCCATCATCGGAAACTGAGGGCCGGAAACTTACAGGTCGCTTTGAAACACTTTTTAAAGACCCGAATAAGCTGTCAGCTATGTAAAGTGTTGTTCCATCTCTTGCAGCAGGAGCAGCGGTGAGCAGAACATATTCCTTTCCCGTGTTGACTGGAAGATCAGCGACAGGTGTAAATGGTTCGGTGTCCTCCAGAATACCCACACTATCGAATGCAGCCATAAGCGCAGCCATCTCGGCAGATTCTTTACCATGCAAATCTTCACAGGCCAGTCTGGCACCTATGCGCAGATCTGCAAATTGCGATGATGCGCTCAGATAGGTAGTGAGGGTGCGGTAAAAAATGCGTTCAGCCTTTTCCTTTCCCACTTCCGTTGCAAAAAGGTAATATGCATAGCTGGGAATGCTGTTGTTGACATGGACACCACCATTATCCCCTGTGGTAGTATTGGGCAATTTTTTGTATTCCGACATGTTTTTGGGCTGCCATCCCTGTTCGCCTTTTCTTGCCCCGTTATGCGGATTCGAAAGGTCCCGAAGCACATTGGTGGGGTAAACCCCCGGGCGCATGACAGTTTCTCCTATTGTCCAGTTGGAACGATCTACCATGCAGGCGAAAATATCGGCCATAGATTCATTTAGAGCACCGGATTGCCCTATGTAGCGAAGCCCTGCCGTTGTCTCAATTACACCATGAGTCAACTCGTGAGCAGCCACATCAATAGCGTTGACAAGAGAAGTGAAAAGCTGGCTTCCGTTACCGTAATACATCCCTTTACCGTTCCAGTAAGCATTGTCCAATGGCCATCCAGACTGATCGGCGACGTTGATAAAAGATCTGATCGTCCCACCAAGTCCATTTATCGAATTGCGGCCATGTGTATTAAGGTAATACTCGTATGCAGCCGAAGAATTATAATGCGCGGATACTGCTTTGGGATCCCAGCCATTATGTGTTGGTGTGATGAGGCTGTAGGAGGAAAATGAGGGGTATTTGTTATTATAATCATAGGTCACAATTGCTCCGGTCAATTTGTTTGGTATCTGCGATTTTACCGGATCGAACATAGCACGTGAAGCATCGATAAGATAGTGCTTATCGCTCAGGTAAGTATGGATCTCTCGTTGGTTACCGCTGTAATCTTTGGCAGTAACCGTTGTGTCGCCAAAATGGCTGGTACGATTGTATTTCAGGAGGAATTCCCCGGTGTGGGCATCCACAATATATTCCCACCAATCGAGCATGTTTGGACGCACAAAAATCTGATAGGCCAGACAGTCTGTGGAACCGCTTTCCAGAGAAGGATAGACGATAAGTTGTGCGGATGGTTCTTTGTAGTCAAGGAACTCCTGCTCATCAGGGCTGAATTTCTGCACT